>Ga0123328_1001295_pt1 | contig 24739 bp, 12 predicted proteins | sample BioC12SIPDNA_2_FD_89702 | JGI IMG/M metagenome (GOLD analysis project Ga0123328, IMG submission 89702) | Anaerobic biogas reactor microbial communites from Washington, USA - Biogas_R1_A C12 SIP DNA | ecosystem: Engineered > Bioreactor > Anaerobic > Unclassified | place: Washington, USA...
GAAGCTGTTGATCATCCGCGGGCGAACCAGCGTCACGTTTCCATTGAGTCCGTTGGCGAAGTAGCGCGTGGGCGAAAGCCCCGCGTCGTTGCGCTTGAAGCCGTCCACCACCAGCACGCCGGGTTTCGCGCCGTTGGCCGTCACCCGCACGCCCGCGACGGCGGAATCGAGCGACTCGCCGCCGGCGTTGGTGGCGCAGACCCTGAAGAAGATCGTCGCACCGGCGTTCAGATTGGTCAGGACCTTGCTCGTGGTGCTGCCGCCGGAGACCGCGACCGGATTGGCGAATCCCCTGCCGTCGGTGGAGGTGTACAGAATGAAACCCTGCGGCTGGCCGCCGCTGGCGGCGTCGCGCGCCGGCATCGCCCACGACACCGTGACCTGGCCGCTGCCGGAATTGACGGCCTTGAGGTTCACCGGCCTGTCGGGCGCGTTGGTGTTCACGATGCCGCTGGCATAGTAGCCGGCCAAATGTTTGATCAGGCCGCGCACGGACGACCGCGCCAGCCACTCGCGCCCGGCGGGCAGCTTCAGCACCGCGCAGTCCAGCTCGTTGTCGTGGAACGCCACCTCGTTGATGGTGGTGTCCATCTTCAGAAAGACGCTGGAGTTGTAGAGCTCGCCGTAGGCGCTGCCGTAGAGATAGCTGGTCCGCGTGCTCCAGCTCGGGATCACGCTGCCCGTGCCCGCGCGCATGTCCTCGTTGCACTGGCGGGCCAGCGCCGCCGCCAGATTCGTCTGGGCGGCGTAAAGGGACGGATAACCGGACTGGATGCGCGTGTCGTAGAGGCCGATCGCACCCCGGGAGCTTCCGGAGCCGGCGTTGGAATGGAACCCCACGTACACCCGCCGCCAGCGCGGCGCATCGTTCGACCGGCACATGTAGGCCGCCATCCGCGCCGGCTGGCCGATGTTGTCTTCCCGGTCGTCATAGCCGGCCAGATCGTAGAGAGAACTCAACATCCCCTGCCCCATGGACTTGATGACCCAGAACCGGCTCGATTCCAGATCCTGCTCGAAGCCGGAGATGCCGGCCGTGCCGCGCGACACGTTGCCGCGCCCGTTGCCGAAACGGATCGCGTCGGCAAAGACGTAGTCACCCGTGTCCCCGGCCAGCACATGGTTGCCGATGTTGACATGCCCGTTGGTGCCGGCCTCAAAGTGATAATTCCCCAGCCAGACCCAGCCGCAGCCGACGTCGCGGTGGTTCACCCGCACATCCGTCACCCCGCCGGAATGATAGACGCGGTACAGCTGGTTGGCGCGGTCGGAGCCGTGGCGGACCCACGTATAGACCGGATACCAGCCCGCTTCCGGAATGTCGGGCCGGTAGGACGCCCACGACGTCGAGCCGTTGGTATTGACCGCCGCATAGCGGTACGGCACGGCATCGCCGGCATTGCCGTAGAAGATCGTCTGCGACGAGTTGTACCACGTGCCGCCGAACGTCACCTGGCCGCTCGCCGCGGCGTTGGTGTCCATGTTGTCCAGCACCACTTCGTTGGTCTGGTAGCCCAGCGGACGGAACGGAACGACTGTCGCCCCCGCCTTCCACGCCGCCTCCGCGAACCGGTTGAGCTGATCGATGTTGCCCATGTCCTCGTTCACGCCGTACAGCAACGGGCGCTCCGGTATCCACGCCGTCAAGGCCGCGTTCGCGCCGAACCCGTGTCCGCCGCTGGTATAGACCACCACGCCCGACAGCGGCCCGGCCGGCTGTGCCGCCGCCACCTGCGGCAGGCCGGTTTCGTCCGGCGTGGCAATCGGCTCCTCGCCGCCGCCGGTCTCGCCTTCACCGCCGCCTTCCTCGCCTTCCTCGCCCCCGGCCGTTTCGCCCATCGTGCCCTTGGTCAGAATCGTGCCGTTGAAGCCCACTGCCGCGAACTGATCGTTGGCGTAGCTGATGCCGCGGATATCATTGGTCGTGCCGGAGGTTTCCGCCTCCCAGTTCAGGCCGTCGGACGACGTCCAGATCGCGCCGTTCTTGCCGGTGGCCTTGAACACGCCGGAGCAGTAGGCCGCGCGGTACAGATAGGCGCTGTTGGTGGCGAAACTCCACGTGACGGCGTCCGCCGACCGCAGGATGCGCGTGTTGCCCACGGCCACGTAGTACCCGTTGCCGTAGGTCGCGTCGGAGATCCATACCGTCGTGCCGGAGGTCCGCTGGGTCCAGTTCAAGCCGTTGGTCGAAGTCAGGATCAGGCCGCTGGCGCCCACGACCACGAACTGCGCCGTGCCCACGGGCGGCGCGTTGGTGTCGCCCGTGTCCACGAATTCCTCGCCGTAACCCACGCCCTGCAGCGACAGGGCCGTGCCTGACGCCACCGTTGACCAGGTCGCGCCGTCGGTCGAGCGCACCAGCGCGCCGTTGTCGCCGCACGCCACGTACACGCCGTTGCCATAGGCCACGCCGCGGAACAGCGCATTCGTCGGCGACGTGCGCGACACCCAGTTGACGCCGTTGGTCGAGGTGATGATGGCGCCGCCTTCGCCGACGGCCACCCAGAGCGGGCCGTCGCCGTTCACGTTCATCAAGAGGCCGCTCTTGCCGCTGCTGCGCGCGGTCCAGTCCACGCCGTTGGTGGAGGTATAGATCGCTCCGCCCGCCCCGCCGGCCACGTGCAGGCCGCCGCGGCTGGCCACGCCGTAGAAATTCCCCGCGTGGGCCGAGGTCTGCGCCACCCACGGCGAAGTTGCCGACGAGCCTCCGGTATCGCCGCCGCCCGGATCGCCCGGCTCTTCGGCATCCGCGCCGAATTTGTCGTCGATCAGTTCCCACAGGGCGTTTTGGCCCGTCCCCTGCGTGAGGTTCCAGATGCCGATGCCGCCCATGTCCTTGGTGTTGGACAGGTCGTATTTCAGCCCGAGGCTGGTCGTGTCGTCGTAAAAGCACTGGTAGGCCGTGCTGTTGGACGTATAGACGTAATACGGGACGCTGGCGTTGTCGTCCCACTTCTTGCCCCACTTCGCCGCTTCCGACTCGCAGGCCCCGTAGGTCAGCGCCGCGGAATACGAACTGCCGAGGCTGGCCGCGCCGAGATTCGTACTGACGGCCGCCCAGCGCCGTCCGTAGTACGGCACCCCCAGCATCAGATTGGTTGAGCTGATGCCCTTGCCCAGATAGTAGTTCATGGAATAGTTCACCGAGCACCACGAGCTGGCGCCGATCCACTGCGCGCTGCTGTACAGCGGCGCGTTGGGCCCCGGCGTCGAACTGCCGGAGTAATAATAGTCGTAGCCCATGATGATGGCATAATCCAGGCCGAAGGCGGCGTAGTTGGACACGGCGAAGTTCGCGTACCAGTCCACCGACGGCAGCGCAATGGAGACCTCGTAGTTCGTGTTTGCCGCCTTGAACCGCGTCGTCAGGTTGCTCATGAAACTCGTCATCGCCGTCGTCGCGCCCGTCCACGAGCCGACGCCTTCAAAGTCGATGTTTACGCCCATGCCCGGCCGGCCGGTCCGGTTGGTCATGGCGATCAACAGTTTGGTGATGAGATTGCTGCACGCCGTGGAATTCGTCAGCAGCCGGTGGGTGGCCGCGTCGCCGAACAGCGTCGCCGTCAGTACTACTTTCACATTGTTGGTGTAGGCCCAATCTACCAGCGGCGTATTGCTCCACGATCCCATGCTGTCGGCGTTGCCGTTCGTCGAGTTCACCGCATAGGAGAAATAGGCAATCGTCGTCAGGTTGGAATACTGGTAATTCTGGATATCCGTCATGGTGGACCAGTACGGATGCCAGCCCAGCACCCGCTTGCCGGGAGCCATGGTCTTGGGCAGCGTTTTGGGCACCGCCTCCACATCCACCGTCTTCGGCACACGGATCGGTTGGGGATCCGGATCGAAATCCGTCGGGGCTTCGCCCAGATGCGCCTCAAACGCCTCCTGGTGAGGGCTTTTCCATTCGGCCAGGTATTCCGGCACCAGAAAGGCGGCCTGCTCGGCCTCCGCCTCCGTCGCCCCCATTTCCAGCGCCGTGGCCTTCACCAGCTTCCGCGCCCGGGATAACGCCGGCGGCACCTCGGCCGCGTCCGGAATCTCCGGAATCAGCCAGTCCGGACCGGTTTCATCCCAGGTCTCCTGGGCCGACGCCCCGGCCGCCGCCAGCCAGACCAGCCCCACCACCCAAAAACGGCGAAAACCGCAAACGGTATTCATTATTTGTTTAGCGTCTCAAAGCCCCCCCGCCCCGTCAAGACAGCAACGGGGAAAAGCACGAATCGGCCGTCAGCGGGCGCCGAAGGCTTCGCGCAACCGGCGGCGGAGGGTGGTGTTGCGGCGGCGGGCTTCGGCGTTCCGGACCGCCAAAGCCACGGCTTTTTCCGTGCCCACCATGACAACCAGTTTTTTGCCCCGGGTAATCCCCGTATAGAGCAGGTTGCGCTGGAGCATGACATAGTGCTGGGTGTGCAACGGCAGCACCACGCAGGGATATTCGCTCCCCTGGCTCTTGTGCACGGTCACCGCATAGGCCGGCGTCAGTTCGTCCAGTTCCTGGAAGTCGTAGGCCACCTTGCGGTCGTCGAACCGCACCACGACCTCCTGCTCGGCGGAATCCACCTTCTCGATCCGGCCGATGTCCCCGTTGAACACGTCCTTGTCGTAGTCGTTCTCCGTCTGCATCACCCGGTCGCCTTCCCGGAAGGTCCAGCCGAACCGCTCCACCCCGTGTCCCCGCGGATTCAGCGCCGCCTGCATCGCCGCATTCAGGTTCCGCGCCCCCAGCTCCCCTTTCTGCATAGGGGTCAGAATCTGCACGTCGTTCATCGGATTGAACCGGAACCGCCGGGGAATCGCTTCGGCCACCAGTTTGAGAATCAGTTCCACGCCGCGCCCAGGCGTGTCCGCCTTCACAAAGAAAAAATCCCCCCCGCCGGCCATTCCCTCGTCCTTGCCGGGCAGTTCGGGCATCTGGCCGGAATTGACGCGATGCGCATTGCGGACGATCCGGCTGCCTTCGTCCTGGCGGAAGATCTCCGTGAGGCGGAACACGGGCAGGCGGCCGGACTCAATGATGTCGCGCAGCACGCATCCCGGGCCGACGGACGGCAGCTGGTCCACGTCGCCCACCAGCACCAGCAGCCCGTGGCGGGGCACCGCCCGGAACAGGTGCACCGCCAGTTGAATGTCAATCATGCTCGTCTCGTCCACGATCAGGACATCCGTTTCCAGGGGATTTCGGGCGTCATGCCGGAAGCGTCCCGTGCCCGGCTCGTAGGCCAGCAGGCGGTGGATGGTCTTCGCCTCCATCCCGGACAGCTCGGCCATGCGCTTGGCCGCCCGGCCCGTCGGCGCGCACAGCATCAGGCGCAGCTTTTTCGCCGCCAGCACCTTGACCAGCGACCGCACCAGCGTGGTCTTGCCCACCCCCGGACCGCCGGTAATCACCGCCACCTTGTGCCGGAACGCCCCGAAAAAGGCTTCTTTCTGGCCATCGGCCAGTTCCATGCCGAGCTGCTTCTGGACCCAGTCCACTGCCGCCGGCAGGTCAATCTTCGGGCAGGGATGCGGCCCCTTGGCGATGTCGGCCAGCCGCGCCGCCGCCTCGCGTTCGGCCAGATCCAGCGCCGCGAGGTACACCCACGCCTCGCCGTCCTCCCCCGCCCCCACCGTCAGGTTCCCGTTCTCCACCTCGATCCGCAGCGCCTCCTCCATCGTCCCCGGAGGGATTCCCAGCAGGTCGGCGGTCTTCTCCAGCAGCCCCTCGCGCGGATACGCGCAATGCCCCTGGTTCGACAGCTCCAGCAGCACATAGCCCAGCCCGGCGCGGGCGCGCAGAACCGAATCCTTTTCGATGCCCAGGCGCTCCGCGATCTGGTCGGCGATCTTGAAGCCGATGCCATGGATGTCGCGCGCCAGGCAGTAGGGATCCAGGCGCACCCTGGCGATGGCCTCTTCGCCGTAGGCCTTGTAGATGCGAAAGGCACGGCCCGTGCTCACCCCGTGGGCGAACAGAAACGTCATGATCTCGCGGATGGTTTTCTGCGCCTTCCACGATTCCTTGATCTGCTGGCGGCGCAGCTTCCCGATTCCGTCCACCCGCTCCAGCTCCGCCGAGCGGTTTTCGATCACGTCCAGCACCCCCAGGCCGAATGATTCCACCAGTTTCTTCGCATAGACCGGCCCGATGCCCTTGATCAGTCCCGACCCCAGGAACTTTTCGATGCCCGCCAGCGAGTCCGGCACCACCGCCTCCAGATGCTCCGCCTGGAACTGCCGCCCGTGCTTGCGGTCGATCGTCCACCGGCCCCGGGCCTTGATCCACTCCCCCACGGCGATCCGCGGCACCTTGCCCACCACCGCCACCATCTCGCGATGCCCCCGCGCCTTCACCTTCAGGACGCAGAACCCCGTCTCCTCGCTGTGGAAGGTGATCAGCTCGACGAGCCCTTCGAGGGTTTCGTCCTGCGGCGCGGCCATGGCTCCCGGCAACTTCATGCGCCCCAGACTACAACAAAGCCGGCCGACGGGAAATCATTTGCGGCGCCCTCCGCGCCCCTCCGCGCCAGGCCGCGGCGGCCGGGACGGGCCCCTCTCCTGCAGGCGGGATTCCGCTAGAAGGTGTACTGCAGGCCGAGGGTGAAGTCGTGTTCGGAGTAGTCGCGCAGGAAATTCACTGACAGATTGCCGATGAGGTCCACGTGCCGCCAAAGCCGCTGGCGATAGGTGCCGCCCAGTCCGACATAGGTATCCCAATCGGCTTCGGGATCGGGACCGGGATACCAGTTGCCGTCGGCTTCGGCCCGGGCCCGCAGGTTGCGATAGCGGTCCTTGTCCGCGGGGCGGGCTTTTTCGCTTTGGAGCCCCAGGCGGGCGTCGAACTGGAAGAAATAATCCTGATAGGCGCGGCGCAGGCGCAGGATGCCGCTGAAGCGCGTGTCCCAGTAGGGCGACCAGTAAAAGACGGAATCCTCGTCCATGGAATGGATGGAGGCTTCGACGCCGGCCCAGACCCCCTGGCGCGGGAACAGCTGCCAGAAGGAATTCCCCAGCAGGTGGATCATCGCATTGTCGTCGTCGTAGCTCCAGTAGCGGGCGCTGCCGCTGAGATCCCAGTTGTCTGTCACCTTCCAGAGGGCGTTCAGGCCGACGGCGTCGTAGGCGATCTTGCGGCGGGCGGAGGTCACGAGATCATGGTCATAGAGCGCGATGAGCTGCACGGCGTGATAGGGCCGCCAGGACAGGGTGGCCGAGCCCACGATCTCCTCTTCGGTGGCGGCCTCCTGCTGGAATCCGCGCTTGAGCCGGAGCGTCTTCTGCCCGAGGGTGGCCGTCAGCGTGGCGCCGTCGTTGATGCGCAGCGACAGCAGCCCGCGGACCTCCTCGACATCGGCGTCGTAGTCGTACTGATCCACGCGATTGGTCTGCACTTCGCGCGAGGTGCTGGTGGTGACGGTGGCGGAGCTGACGGTGGTCTCGCCGTTGACCGTGTCGCGGCGGGTTTCCTGGGTGGTGGCGGTGTCGTTGACCCGGACGGTGAACCAGGTGTTGGACGTGACCGTCTGCTCGATCGAGCCCTCCCGGTAGGCGATTTCGGCACTGACCCGTGAATTCAGGTTCAGGCCGCCGCGCACTTCGCCGTAGCGCTGAAGAATGTCGTCGTTGGACTGGTTTTCGCGGTAGGCGCCCGCCACGTAGAGATTGGACGGGCGGAGACGCCACTGGCGGACGGACGGGCGTTCCGCCTCGTCGGGTCCGGCGGCCGGTGCCGCATCGGGCAGCCGGTTCTGGGTGTAGGCGATCAGTTCCCGCAGCAGGCGTTCGGGGTAGCCGTCGCGCCGCATGAGTTCGATCTGCTTTTCAGCCAGATAGGGCTGGTTCATCAGGGTGGCGATCTCGGCGCGCAGGCGGCGGGCGATCATGACCGGATGGTTCGCGACGGCCTGCTCGACCACTTCCTCGGCGCTTTCGTTCCACCGGGGTTCGTAGCGCTGAACCAGATAGGGATTGTCGGCCGGCGTCGTGTAGCCGAAGCGGCCGACGGCAAACCCCGCCATGTACTGGCGCGACGCTTCGTCCAGAATGGTCCGGATGGGATTGAGCAGGCGGGCGACGTTGCTGGCCTCCTCCTGCCCGATTTCGCCATAGGGATAGGCCACCGCCATGGGCGCGCCCTTTTCCAATTCCAGGTGATCTTCGATCCGGGCGCGGCTCTCCTCGAACTCGCGCCGCACGCGCACGGTCCATTCGCGCAGGGATTCCAGCCGGTTCCGCTCGGGCACCCAGATGCGGTTGGGCAGCGGGAAAACCAGCGGCTTGGACTCCGGTCCGATCGGCTGATCGGTATTGGCATACATCAGATGACTGCCGATCTGCCACGCGCCGCTTTCGTGGGCCTGGCGGACTTCCTCCCAGGCGGCATACATCGGGGCGTTGAGTTCTTCCAGGCTGGTGATGACGAACATGCCGAACGGCACGCCCAGCTCATGGGCGACAGGCGTGCCGAGCCGGAACGAGCTGCGCAAGCCGTCGTCGAAGGTCACGGCGGCGATGAACTCGGGGCGCAGATCCTCGGAAGGCGGAAGCGTGCGCCGCTCCCCCGTGAAGGCGTAATGCAGGTGGTCCATCATGCGGGCCAGCCAGGGCTTGGGGCCGGCCCGCTCGGGCGGACGCTCGCGGGATTCCAGCCAGGCGGGAATGTCCAGCGGAGCGAGGAACGTGAACCCCGCCTGCTGCAGGGCCGTCAGATGCTCCTGCAGGCGGCGGGTCGAGGTCAGCGCCAGCCAGTCGCTTTCGGTCAGTCCGTGATACAGCAGGGTGAACACCGCCCCTTGGTTGCCGATCTCCTCCAGGCGGTCCAGGGCATCCATGGCGTTCTGATAGCGGCCGCGGGCCACTTCCAGGCGCGCACGATCGAGATGCCGGTAGGGATCCTTGGGCTGAAAGCGGTCGTACAGATCGTTCATGGCGCGTTCGGCGGCATCGAAATTCCTGGCGAGCATTTCCACTTCGAACCGGGTCCGCAGTGCCTGCTGGTTGTTGGGATTGAACTCCTTCAGAATCCGGTCGGCGGCGCGGCGCGCCCTGACCGGCTGCCGGGCCATGACCGCGAGCTGGGCGTACTGGTTCTGCCACGGGACGTAGTGCGGGGCGGTCTCGATGGCGGCTTCGTACTGCTCCAGGGCCAGATCCAGCGGCCAGCGGTCGGCATCCCGCCGGTGCAGGGCGACCAGGCGCGCCGCGAGCCGCGCGTTCAGCTTGCCCCGGACCTCGTCGTCGCGCGCCGAATCCATCAGCTCCCGCAGGGATTCCACCATGTCCTCGGGACGCTGGGTCATCTCCGCCAGGTCGGCCCGCAGGAGCATCACGTCCGCGTTGTCCGGATCCTCTTCCAGAATCCGGCGGGCCTGGGCGTCGGCTTCTTCCAGCTCGCCGGCCACCATCAGGGCGCGGGCGTACTCCGTGCGAAATCCCAGATTGCCCGGGACTTCTTTGACGATCCGGGCCCAGAGCGCCAGGGCTTCCTCATAGCGCTGCAGCAGGGTATAGAGGCGGGCCAGGTCCAGCTGGACATCGAACCGGTACTCGTCCTCGGCGACCAGCTGTTCCATGTCCGCGGTGGCGGCATCGAGCCGGCCCAGGCGGAACAGATTCTGGGCGTGCCAGAAACGCACGTCGTAATTGTCGGGGTCGTAGCGCAGGGACGCTTTCAGGTAGCGGTCGGCGGCACGCCAATCGCTGCGCAGCACGGCCATCTGGGCCAGCAGGCTGTGGGCCTTGGGCGATTCCGGCCGAAGGGTGAGATACTGCTGCCAGAGCTGTTCGGCTTCATCGCTGCGGCCGGTGTTGTGATAGCACCAGCCCAGGGCTTCCCAGATGGCTTCGACCGTCGGCTGGGCCTTCAGCGCGCCCTCCAGCAGCGGGATGGCGGCGGCATAGTCCTTTTCCTGCATCAGCAAAATCGCCTGTTCCAGATCGTTGTTCTCGGACAACGCCGGACGCGGATCCGCTTCGCCCTCCTGGATCAGAAAAGGCTCCACCCCCTCCCCGCCCCGCTGGGTGGTGCGGATCAGGCGATCAATGGCCTGGGTGGTGGCCGGCTCGTAGGCGTCCGGCGCCTGCCGGGTCCAGCCGGGCAGCAGCACCAGAATCCCGCAGATGCCCAGCAGCAGGCAGACGGTTTTCGGACGGAGTCGGATCCGGCGCTGCGGCAGCCGGCGCCAGACCATCGGAGGCGGTTGATGTTTCATGGCCAGTACTCCCGGATCAGGGCCAGGGCGAGCAGGCGCGCGCCGTCGGGGGTCAGATGGATTCCGTCGGGATCGCGCACCCGGATCGCGGCGGCGGTTTGCGGATCCATGATCCGGTCCGTATAGCCGCCGGTCCGCCGGTCCGCGACCAGACGGGAGAAATCATGGGCCGTCACGCCGGGCCGGCGGGCGGCTTCGGCGACAATGGCCTGGTTGACGTTTCGGGCAAAGGCATCCACCACCGAATCCCGCATGGGCGGCAGAAGCAGCCAGATGATCCGTTCGCATCCGCCGGCGGCCAGGCGGTCCATGGCCTGGCCGATGCGGGCGGCGTATTCCGCGTTCCACTCCGGGGACCCGGGCGGCACCACGTCGCCCGGACCGGGCAGCTTCATCGGCTGGCGGTCGTTGGCGCCCAGCGCCACTACGGCCACCTTCGGACGATGCTCCGCGCACAGTTCATCAATTTTCCCGAGCCAGTCAAAGGCATCCAGCCGGGCCAGGCCGGTCCCGATGCCGGAGAACGATCGGGCTTCGATTCCCGGCAGGCGCGCCAGTTCCCGTTCCATGGCCTGGCCCGGCAGGCGCATCATGGAATCGCCCAGCAGCAGCACCGGACTGGCGGCGGCCGGCGTCTCCGCCCGCCCGATCGCCACCGTCAGCGCCAATCCCGTCAGCGCCAGCCATGGAGTCCCCCAAAGCCGGAGCCATCCCGCCCGGCGATGTATGCATCTGCGTTCTTTCATGACCTGTGATTGTATGCTGTATCGGATGGAATGACAAACCAGTTATGACACATTATCGGTTCAAGGCGGCCCCGATCGTCCGCGCGAGAAACTCCCGGGGCCGGTCCAGGCCCGTGGCGGCGGCGACCCGCGCCGCGGGGGCGCTGACGGCCACCCAGAACGAGCGGAGCGGCCCGAAGGGCATCTGCTCGTTGTTGCGGTGCAGCGAAACCGCATTCAATGCCAGCGCCACCAGATAAAACGCCAGCAACCCGCGCCAGGCCCGTCCCAACGGCATGCCCGGCGGCGGCGCGCCGGCGGGATGTCCCGCGGATTTCAATTTGGTTTTCACTTCTGACCTCTGATCTCTGACTTCTGGCTTCTAACCTCTGGTTTCCGCTTTAGAACTGAAAATAGATAAAGGGAGCGACGCCTTCGGGACCCAGCGCCAAGATCACCGTGCACACCAGGGCGCCAGCCGCACCCAGCGCCCAGGCCGGCCGCGAGACAATCCAGCGGGCCCCCGTCCACAACCGATCGCCGTCCCACAGTTGTGTGGTCAGACCGATGACCACCATGGCCACAGCTGTCCCGCCCCACAGGGTGACGTCCGGCACCGCCCCGCGCCAGGCGGCAAGGCCGCGCAGCAGGGCGCCGGCGGTCTCCAGGTTGCCGCCGCGGAACAGAATCCACGAGAAACACACCACATGGAATATCCAAATCCGCCCCAGCCAGACGGCAAGCGGACGGAACGCTCCGCCGGACGGACGGACCACCCGCCCGAGCCATCCGAGCACCAACCGTTCCAGGGCCAGATAGAGGCCGTGGAACGCCCCCCACAGCAGGAACGTCCAGGCCGCGCCGTGCCACAGACCGCCCAGCAGGAACGTCACCAGCAGATTCACATAGGTCCGCCCCTCCCCCCGGCGCGATCCGCCCAGGGGAATGTACAGATAGTCGCGCAGCCATGACGACAGCGAGATGTGCCAGCGCCGCCAGAACTCCTGAAGCGTGGCCGCGGCATAGGGCGCGTTGAAATTGGCCGGAAAGCGGAATCCCAGCAGCAGGGCCGTGCCGATGGCGATGTCCGAATAGGCTGAGAAGTCGCAGTAGATCTGCACGGCGTAGGCATAGACCGCCAGCAGAATGTCGGGCCCGCTGTAGATTTCCGGCCAGGCGAACACCGGGTCCGCCAGACGCGACGCCAGCCAGTTCGCCACCACGGTTTTCTTGAACAGCCCGCCCAGAATCAGGATCATCGCCCGCGGCGCTTCGAGGGGCTGCCCGCGCTCCGGCATCTGCTCCATCTGCGGCACCAGATTCGCCGCCCGTACAATCGGCCCGGCCACCAGCTGCGGAAAAAACGCCAGATAGTTGGCGAAATCCAGCCACGACCGGGCCGGCGGCGTGCGGCGGCGGTACACGTCCACCACGTAGCTCAGCGCCTGAAAGGTGAAGAACGAAATGCCCACGGGCAGCACGATCCGGGAAATCCACGGATAGATTTCCTCCTGCGCGCGCACCAGCGTCCAGACCGCGTCCGATCCGATCGCCGCGCATACCGGCCGCAGCAGCGGAAACAGCACGTCCGCAAACAGGAATCCCGTGTACTTGAAGAATCCCAGCAAACCGAGATTCAGCGCCACGATCCCGGCCAGCAGGCGCCGGCGGGACGCTTCCGGAGCGCCGGCCCGGTCCAGGCCGTCCATGCGCCGGGCGGCCGCGTGGTTGACCAGGGCCGATCCCAGCAGCATCAGCGCGAATTTCCAGCTCCAGAAGCCGTAGAAAAACAGGCTGGCGGCGAGCAGAAACGCCTTGCGCGCCCGGGGGTGCCCCGCCAGCGCCCAGTGTCCGTGAAACACCAGAAAAAAGAAAACGGCGAATACGGTGGTGGGAAAAAGCATGCCGTTTTTTCCGAAGGCGTTTTGTTAGGGCGGAGGGGGCATGGACAGACGGCCGTCCAGGCCCAGCAGATAGACGCGCGGCGTGGTCAGGTCGCTGTCCGGTGAACCGGGTTCCTCCTCCGGACCGTGCAGCGGAACGTTCCATTCTGCCCGCAGCGGCGGAATCAGCACGCTGCCCGCAGCCAGTTCGCGCAGAACCAGTTTGTCGCCCTTGCCGGGCAGCAGATGGTCGCCGGCCTCCGGCCGCACCACCCGCTCGCCGCGGGACTCTTCGCCCGCGCGCGGCGTGTTCCACAGGGCCGCCTCGGTCTGCAGCACCACGACGTTGGCCGGGTGCGCCTCCAGCGCCGCCGCCAGTTCATCCAGCCATGTGGATTCCGGCGGCGAACGCCGCTTGACCACCACGCCCTGCAACTGGTGATTCCGGATGAAGTCCACGATCTTCGCCGGGGCGATGTCGCCCTCGTAGGACAAATCCACGACCGGCAGCAGGCGGATGCGGTGGAACGCCGTGAACATCTTGAGCATGTCGGCTCCTTCCGGCCATTCGTCGGGCAGGCTGCCGTCGGGATTCTGGAAGAACCAGGCCGGCGCCAGCGCCGACATGCCGCCCACATAGGGGCGCAGCGCGGCGGCCTGCTCCGCCGGATCGCCCGGCGGCACCAGCACCAGCGCCGCCGGCGCCGGGGCGCAGTCCATCCGGATGATCCGCGCCCTGGCCACGCCCAGATCGAACGCGAACGGCGCAATGCCCCACCAGCCATAGGCCACCTGCGGCGGAATTTCCACCGGCCCGTCAAAGATTTCCAGCCCGTTCACAAACCCCCGCATGCCGTCGCCGCGCACTTCCAGCCGCATCGTCATGCTGCCGGGCGGACGGATCCACGGCCGGGACTGCTGCGCCAGCAGCTCGCCGCCGCTCCACGCCTGCAGGTGGATAAAGCCGTCCTGATCAAACCCGAACCGCAGCATGCTGTGCGAACTGCGGCGGGCATAGAGCCAGAAGAACCCCTGGGATTCGTCCAGCACCACCTCAATCGCCCCGTCCCGGAGCAGTTCCGACCGGCGCAGCCGCAGATAGGTCTCGGCCTGATCCACCGCCGCGCGCAGTTCGTAGCGTCCCCGGTCCAGCGCCCGGATGCCGCCCGACGCGATCCAGCCGTCGGACAGCCGGCCCGACGCGAAATCATCCGTCACCCGGTTGGTCAGCGGCAGGAATCCTTCGTAGAGCTCGCGCTGGCGGGCGGTCTTTCCGCGGGCGGCCTGCCGGCGGATATAGTCGAAGAACACGCCGGATTCGGGGAACGTCAGCATTTCCATCCCCAGCAGGGAATGGCCGAAGGGAATCTGCGAATCGGGAGCGCGCCCGAGATCGAGGATGCCGCGCATGGTGGCGTAGCGCTCCGCCGGCTGATCCTGCAGATGCAGCAGGGCCAGGCGCGCCTCGAGGTTCATCGGCAGATGGTCCACCAGCTGCTGCACCAGGGCGCGCGCCTCCTGGCGGCGCTTCCGGCGGTTCAGCCACTGGGCCTGCGCAATCAGGATGTCGGGATTTTCGGGAAAAATCCGCGCGTAGAGGTTCAGCTGCTCGCGCGCCTCGTCCGGACGCCCCATCCGCTCCAGCAGCTCGGTGCGGCGAATCACCATGTGGATCTGCCCCGGTCCGGCCTCCAGGCTCCGCGTGTAGTACTCCAGCCCCTGCTCCAAATCCCCTTTCTGGATCCAGGCCCGCCCGATCAGCGACAGGGCCTCCGCGCTGTGCGGATCGGCCTCCAGCCAGCGGTTCCAGTGCGCGATGGCCGCGTCGTAGTCGCCCTCCTGATAGGCCAGGTAGCCGTCGCGGCGGCTGGCGTCCTGCCGGGCCTGGGGCGACAGCGCCTCCTCCGGCAGGGCGCGGGTCGCCAGCTGGTAGTACAGGTTCAAATGCAGGTCCGCGGCCGGGGCCGCCAGTTCCTCGGCCACCACCGCGTCCGCCACCGCCGGCTCCAGCTCCTGCGCCCGTTCGGGCGTTTCCACCGCGATCAGCGCGCCGGGAAACAGCGCGGCGATCGAAGCAAACGAGGCCATCTGCGCGACCGAGGCGGGAAAGTGCAACGCCAGTTTCATGTTCCGCTCCTTTATGCTTTGGTGGACTTCCTGCAGCCACGGGACCAGGACGGGAATGTCATCCGGCGGCACCCCGCGGGCGTCCAGATGGATGCCGTCAGCCTGCATTTTCACGGCCTCCGCCGCAGGCAGCTCCGCGGGAATCTGCAGCGCCAGTTCGGATGACCGCAACGTCATGCGCGGCAGCACCGCGATGCCGTGCATCCGGGCAAAGGTTCGCAGGGCGGCGTCATCCCACGGCGGCAGCACCAGCGGCATGGCCTTGACCGCCTCCATCCAGGGCGGACTCACCGCCTTCAGCCGGAAGGCTTCGGCCTGCAGCTGCCGGATCAGCTGCGGGGACGTCAGCCCCGTGTCCGGGCCCCACACCTTGATCACCTGGCGCGGGCGCGGAAAGGCCAGGGCGGTAATCTGGGTGGCGGCGGCTCCGGGCTCGGGATCCCACACCTCCAGCCCGAACAGCCCGGGGCGCCCCCCTCCCATCAGGTCCAGCGGCTCTTTCAGCAGCATCCGGCCGTTCAGCCGCGCAAACAGCGTCCGGCCGCTCAGGGTCAGCTCCAGGTCCTGCTCCTGGCCGGGATGCATCCCGATTTCCTGGGTCATGGCCTGCGTGAACTCTTCCGATCCATACACTTTCTGGGTCACCCGGATGCTGCCGCTTTCATCGAACAGCAGGCGCACCCCCTCCTCTCCGCCCGGCCGCATCCGCACCCGGATGCCGAACTGGCCCGCCTGGATCCGAAAGCTCACGCGCAGCGTGAAATCCTCGAACAGATCACTGCCCACCAGCCACGTCAGCGCCCCCGTCGTCGGCTTGAACCGGCCCGAGTTCGTTCCCGGCGGAATGGCTTTCAGCCACAGGCTGCCGTCGGCCGGATGCTCGGTCAGCCCCCAGTCGGTCATCCAGCGCTCGGCCTGCAGCGGCTGCGCCAGGGTCCAGGGCGAAACCGCCTTGCCCGATTCCACGATGGCCAGAAACTGCTCCAGGCTCCAGGCCGGATTGACCAGCAGCCGGTTCAGCGCCCGCGGATCGGAATGGCGCGTGTTCAGCAGGAACGGGCCCAGCGAAAATCCGATGCCGTAGTGCTTTTCCACTTCACGCAGGTTCAGGACCCGCGTCGGCACCGCGCGCGGATCGTACTGCCCGTAATCCCCGTAGGGAAACGCGAACGCCGGCGGCGGCGCATCCATGCCGGCCTGGAACTCCCGGACCATCCGTTCATGCTCGGCGCGGATTCGCTTGGCGAATTCCTCCGGCGTTTCCAGCCGCTGCTCGGCTTCGATCCACAGAGGGGACGAGAAAAAATTGCCGGTTTCGCCGTCCGGACCCGCCGGAATCCGCTGGAATCCGCCGAAAGACTCCGCGCCGACCTCCCAGGTTCCCGATCGGGCCATGTCGCGCAGGATGGGCCAGCGCAGGGCCGACGGATCCTTCTGGCGAATGGTGTCGGCCCGGACGAACATGACCGCCTTCCAGCGGTTCGCCCGCAGGATTGCGCGCGTCTCCAGATAGGAATTCTTTCGGGACTGCTCCATGGTGACCAGGACCGCCTTGCGCGGCAGCGGCACGCCGTTGAAATAAAAATCCCGCACGTCCGAGAGCCCGATGGGATTGAACCCCCGTTCGCGCAGCGCCCGGATCTGCTGCTCGAACTGCGGACGGGGCACTTCATCCGGCGCGCGCACCGTGCCGGCGCTGACCCCGGCATAGGCCAGGGCGATGAACGTGTCCGCATCGCGCACACCCTCGACGGCCGGCTTGTAGCGCATGCGCTGATAGATCGCCCGCAGCGGCACCCACAGCGCCACCACCAGCGACAGGCCCGCCAGAAAATACAGCCAGGCCCGCAGATTGCGGTCCTGCTGCACCGGCTGGGGGCGGGCCCAGCCCGGCGGCAGCAGAGGAGACGGCGGCAGGGGCGGCGCCCCGGCGTCTTCCGCGTCCGGCGCTTCGGCCGCCGGCGCTTCCGGCTCGGACAGAGGGGTGGACGGCGGCACCGGGACGGCCCCCGCCGGCGCCGTGGGATCATCCGCCGGCCACGCCTCCGGTTCCGCCGGCCCGGCTTCGCCGGGCTTCCGATGGTCGGGTTCTTTCTTCATCCGCGCGTTCCCCACTTCCGGCCCCGCAGGGTGGCCAGGGCCCAGTACACCTGCCAGCTGAAAAACGCCATGTACGTGAACGTGTACACAAACCCCGCCCACCAGTACCGGCGGCCTGTCTGCTCCCAGAAATGAAACGTCCAGACCAGCGTGATCGCCAGCACCCCCGTCAGGTAGGCCAGCGCCAGATTGCTGCCCCCGGCCAGCAGTGCCGCCACCGGCGCCACCACCAGCGCCGAGGTGATCACCACCGGCTCGATGATCGGCATCCACATCATCGCATACCACGACAGAGCCGGCACCGGATGCTTGCGCCACATCCACCGGCCCACCTTCACGATTTCGCGCAGGTACGAACGGCTCCAGCGCGCCTGCTGGCGCGCGTACTGCCGCCAGCTGTCCGGCGCGATCGTGGTGGCCAGCGCCTGGTCCGTGTACAGAATCTTGTAGTCCCGCAGAATCAGGTTCGTCAGGCTCCGGTCATCCCCGAAGTTCCCGTACTCGCCCATCACCTTGGCGTTCAGCCACTCCTCCAGCACGTGCAGCACGCAGACCCGCCGGTAGGCCGAAAAGCATCCCGGCAGGCAGCTGACCGTCCCGCTCACGCTTTCCGCCGCTTTCATCACCTTGTACGAAAAATAGTACCGCACGTCCTGCATCCGGGTCAGCAGGTTGGTCCGCGCGTTTTCCACGTCGCAGTGTCCGCTGACGCCCCCCACCGTCGGGTCGGTGAATCCCTGCACCAGCTTCTGGATCGAGCCGGGAAAAATGAACGTGTCCGAATCCACGCAGACCACGATTTCGCCCCGGCCCAGCAGCACGCCCACGGCCCAGGCATGCACCAGCCCGCGGTTCTTCTGGAAATCCACCACCACCAGATTCGGATGACGCGTCTGCGCCTCCAGCATCTGCGCCAGCGTGCCGTCCGTCGAACCGTCGTTCACACAGACCACTTCCAGCTTGTCGTCCGGATAGCCCGCGGCGAAAATCCGCTCGATCGTCTGCCGGATCACCCCCTCCTCGTTCATGCACGGCACCAGCACCGACACCGTCGGCTCGTAGCCGCGGTCCGGAGGAGACACATACATCGAGGCGATCAGAAACCGCGACACCACGAAGACGCCCGCCACCAGTGAATAGAGGCTGACCAGCGGCTGGTAGAAGTAGTTGCCCGCACTGCGCAGCTGCATGAACACCGCCGTCGCCAGCATCAGCAGCGCCACCGTCACGATCAGCGCCGCCAGCCACTTCGGCGGACGCCGGTAGAGCTTGGCCATCCGCTCGCGCGCCGCCTCCATCGAAGGAAACTCGGCCGCCGCCGCCAGCGGTTCCTCGCTGCGGGTTGACTCCAGCGGCTGCTGGCAGTAGGGGCAGACCACCGGCGGAGGCGTTCCGTGCACATGCACCGTCACGCCGCAGGTCTCGCAGCGGCAGTGGGTGATCACTGTCTTCGGCTCGTCAACCTGGAATGTCATGGGCTCCATGCGAGATCCGTTCACCTGTTCATTCCCGCCCCACGAACCGCATCCCGGTCGCGGGGCTGGTCTTGCACTATAACGTCACCGCCGCCATTTGTCGCATGCTTTTCCTTAATATTTTCTTTCCGGCCTCCGCCGGCCCTCGCTCCAACAAATGTCTTTCCCCGGGCAACCGGGTCGGCTAGCGTTGGGTCATGGTGAGACACATGGTCACTTCCCCGGCCGGACGGCGGCTGGCACTGGCCGGGCTGCTGGCCGGCCTGCTCGCGCTGGGCTCCGGCTGCACCACGACCGACTACGTCACCGGCAAACCCGTCCGGAACCTGTTCAGTCTGGACGATGAAGTCCAGATGGGCGGACAGTATTACGCCGACATGGTCGGCGAGCTGGGCAGGAAAGACGCCCCGGTCAACCAGGATGCCGCCCGTGTCGCTCTCGTCCGCGAGATCACCTCCAACATAGTCGCCCATGCCCACATCACCCAGCTGCCCTACCAGGCCACGTTCGTGGGCGATCCCGAGTTCGTCAACGCCTACGCCCTGCCCGGCGGCCACATCATGGTGTTTGAAGGCATCTGGAATCCCAAGCTCGGACTGGTCCGCACCGTGGATGAACTCGCCGCCGTCGTGGCCCACGAAATCGCCCATGTCAACTGCCGCCACTCCACCGAAGCCATCACCCGGCAGATGCTGCCCAACCTGCTGCTGACCGGCGCCCTTGTCTGGGCCACTCTCGAGGAAGACGACGACATGCAGCTGCTGTTCGGCGGCCTGATGCTGGTGCACAACGGACTGATCGTCACCCGCTATTCCCGAAGGGACGAGCTGGAAGCCGACCGCGTCGGGATGATGTACATGGCCCGGGCCGGTTACGATCCCCGTGCCGCCCCCCGCATCTGGCAGCGCATCGCCCGGGCCAGCGACCGCCAGACCGCCATGCCCCTCAGCATTTTCTCCACCCACCCCCGCGACGATCTCCGCGCACAGGAACTCGGCAAACACCTCCCCGAAGCCCTCGCCCTCTACGAAGCCGCCCCCGTCAAACGCAACGGCACCCGCCCCCTCGTGCCCTGATCGCGGAGTGGGCCTTTCCTGTATTGTTAAGTAACTGTGTTAGGATTATATCCAGCATGGTTAATTAACTCTGCGGCATAAATCCGTTATATCTTATTGGTTATCAATCAGATGTTATTTTATCTGCTCACTATTAGTTCCACACAGTTAATTAACTATGTGGGATGCATTCCCAGAACGGTTTCGCCCGGAATCCCCTGCGCTATTCGAGCCCCCGCTCCTCCAGATCGCCCTCTTCCAGGCCCAGATAGTGCCCGAGTTCGTGATAATACGTCACACGAACCTCCTCGCGAAAAACGTCCACATCCCCTTCGGCGTAGTCCCAAAGATTGTCGAGAAACAACAGGATTTCCGGCGGCAGCGGGTCGGGACCTTCCCCGCCTTCGGCCAGCGTCGGCCCCACAAACAGTCCCAGCAGATCGGGATCCAGTCCGTCCTCGCGCACCATGGCCCGTGACGGCCGCGACATCAGCACCACGGGAAGATCCCCCGCGGGACCGGCCATGCCGGGCGGCAGCTTGCGCCGCAGGGCCTCCAGCTCCTGGCGGGCAATCCGCTCGAGTCCGGCCCGGTTCATGAAGCTCGGCTACTTGACGACCGCGCCGCTGGACAGGTCGCCGTCCACGGTGACCAGACGCAGGCGCTCGCCCTTGCTGGCCGCCAGCAGCATGCCCTGGCTTTCCACGCCGCGCAGCTTGATCGGCGCCAGGTTCGACACCACCACCACCGTCTTGCCGATCAGTTCCTCGGGCTTGTAGTACAGCGCAATGCCCGCCACGATCTGCCGCCGCTCTTCGCCCATCAGCACATTGAGCTTCAGCAGCTTCACCGCGCCCTCGATGGCTTCCGCACCCATGATTTTCGCCGTGCGCAGCTGCACCTTCGCGAACTCGTCGTACGTGATCACGCCTTCGGGATTGCCGATCGTGCCGGGCGGCGGCGCTTTCTTGTCCGCGGCGGGCTTGGGCGCATCCGCGGCCGGCGCCGTGGCGTCGGACGGCCCGGGAACGGGCGCTTCGATGCGCGGAAACAGCGCGCCGGGCGGGGCCACTTCCGTTCCGGGCGGAAGGACTTCGGCCTTGGACAGTTCGTCGGGATTCACGGTCATGGGATTCTCCATTCCAAGCGCGGCGCGCAGTTCGGTCATTTTGCCGGGCATCAGGGGCATCAGCAGTCCGGCGCAGATGCGCAGCGATTCCGCCGCGGCGTACAACGTGGTATGCAACGGAGCCGGATCCGCCGCGCGGGCCTGGCTCCACGGCTGCTGGGCTTCGATGAATTTATTGGTCGCCCGCACCACCTCGATCACCTGGGCGACGCCGGCGTGCAGGGAAAACGTGTCCAGCGATGTTTTCATTCCCGCCGCCGCCGCCTGGGCCTGCGCCAGCAGGTCCGCCGCCGGACCGCTGTCAAATGCGCCGGGCGCGGGCGCCGGCAGCCGGCCGCCGCAGTACTTGCCGACCATGCTGACCACGCGGTTCAGCAGATTCCCCAGGTCGTTGGCCAGGTCCGCGTTGTACCGGCGGATGAAGGCATCCTCCGTGAACGTGGCATCCTGCCCCATCGCCATCTCAGCCATCAGGAAGTAGCGGAACGGGTCCACCCCGTAGCGCTCCATCATGTCCATCGGATTGACGACATTCCCCAGGCTCTTGCTCATCTTGGTGCTGCCGGACAGCCACCAGCCGTGCGCGAAAACGGTCCGCGGCATCTCCAGCCCCATGGCCTTGAGCATGCACGGCCAGTACACCGTATGCGTCGTCAGGATGTCCTTGCCGATCAGATGGATCGCCGGCCAGCGGCGCGCGAACTGCGCGTCGTCACGGCGGTAGCCGATCGCGCTGATGTAGTTGACCAGCGCATCGAACCACACATAGGTGACATAGTCCGCGTCGAACGGCAGCTCGATGCCCCACGCCAGCCGCGATTTCGGCCGGGAAATGCACAGGTCCTGCAGCGGCTTGCGCAGGAATCCCAGCGTTTCATTGCGGCGGAAATCCGGCTGGATGAACTCCGGATGCGTCTGGATATACTCCACCAGCCAGTCCTGATGCCGGCTCATCCGGAAGAAATAGTTGGCTTCGCGCACGCGCTGGACCTCGCGGCCGCACAGCGGGCAGCGGCCTTCCGCCAGGTCTTTGTCGGTGAAAAACCGCTCGTCGGGCACGCAGTACCAGCCATCGTATTCGTCGCGGTAGATCTCGCCTCGGTCGTACAGATCCTGAAGGATCTCCTGCACGATGAGCTTGTGCCGGGGCTCCGTGGTGCGGATGAAATCGTCGTTGCGGATTTCCAGCCGCTTCCAGGCTTCCAGAAAGCGCTGAACCGTCCGGTCCACATGCTCCTGCGGGTCCACCCCCAGTTTGGCGGCCGCCTCCTGCACCTTCTGGCCGTGCTCGTCAGTGCCGGTCAGAAACCACGTGTCGCGGCCGAACAGCCGCTCCGTGCGCGCCAGCACATCCGCCAGCACCGTCGTATAGGCGTGGCCGATGTGCGGCTTGTCGTTGACGTAGTAAATCGGCGTCGTGATGTAAACGGAGTCGGGTTTCATTCCACCATTCCTGTCGGCGAACGGTTGTACCCCACCCCGCCCCGCCGCGCAAATCAATACTTCCTCCCCCAGTCAGGCAGGGCTTGTCCATGGAAGACTTTCGCGGTTTCCACGCCATGGAAAACTTTTTCGCGTTTTTTCCACGCCATGGAAAACTTTTTTCCACGCCGTGGAAAATCCGGAAAAACGGGGTTACGTCCCGATGGCCGCCCAGACGTCTTCGACGGCGAGGCGGTCGAGTTCGTCTTCGGGGGCACGCAGCACGCGCACCCCGCCGCGTCCGCGGGGCGCCCAGGTTTCCGCGCTCGACGGTCCGAACAGGGCGACCACCGGCAGTCCGACCGCCGCCGCCAGATGCGTAATGCCGGAATCGTTGCCCAGGAACCGCTCTGATTCCGCCAGGACCGCCGCCAGTTCCACCAGCGACAGCCCTTCCAGCCGGGGCAGATCCGGCAGCTCGCGCGCCAGCAGCACCGCCGCGTCGGCATCGGTTTCGCCCACCACGGCCGCCACGTCTCGTCCGGCTGCACGCAGCCGTCGAAGGATGTCCGCAAAGCGGTCCGCCGGCCAGGTCTTCGCCGGGCTGCCGCTGCCGGGATGCACGACGACCGGGCGGCCCTGGATCCCCATCGCCTGCAGGCGGCGGCGGGCCTCGGCCCGCGCCTCGCCGGACAGATCCAGCTCCGGGACCAGATCCGTTTCGTAGATCGCCAGGGCCTGCAGCGGTTCCAGCAGAAACGGAATCGCATGGCCGCGCTTGATGATCGGCGAACCGCTCAGCACCTGCCGGGCCCCCGCCAGCAGCAGATTGCTGCGCACCTGGCCCACCGGATCATGCAGATAGTTGAAGATCAGGTCGAACGACCGCACCGCCGCCACCTGGGCATCCGTGAACTGCGGATGCGGCACGAAGAACCGCGACATCTCCGCGCGGTCGAGCGACACGACCGACTCGGCCAGCCCCCCGGCAACGGCCAGGTCGGCAATGTGCGGATAGCCCCAGATTTCGATCCGCGCCAGCGGCCACTGGGCGCGCAGGGCCTGCAATACCGGCAGCGTGACAATGAAATCGCCAATGGCCCCGCCGCGCAGCACCAGAAAGCGCGGAGCATGGGATTCTATGGAACCGGCCACGGCCCCCCCCCTCAGGCCAGAAGCCACAGCCCGGCCGCCAGCAGCACCGCCCCGCCCGCCCCCTTGACCCAGCCCAGGCGGCGCACCGCCGCATCGGCGGCGCACAGCCGCCGGCACGCGCTGCGGAACAGCCACGGATGCAGCATCAGCGCGCAACCGGCCACCACCCAGGCATAGGCAATCAGCACCGGCACGATGCGCCAGGCGGAATCCGCCCAGCGCACACCCATGAGCAACGGATTGGCCACCAGCAGCAGCAGGCCGCCCAGCGCGCGCGGAGCCAGCAGCTCATCCAGAAAAAACACGACGGCCGCCAGAAGCGCTACGGCTGCAAACGGCAGAAAAGGCTTGAGAAACTCGAAGCGGCCCAGCGCGGCATGCTGTACCACCCAGGCCACCCAGAACACCGCAATGGCCGTCATGAGCCAGCCCGGCCAGCGCGACCGGGGAAATTCCTCGAGCCTGCGACGCACACCCGACGGCATCCCGGCCATGAACGCCCCGGCACCCAGCCCCAGCGCCCCCAGCAGGATCAGCACCCGCCCCAGAAACAGATCGGCATCCGTCACCATACCACCGCCTCCTCCGCCGGCGAAGCGGGCCTCGGCGCCGGCCGCGCCGGAGCAGGCCGGACCGCGGCGGGACCCGCCCGCCCTTTGGCCGGCAACTCGCCGATCTGCTGCCCCGCATAGGGATTGGAGGGCGGCAGGGAGGGCGCCGTGAGAACGCCCGGCCGCTCGGGATCTTCTTCAAACGGCGTGCCGCCCGTCACCGCCACTTGGCCATCGGCCTCCCGGACAAGGCGGATCTGCCCGGCCTGCGCGATGTAAAACGCGGTGCCCCGGGGGACTCCGTCGGAATCAATGCGCGAATGCACGAAGCGGTCCGGCGCGCTCTGGTGCAGCACATGAAACACGCCCTCGCTGTCCTGTTCCAGGCGCGGCACGAAAAATCGGATCAGGCGCCCGAGCTCGTAGCAGCCCAGACAGGTGCCGGCGGTGGGAGCATCCAACCGGAAAAACAGCCGGTCGGTGCGCTCGCGGTGCAGCTGGCGCAGCGAGACGGTTCGTGCATCGGCCTGGTTCGGCATGCCGAACCGGCGCTCCAGCAGGACCAGGCCGGGCTGGACTTCCAGGGACAGCCGCGGACCGGCGAAACGCGTTCCCCCGAATTCGAGAACGGGCAGGAGCATATAGGACTGGCCGTGGAGAATGCGGTAGCCCTCCAGCAGATTGACCTCCACCTCGCGGGTCTCTCCGGGGGGAATAATGACCGGGCGACGTACCAGCGGCTGCCCGGTTTCGCGGACCAGCGACGTCGGGCGATCCTCGACATCGAAGTGCAGGCGCGCGTTGCCGTTGGGCGTCAGATCCAGATTCCGTCCGGTGTGGTTGCCGATGGACACCGTGGCCCATACCGGCTCCATGAGCAGCGTGCGGCTGTGCCGCAGCGACCACTCTATTTCCACCTGGGCC
>Ga0123328_1001302_pt1 | contig 24678 bp, 24 predicted proteins | sample BioC12SIPDNA_2_FD_89702 | JGI IMG/M metagenome (GOLD analysis project Ga0123328, IMG submission 89702) | Anaerobic biogas reactor microbial communites from Washington, USA - Biogas_R1_A C12 SIP DNA | ecosystem: Engineered > Bioreactor > Anaerobic > Unclassified | place: Washington, USA...
CAAAGGTTCGAAGCTCATGGCAGTTGCAGACGGCGCTGGTCTTCCTCTCGCCCTATGCGTCACGAGTGCTAGCCCGCATGAAGTGACCCTGGTCGAAGCCACCCTCGAGCAGCGCTACGTCGAAGCGTTGCCGCAGCGGTTGATTGGCGACCGTGCTTATGACAGTGACCCACTCGATGCAGATCTGGCTGCTCAAGGTGTGGAGATGATTGCGCCGCATCGGCGCGGCCGCGTGAAGGCCAAGACCCAGGATGGTCGCAAGCTGCGGCGCTACAAGCGACGCTGGAAAGTCGAGCGCTTGTTTGCCTGGCTGGGCAATTTCAGGCGTCTGGTCGTGCGCTACGAACATAAGCTCGAGAATTATCTGGCTTTCGCGAAGCTGGGTTGCATCATCATCCTGCTTCGTACCTATTTATGAGATGAATTCTAGTCATGCACGTCGACGACCGTGCCCAGCTCTGACCAGTTGTAGAGCCATTCGGCTGCCGGCGTGGGCAGATTGACGCAACCGTGGCTCATCGGGGTGCCAAAGTTAGCATGCCAGTAGGTGCCGTGGATTGCATAGGCCTTATAGAAATACATGGCGTAGGGCACGCCGGGCAGGTAATAGTCATACCCGAGCGGCCGGCCGTCCATGTCCTTCGACAGGTAGCGCCGGTTAATCACAAACTGGCCCGTCACCGTTGGGTAACGGGGCAAGCCGCTGGAGATCAGTGTCTGGAAGACAGGTCGGCGCCCTTCGTAGGCGACCAGCTGCTGATCGGCGAGGTTAACGTCGATCCACTTCTCGCCGGCCGCGACCCCCGCCGGCAGTGCCTCAACCCATCCAACCGTCACATTCGTGGTATAGACGGGCGGCCCCTCGCCAGGCGGGATTCGCAGCTCCTGGCCGACGTAGATGATGTTGGGGTTTTCGATCTCGGGATTCAGCTCCAGCAACACCTCGAGCGTGGTACGGCACATAACCGCAATCTGGCTTAGCGAATTGCCCCGGCGCACGATCCACGTCTCCGGGCAATAGCTCCCCTCGAAGGGCGGCGCTTCAGACAGAACCGGCTCGTCCGGCCGGGCATGGGCAGTGGTCACAACCCCCTGAAAGACAGTCAGGATCAGGACAAACAATACGGCGAAACGTCGCAAACGATCCATTCGGAACCCTCTCCAATCGCCCAGGCTCTTGCCCCAGTGCCTGATGCTTCCTCGCCGTTCAGTATAGATCGTTTGTCTTAACCAGATATGAGCGCGCGGCCCCTACGATAGTCCTGCGGCTGCGAAAGCGGTCGCCACAATCTCCTGGGCCGCGCTAAATATCTGCTGGAGATGCTCTTCGCCGCGGAAGCTCTCGGCATAGATCTTGTAGATATCCTCGGTACCCGATGGCCTGGCCGCGAACCAGCCGTTTTCGGCGACCACCTTCAGGCCGCCGATCGGCGCATCGTTGAACGGCGCGCGGGTCAGCCTGGCCACGATCTTCTCCCCCGCCAGCTCTTGCGCAGCGACCATCTCCGGGGAGAGGTTTGCCAGGGCTTCCTTCTGGCTCGGGCTCGCGGGCACGTCGGCGCGCTCGTATACCGGGTCGCCAAACTGACCGGCCAGCTTCCGGTAGTGCTCGCCAGGGTCCGCGCCCGTGACAGCCGTAATCTCCGCCGCCAGCAGGCCGAGGATGATCCCGTCTTTATCGGTGGTCCACACGGTGCCGTCCCGGCGCAGGAAGGAGGCGCCGGCGCTCTCTTCGCCGCCAAAGCCGAAGGTGCCGTCTAGCAGGCCATCGACGAACCACTTGAAGCCCACCGGCACCTCCGCCAGCCGCCGGCCCAGATGGGCCGCCACACGGTCGATCATCGAGCTGGAGACCAGCGTCTTGCCGATTGCCGCGTCGGGATCCCAACCCGGCCGGTGCTGGAACAGGTACCAGATAGCCACGGTGAGGTAATGGTTCGGGTTCATCAGGCCTGCGCTCGGCGTCACGATGCCGTGCCGATCTCCGTCGGTATCGTTGCCGAAGGCGACGTCAAAGCGATCCTTTAGATCGATCAGGCTCGCCATCGCGTAGGGCGAAGAACAATCCATGCGTATCTTGCCGTCTTTATCGACGGTCATGAAAGAGAAGGTGGGATCGATGCGCGCGTTCACCATCTCCAGGTTCAGCCCGTATCGCTCGGCGATCGGCTGCCAGTAGGCCACCGACGCACCCCCCATCGGGTCAGCGCCGATCTTCAGGCCCGAAGCCCGGATGGCCTCCATGTCGATGATGGTGTGCAGGTCAGAGACGTAAGGCGTGATGAAGTCATAGGAGTGCGTGGTTTCGGCCTTTATGGCGCGAGCCAGGGGCAGTCGCTTCACCTCCCGCAGCCCATTCTCCAGGATCGCATTGGCGCGGGCCTGGATGGCCCGGGTAATGACGGCATCGGCCGGCCCACCGGCCGGGGGATTGTATTTGAAGCCGCCGTCGTCCGGGGGGTTGTGCGATGGTGTGATGACCACACCGTCGGCCAGCCCGCTACTCCGGTCGCGGTTATATCTGAGGATGGCGTGCGAGATGACGGGCGTCGGCGTGTAGCCCGCCCGGTCGTCGATCATGATCTCCTGTTCGTTCGCAGCCAATACCTCGACGGCGCTCGCCAGGGCCGGCTCGGACAGCGCGTGTGAGTCCATGCCGACGAACAGCGGCCCGGTGATCCCCTGTTCCCGGCGGAAATCACAGATCGCCTGGGAAATCGCCAGGATGTGACCCTCGTTGAAGCTGTTGCGGAATGAGGAGCCGCGATGGCCCGACGTGCCGAAGGCGACGCGCTGCGCCGGATCGGCAGGATCGGGCTCTCCTGTGTAGTAAGCCGAAACCAGACGCGGCACATTAACCAGCAGTTCGGCGGGGGCCGGTTTGCCCGCCAGTGGGTGCAGACTCATCGTAACGCTCCTTTCTGTGCTTCAGCTAACTGCGTCGGGAACGGCGGCGCCTCCGTCCATCGTAACGTCGCCGGAGGTCGTGTGCACGCCCAGATCGTCTTCGGACCCACTGCTATCAGGCCTTCCTGACCGCGTGCCCGCCAAATTGCTGCCGCAGGGCTGCCAGGAGCCGAAACGAAAACGGCTCCTCCGCGCGCGACTGGAGGCGCTGCAGCAGCGCCAGCGTGATAACCGGCGCGGGCACGTCCAGGTCGATCGCTTCGGCGACCGTCCACCGCCCCTCGCCCGAGTCGGGCACCCAGGCCCTGATCCCGGCAAGCTCGGGGTCATCGGCCAGCGCGCGGGCGATCAGGTCGAGCAGCCAGGAGCGGACGACGCTGCCGTGCCGCCAGACTCCCGCGATCTGGGTCAGGTCCAGACCAAACTCCTGCTTGCTCTTCATGATCTCGAACCCCTCGGCAAGGGCCTGCATCATGCCGTACTCAATCCCGTTGTGGACCATTTTTACGAAATGACCCGCACCGGCCGGGCCCACGTGCCCCCAGCCCAGTTCGGCCCCCGGCGCCAGCGTCTCAAAAAGCGGGCGCAGTTGCTCGACAGCCGCTGCCTCGCCGCCGATCATCAGGCTGTAACCTTCGGTCAGCCCCCAGATACCGCCGCTCGTGCCCACGTCCACGAAATGCAGGTCGCGGCTTCTGAGCGCCTCCGCCCGGCGCATGGAATCCTTGTAGTTGCTGTTGCCGCCATCGACGATGATATCGCCGGGCGAGAAGCGCTCGGCCAGCGCGTTGATCGTAGCCTCCGTCGGCCCGCCGGCCGGGACCATCATCCAGGCGACGCGGGGCGGAGCCAGCATGACGGACAGCTCGTCGAGAGAGCGCGCGCCCTCCGCGCCGGCCACTTCAGCCGTCTCGATGGCTTTTTCCCGGAGGTCATGGGCGACGACCTGATGGCCGCCGTCCAGCAGGCGTCGCGTCATATTCGCGCCCATCCTGCCCAATCCGATCATGCCGATTCTCATGGACTGTCCTCCTTTCAGCCAGACGGGGAGTAGCAATACCATCTTAACACCTTATAGGCGAGCAGCCATGCGCATACCACTGCCGGGACGTTTTTCCGCGATAAGACTTCGGTGAGGACGGGGCACGCCGTATGGAAAAAACGGGACACTGGCGAGTACAGTAGTGACACAGCTTCAGTAATGTTAACCTCAGTGATTTAGACCAGAGGTGCCTATGGGCCGCATAGCCGTGATCCAGTTTTTGATGCTGCTTTTGCTGGTCGCCTGTGCTGGCGAGCAAGCGCAGACCCCGGAGGCGACGGCCACGCTGCCGCCTGCATCCCTGCCCACGGGTACGGCAAGGCCCACGCCGACGACCGCCCCGGTCGAAGAAAGCCCGCCGGCCGATCCGCTCCCCAGCCCGACTACGGAACTGGCGGCGCCTTCGCCGACCGCTACCACTGCGGCGCCTTCCCCGACGCCGACGAGTCCACCGGCCGAACCCGTTCTCCAGGAGTACGCCGTGCCGTCCGGCTCTCACCCGCACGACGTGGCGCCCGCGCCGGACGGCACAGTCTGGTATACGGCGCAAAGGACAGGCGAGCTGGGCCGGCTCGACCCGGAGACCGGCGAAACCCACCATATCCCGCTGGGGCAGGGCTCCGCGCCGCACGGGGTTATCGTCGGCCCCGATGGCGCACCGTGGATTACCGACAGCGGTCTTAACGCGATTGTGCGGGTTGACCCGGCGACAGAAGAGGTGCAGCGCTTTCCCCTGCCGGCCGGCAGCAGCAATACCAACCTGAACACCGCTGCATTTGATGCTCAGGGCGTGCTCTGGTTTACAGGGCAGAACGGTTTCTATGGCCGGTTGGATCCGGCAGCCGGCGAAGTAGAGCTTTTCCCGGCGCCCCGCGGCCGGGGACCCTATGGCATTACGGCAACTCCGGACGGCGCCGTCTATTACGCCTCTCTCGCCGGCAGCCACATTGCCCGCATCGACGTTACGACGGGCGAGGCGACGCCGATCGATCCCCCGACACCGGGGCAGGGCGCCCGCCGTGTCTGGTCCGATTCAGCAGGCCGGATCTGGGTCAGCGAATGGACGGCGGGCCAGCTTGGCATGTTTGATCCGGCAAGCGGCGAATGGCGGGAATGGCCGCTCCCCGGCGAACAGCCCCAGGCTTACGCCGTCTACGTGGACGATCAGGATATCGTCTGGCTGAGCGACTTTGGGGCCAATGCGCTCGTGCGCTTCGAGCCTGCATCAGAGACCTTCACCGTCTTTCCGCTGCCGAGCGACAGCGCCGCCGTACGCCAGATCCTGGGCCGTCCGGGCGAGGTCTGGGCCGCCGAGTCGGCGGTCGATAAACTGGTCGTCGTGCGAACGGGGATAGAGTAAGGGCGCGCCAACGAGCCGGCGCGCCCTCGCCAGGATAACTCAGCCGCGCTTACGCGCCGTAACCTTAGCGCTGAAGACGGCCGTCCTTGGTTCAATGCCGCGCTCCTCCGCCAGCCGGATTTGCCCCACGACTTCCGGGCTAAGCTCCGCCACGGCTTCGTCGATCATCTGCTGGTCCCAGTAGGACCGCGTCAGGGTCACGTCGCTAAAGCCGGCGGCTTCGATGGCGGCGACGTAATCGGTCACGTCCAGCGCGCCCGCCACGCAGCCGGCCCAGGCTGCCAGATCCTGCTTCACCGCGTCCGGCAGCGGCCCGTCGGTGACAATATCGCTGACCGCCAGGCGGCCTCCCGGCTTCAGGACCCGGTAGACCTCGCGGAAGACCTGTGCCTTGTCCGGGCTGAGGTTGATCACACAGTTGGAGATGGCGACGTCCACGCTGTTATCGGCGACTGGCAGGTGTTCGATCTCGCCCAGACGAAACTCCACGTTCTCTGCACCGACTTTGGCCTTGTTGCGTCGCGCCCGGTCAATCATCGCCGGCGTCATGTCCACGCCGATGACCCGGCCCGCCGGCCCCACCTTGGCCGCAGCCAGGAAGCAGTCGATGCCGCCGCCTGATCCCAGATCGAGCACTGTCTGGCCCGGTTCCAGCGATGCCAGGGTCACCGGATCCCCGCAGCCCAGCGACAGGTCGGTCACCTCCGCCGGAAGGTTGCTTACCTCCGGATCTTCGTAAAGCCCGGTAATCGTATCGATCTGGACCACGCTGCCAGGGCTGCAACAATCCGGCCCGCAGCCACAGCCATCTCCACCCCCACCCCGCTCGGCGATCTGCCCGTAGTGCTCGCGCACAGCCGCCCGCACCTGCCCCTCACTGCCAGCCTGCAATCCGTCAGCCATTGCTTTTCTCCTTACCATCGAGTTATTTATATGTTTCGATATGATAGGCCAAAAAAAGAGGGCCTCAGCCCACTCCCGGCACCGGCGCCACCACCAGGCGGATGTTCTCGTCCGGCGCGAATTCCTCGGCTACCTGGCAGCAACCCTGGGCCAGCCGCACCTGGTTGAGCGTGTAGAGCACCTGTTTGCCCTGCCGGACCGAGTTCACCAGACCGGCGTTCTTCAATATCTTCAGGTGATGGGAGACCGTCGGCTGGGCGACGTCGAGTGCGGCGACGATATCACCCACGCTGAGGAGCCGGCAGCAGCAGAGCGACATGATTTTCTGGCGCGTTTCATCCGCCAGCGCCTTGGCAAAAGTGACGGTATCGATGGCAGGATTGCCCTCTGTCATATCGAAATCCCTCTATACGATGTTATTTTAATCGAAGTTTATCGATATGTCAACGTTTTTTGCCGGCTCTGGCAGATTGCCGCTGCGCCAGCCGGCGACGGCACGTAGGGCGGGACGCTTTCGGGGACGGGCGGGGGATACGCTGCCGGTAAGCTACAGCCATCGTACACAACACAGGTGCCGGCTGGGCCGGATTGCCACCGGCGGAGAAAGATCATGAAAAAGGTAAGTCTGCGCTCTCTGTTCATGACCAACCTGGTCATCCTGCTGGTTGGTTACGGGCTCTTCCCGTTCCTACCGCTCTATGCCATCGAGCACGGCGCCGGTCCCGGAACCATCGGCCTCTACCTGGGGTTGACCTACGTCGCTATTTCGACGGGCAGCATGTTACCCGGCTGGCTGCCCGCACGCCTCTCGCGCAGAAAGCTCTTTCTGGTATCCGGCCTGCTGGGTTCGCCGGCGCTGCTCCTGTTGGGTCTGGCTACAGCGTTCTGGCAAGTGGTTGCCCTGACTGCGCTGCTCTGGTTTAGCGGCGGCGTCGGCCTTGCGCTAAGCAGTGTGTACACCGGCCTGCTGAACAACACACGCCACGGCCGGAGCTTCAGCCTCGTGGCGCTATCCACGCCGGTCGCCTCTCTGATTGGCGGCCTGCTCGTCGGCCAGCTCATCACCTGGCAGGGCTACCGTTTCATGTTTATGGCTCTCAGCCTCTGGTGGCTCATCCTGCCCCTCGTGGTCTACTTCAAGATGGACGACATTGCGCCAGAGACAGCTTCCCGTCCGGTCGCAGAAGCGGGGTCCGGTGGCGCTCCGGCGTCCCGTTTCCTCTTCCTGGTGCTCGCGGCTTTTCTGGCTGCGGGCGCCGTCAGCGTCGGCCGGATGGGTGGCTCCATCGTCATGGAAGCGCAGGCTTTCTCCGCCGCCGAAGTGGGTAGCACCACGGCCATCTCTGGGGCGGTGATGATCCCGGTTGTCCTGCTGATGAGCATGTTATCCGACCGCCTGGGCCGACGCAATTTTCTCATGCTGGGCTACCTGCTCACCGCCGCCGGCGCGGCAGCACTGGCCATATCCGGGGAGCTGTGGCACTTTTGGGTTGCCATCTCCCTGCTGATGACCGGGCGTACGGTGAATGATTCCATGGCCGGCGCCGTCGCTACCGACCTGCTGCCGCGATCCGCGCTGCAGCGCGCGCTGCCCCGGCTCAAGGCGATGAACTGGCTGGCCGGCGTCTTCACGTTTGCCGGCGCCGGTTACGCCATCGAAGCCCTGGGAACGACCGTTATCTTCTTTGCTTCGGCGCTGGTGGCCCTGGCGGCAGCGGGAGTGCTGCTCAGCTTGCCGGCCACAGCACGTGAGGAAGTCGCCGTGCCCATGGTCCAGGCAATAACGCCGTCCCGGCCCGGCTAGCTGCGGGGCATGGAACGACTTTCGCCGGCCGGAAAATTGGCATATGCTTGAGTCCATTCCTGCTAAAGGAGCATGTTATTTATATCTTTGACCATCTTATTGGCAACAGTGGGTAGCGCAGGGGACGTGTACCCGCTCTTACACTGGGCCGCGGCCTGAGGGAGCGCGGCCACCAGCCGGTGATCGTCGCCAATGCCCACTTCCGTCCGGCCGTCGAACGGCAGGGGCTTGACTTCGTGGAAATGGGCCGGGCTGATGCCACGCGCAGCCGCGCTTATCTCCCACGGCGGCATCGGCACGGTGGCCCAGGGGCTGGCGGCAGGCATTCCCCAGCTCGCTGTGCCCATGAGCCACGACCAGCCAGACAATGCCGCACGGCTGAAGAAGCTCGGCGTGGGCGACTGGCTGGCGCCCGGCGACGTGAGTGGCGCTGCAGTCGCCGAACGGCTCGCCGCCCTGCTGGATTCGGCGGCGGTGCGGGCGCGCTGCCGGGAGCTGGCCGGCCGGATTGATTTCGACGAAGCCCTCTCGGCCGCCATCCAGGCGATTGAGGCCGTAGCGCCACACAACACAGGCTGAGAGGAAGGCGGCGAAGCGGCAGCTAAATCGGGCGGGGACGGGACAGGAGACGCACTGCGCAACGGGAGCGGGACGGACAGATCGTAAGCTATCGGTAGCTTATCAACCTGTTCCCACTGGAGACCGCCCTATGAAGCCGCTGCGCACGCTTTTTCTGATTAACCTGATCCTTTTCTTAACGGGCAGCAGCCTTTTCCCGATGTTGCCGCTCCTGGACGCCCAATATGGCGCCACGCCGGCGCTGGTAGGCGTTCACCTGGCCCTGCTCGCCGGGAGCAACGCCGCGGGCATGGCACTCGCCGGGCGACTGGCTTCCCGTTTCGCCCTGAAGACGCTCTTTGTTGCCAGCGCCCTCCTGAGCACAGCCATGTTACTCTGGCTTGCCGGCGCGTCCGCGCTCTGGGCGTTGATGACGGCGACAACCCTGCTCTGGTTCCTCGGTGGCGCCATCTACTCGCAGGCCACGCTCTACGCCGGCTTCATCGCCGAAGAGGGCAGCCGCGGCCGTTCCTTCAGCCTGCTGGCTCTGGCCTCGCCGCTTGGGGCCGTTTTGGGTGGGCTGGTTATCGGCGCGCTGATCGTCTACCTGGGTTATGGTCCGGCCTTCCTGGTCATGGCGCTGCTCTGGCTGGCTATCCCGGCGCTCGTCCTGATGACACTTCCAGAGAGACCGGCGGAAACAGTGCAGTCCGACTCCCCTTCGCCGGGCAGGAAAGCGCCGCTGGGCCGGGCCTTCCCGCTGCTGGTGGTCACGGCAATTCTGGCCTCAGCCGCCGCCGGCGTCGGTCAGATTAGCGTCAACCTGACCATGCAGGCGCTTGCCTTCACGCCGGAAGCGATCAGCAGCACCACCGTCGTGAGTGGCCTCGCCGCCATCCCGGTGACCTTCTTCGCCGGGGCGCTTTCGGACCGGGTCGGACGGCGGCGCGTCCTGCTACTGAACTTCCTGCTCATCGCCGTCGTCGGGGCCGGCCTGATGCGCGCCGCCCTGCTCTGGCAGTTCTGGCTCGGCGCAGCGCCGCTGCTGGTAGCATCCCTCGTCTCCAGCTCCGTGCTGATCGCGCTGGCCACTGACCTGCTGCCGCGCCCCTCTCTGGAGCGAGCTCTGCCGCTGCTGATGGCCGCGATGACCATGACGGGCATTCCCAGCTCGATTGGCGCCGGTTATCTGATCCAGTCGGCCGGCTCCGTGGCAGCCTTCGCCGCCGCCACCGGGCTGGCGCTAACTGCGCTGCTTACCCTGCTTCTGCTGTCGGTTCTGCAGCAGCCGCCGGCCTTGCTCATAGGCCCACTGCACCGTATCGGCCTGCGCGCCGCGCACCCTCCCGTTTGAGTTGCGAGAGGTCACACATCTTCTTTGCTATACGAAAAGTCTGCCTGCTGACAACAAAAAAGGCGGCAATCATCAGCTGATGATTGCCGCCTTTCCCTTTTCTTACTTCGCTTAGGAGAACGTCAGTCTGTTTGGCGTTCCACTTCGCCTGTCAGCAGCGCCTCGACCGCTGCGGAGAGTGTATCATAGACTCGCACCGGCCCGGCGGCGCGCCGTTCCTCAGCCGCGCCACGGCCCGTGCGCACCAGCGCCGTCCAGCCAACGCCGGCCCGCTGACCCGCCTCGAGATCGCTCAACGCGTCGCCGATCAAGACCGACCCCGACAGGTCGAGGCCCAGCTCCTCCGCCGCCTGCCAGATGAGGCCCGGCCGGGGCTTGCGGCAGTTACAGCCTTCGTCCGGGGCATGCGGGCACATATAAACGTCCTCTACCCTTCCCCCGGCGCGTTCGATAGCGCCAACCAGCCGGCCGTTGATCTGCCGGGCTTCGGCCAGCGACAGCAGCCCGCGCCCGACCGCCGACTGGTTGGTGACCAGCGCGACCGGATAACCCGCCTCGTGGAGCCGGGCAAGCGCCTCCAGCGCCTGAGGATAAATGCTCACGTCGGCCCAGCTGCGCACGTAATTATCGCGGTTCTCGATAATCACGCCGTCGCGATCGAGCAGAACAGCCGCTCTCAGAGGCCGGCCATCTCCTCCTGTGTCCAGCTCCAGCATGACACTCTCCAGTCGTGACCGCGCACAGCCACGGCGCCGGCATAGCCGGGCGCCGGCTGCAGGGCCAGCAGACGCCAGCGCGAGGCCTCAGAAGCATCCGGTCTCGTCGCCAGCAGGCGCGCCGGTTCGTCGGGCGCCACCATCACGTCAAAATTGTGCAACCCCAGGGAGATGCCAGCTCCCTGCCCTTTAATATACGCTTCTTTACAGCTCCAGCAATGGAAGAAGGCCCGCACGCGCTCTTCCTCCGGCAGGCGGTCAAGCTGGGCAACCTCAGACGGCGAAAAGAAGCGCCGGGCCAGCCGCTCGTGATCGACGTTCTCCCGCACGCGCTCCACGTCTACCCCGATCGCCCGGCCGAGGGTGACGGCGATCAGGGCCAGGCCGGCCGAATGGGAAAGGTTGAAGGAGACGCTTTCCGCGACGTCGCCCACCAGGAACGGCTTGCCATGTTCGTTCACGGCAAACCGCAGTCCGGCCGGCGCAACGCCGAGATAGCGACCCAGAATAACACGCAGCAGGCCGCGCCCAACGGCGAATCGCGCCTGATCGCGCTGCCGGTAGAAACCGGCCGCCCGCTCCCGTTCCCCGGGCGTCAGCACGCTTTCCAGCGCGGCAACTGCCGCCGCCGGTTGGTCGAGGTCGAGACGCCAGACGTGGACTTCATCTGCCGGCAGAGCCCACACGGCCGGCGGCGCGGGCCATTCCGCACTCATACCCCTATTGTACAACAGCAAAGGGGCACGGCGACCTGTGCCGCCGTGCCCCTTCTACTAGCTACGTCTGTTTATCTGATTACTGCCTGATAAGCTGGCCGCGCGTCTCGCCGGCCGGATTGAGTGACGTGTGTACGTTGACGTAGGTAAGCCCGGCCTCGAGCATGTCGTCAAATTCAGCCGGCGTGATACCCCTTAAGAGCGCCGGGCTGAGGCTGCCCTGAATCTGCAGCTGGTACTTGCCGGTCGCCGGGTCGAACACACTGTCGCAGGTAGCGAACAGGGCCGGCGCCGGGCCGCCACAGAGCGTGAGGACCGGGCTGGCAGTCTCCGTCTCACTCGCCGGCCCGTGGATGTGAGCAGCCGTGGCCGGGCCGCTCAGCCCGCGCACGAACATCTGGAAGTCGAATCCCTGGGGGCGCCGCGCGACAATGGCCGAACCCGAGGCCGACGAATCGATCACCTCGTGTAGCTCCGCGCTGGCGCTCAGCCGGGCCTTGTACAGCCGCTTATTGGCCAGCGCTGTAGACGTTACGGCCACGGTCAGCATGACCACAAGGAGCAAGGTAATGATCAGTCGATTGCGTTTCATGTTCACTCTCCCTTTTCGTTCAACAGCTTTCAATTCAGGTTCCAGGCCCAGGAGCCGGCGTCCGCGAGGGTGAGTGATTCTCCTTGAGGAACAGCTGGACCTTCGAATACAGGAAAATGGGATCACGTAGTTCTGCTCATCGCCCTCCTTTGTAACGGCCGCAACAGGTTCGGCCCATCGCCGGTCCGTTACTGGAACAGATTTTCCCCTGAATTAACCAGGGCGGGACCCGCTGTACCGGTCCGGCTGCAATCGCGCGAGGCCGGACCGTAGGTCCAGCGCCCTAGGGGTTACCGCTGGGGGCAGTGCCCTTGTGCCGCCGCCACGGCATGCCCTTCCCCCGGCCGAAGTCGCCCCCGCGACCGTTGCCGTTGGGCGGCCCGCCGACCTCTTCGAGCACTTCGTATTCGTTGTAGTAGGTGTAGTAGTTATTCTTGCTCGGATCGAGCCGGTTCAGGGCAATACCCAGAATGTGCGCCGTCGTCTCACGCATTCGCTTGATCGCTTCGCGCAGGTCGCCGCGCCGGATAGAGCCGGCCGACGTGATCAGGAGCACGCTATCCACCTGCGAGCCGAGGATGACCGCGTCGGCCATCGCCAGCACCGGCGGGCTATCCAGGATCACGTAGTCGTACTCCGCCGACACCGCATCCAGAATCGCCTGGATGGTGCGGAAGCTGAAGGTACCGGCGTGCGCGTCCTTATGCCGCCCGCTGGTCAGCACGAAGAGCCCGGGCTCCGGTTGCGGCCGCATCAGCTGGTGCAGCTCGCGCCTTACTTCTTCAGCGCTGGCGCCGATAACCCACGGCTGCAACAGATTGGCGAATCCCAGCGCATTCGGCAGGCCGAAGAGCTTGTGCTGCATCGGCCGGCGCAGGTCGCCGTCGATCAGAAGCACGCGATAGCCACCCTGGGCCATCGTCAGCGCCAGATTCGCCGAGATGAGCGACTTACCCTCATTCGGCCGTGGGCTGGTCACGAGAAGCGTGCGCAGCGCGTGTGCTCCTGGAGAAGTGCGAATGGCCGTGTGCAGCGCGCGGAACGTCTCGGCCGTTAATGATAGCGCGTCTGTACGCATCACCAGCCGGCGGCCTTCGCTGACGTCGCCAAAGTCAGGAATTCCCGGCAGGACCGGAATATCCGTAATTGCCGCAACGTCAGCCTCCGTGCGCACGGTATCATCCAGATAGTCGAGGAACAGCGCCGCCCCTGCTGCCAGCACCAGACCGATAGTGGCGGCTGTCAGCACCGTCATCGCCCGCGCCGGGCCAATAGGACGGGTGGGCAGGGACGCCGGCTCGATGATCGACAGCGTATTGATCGCGCCGCGCCCCGTATTAGCCAGCAACGAGGAAAAGTTCGCCTGCAGGGTGCGATGTTTGTCTTCCAGCGTGGCTACCTCGCGCTCCAGCCGTTCGATGTCCCGGGCGCTGAAAGCTCCTTCCAGCTCCAGCCGCTTGGCCTCCAGCTCGCTCTCGGTCTGCTCGATGTTGGCTTGCAGGCTTGCCAGCTGCTGGTTGACGAAAGCCTCCCTTTCCTCGTCTTCAGGCTGGGGCGCGGTTGGGCTGCGCCGGATCAGCTGGTTAGCCAGCTCATTGGCGACGGCCTGGGCGCGCTGCGGGTTGCTGTCCGTCACCACAATCTCCAGTAGCTGGCTGTTGGGCAGCGTCCGCGCTACATAGGCCGGCAGAGCGTCGAGACCCAATACGGCCATCGTCTCGTCGCGTACGATCCGCATGTTGGCAATACTGGCATAAGTCGCCGCCAGCTGCTGCCCCAGGTTCAGCTCGTTGCCGCTCGGGTTCGGGTTTTCGAACGTGCTGCCCAACACGAGCACCGTGCGCGCCTGGTAAACGGGCGCTTGCCGGCTAACCGCCAGATAGCTGGAAATACCGGCCAGCGCCGCCGCACCCAGCAGCAACCACCACCATTTTAGAAAGATAGATAGAATACGGTTCAGGTTCATTGGCTCTCCTTAACCCTCAGGCGCATCCGCCCAACGACTATGTTGATAAGCGCGACCTTCCTGTGGGCTATAACTCCATTAGCGCGCTAGCTTTGCTCCTGCGCCATCTCGCGGAGAACCGAGCAGATAAGGTGCTCGATAACGAGATGGAGATCCTCGACGTGCTCGATACGCGAGCTGGGTACGTGTACATTCAGCGCCGCCAGCGAAGATAGCTCGCCTCCGTCAAAACCCGTGAAGGCAATGGTCGGCGCGCCTGACGCGTTGGCCACCCGCACGGCTTCCAGCACGTTGGGCGAGTTGCCGCTGGTAGAGATAGCGATCACCACGTCGCCGGCGTCGACAAGACTGGCCAGCTGCCGCGCAAAGACGTTCTCATATCCCTCGTCGTTGCCATAGGCGGTGAGAATCGCCATGTTGTCCGCGAGGCCGATAACCCGGAAGTCGGGCACGCCCATTACCCGTGTGTTTTTGGCCAGATCACAGACAAAATGCGAGGCCGTCGAAGCGCTGCCTCCGTTGCCCATAATAAAGATCTTCCGCCGGGCCAGCCGGGCCTCATGGAGCATCGTGATCGCCTGTTGAATACTGTCGGCGGGCAGGCGGTCCACCGTCTGCTGTAAAGCTGCTAGATAGCTCCTGATCCGCTCCATGAAATCTGCCTCCTTCGTTGGGCGCCGCGAGCTAATGACGCTGGTAATTGAAGATGACTTTGCTGCCGTCGGCTTCCAGGCGAAAGGGCAGCTCCTGCATGCCGGACAGGGCGCTGCGTACGGCATCTTGCCGGCGATGGGGGCAGTAGAGCAGCAAGAAGCCGCCTCCCCCGGCGCCCGTTATCTTGCCGCCCAGGGCGCCGGCCTTTCGGGCCGCCTGATAGGCGTCGTCGAGAACGCCGTTGCTGATCTGGCTGGCGAGCTGCTTCTTCAGCTGCCAGCTCTCGTGCAACAGCTCGCCGAACGTATCCACTGCGCCGGCCAGCAACGCATCGCGCGCCGTGTAGGCCATCCGCTTCATCTCACACAGCACGGCAATGCGGTCCTGGATGTTCATCTTCTGCTGGGTCAGGATCGTTTCCGCACGGCGCGTGACACCCGTGAAGAAGAGCATCGTGTTCTCGTTCAATTGCCGCGCGGTCTGGGCATTCAGCTCCACCCGGTCGCTGCAGACCCCGCCGTCCTTGTGGAACTCCATCAGGCGGAGGCCGCCGTAGGCAGCGATGTACTGATCCTGAACGCCGATCGGCTTGCCTAACACGTCAATCTCGATCTCGCACGCCTGCTGGGCCAGCGTCTCGGCGCTAACCAACTCGCCGCGCAGGCTGTGTAGGGCGTGGAGCGCGCCGACGGTGACCGTGCTGGACGACCCCAGACCGGAGCCGGCCGAGGGGATGTCGCCCATCGTCGTGACCTCGACCCCCTCCGTGACGCCCATCATGCGCAGCGCCTCGCGGATCAGCTCGTGCTGGATTTCGTCGAGGCTGTCCACCATCTCCGTCTTGGTGTAGCCAACACGTAGCTTGCGATCGAAGCGCCGCTTGACTGTGACGAAGATGTACTTGTCGATGGCGGTGGTGAGCACGGCGCCGCCTTCGGCCCGGTAGAAGCCCGGGAAGTCGGTACCTCCGCCGAAAAAACTCACTCGTAGGGGAGTCTGGACAATGATCATCGGATTCGTTGACTCCTGATATCAGGCAGCAGGGTAGCCGGCCGGCCCTGTGGCATCGAGCGTGGTTTCCGTTCCCAGATACCGATCAACCACGTCCAGCAGCTTGTGCGGCCGGAATGGTTTGGTGAAGTAACCGGCAGCCGCGTCAAAAAACTGGCCGTTCAGCTCAGAAGTCCTGCGCGGCTGCACAGTTAGGATCATGACCGGAATGTCGCGAAGCTCAGGCGAAGCCTGTATCTGCTGATAGATCTCCCAGCCGCTAACATTGGGCATCATCAGGTCAAGAAGGACAAGATCCGGCTTCAGCCGCTGCAGCGCCTCCATCCCTTCCTCGGCCGCCAGGATGGCTACAACCTTAATGTCGCGGCGGCGTAGCAAGAGTTGCAACAGCTCGACCATCTCCGGGTCGTCCTCAATAACCATAACCACTTTCTGGTCGTGGCTCATCTGCTCCTATTCTCCTCCTCTCCAACTCCTCCTGGCGCCGGGCCCAGGCTAGTAGGCGCCCCGGCCTTTGAGCACGGCGGGAACGGTTTGCATCAGCACTTGCAGGTCCAGCCAGATCGTCCAGTTACGAATGTAATGCATGTCCAGCTCAACCCGCTCGCGGTAGGAAATCTCCGACCGGCCGCTGACCTGCCACAGCCCCGTAATGCCCGGATCGACGGTCAGCAGGTTAAGCCCCCATTCCTTATACATCTCCATCTCCTCGGGCGAAATCATGCGCGGGCCGACGAGTGACATCTCCCGCTTAAGCACGTTGAACAGCTGCGGCAGCTCGTCCAGGCTGGCCTTACGTAACAGCCGACCCACCCGGGTCACACGGGGATCATTCTTCAGTTTGTGCTCGCGCGCAAGCTTCTCTTGCAGCTCCGGGTAGTTCGCCAGGATCTCGTTACCGTTGACGTGCATCGTCCGGAACTTGTAGGCGTCGAACTGCCGGCCGTTGACGCCCATCACGCGACGCCGGTAGATCACGGGACCGGGCGAGTCGAGCTTGATCGCGATGGCAATCAGCAGGAGCAGCGGCGCGATAGCCAGCAGCCCGGGAATGGTCAGAGAATAATCCAGAGCCAGCTTGAACAGACGGTCGATGCCCGTCAGGCGCACCCGGTGGATGCTGACCAGCGGTGTGTAAGCCGTCTCCTGCACCTCCAGGCCCGTCGTGATGATCTCGAACAGCCCAGAGGAGAGGCGCAGGTTCAGATTCGGACACATTCCGTAGCGCCTGAAGACCTCCACAATCTGCTGGCGCGTCAGGGCGCTGGTGGCCAGGATTATTTCTTCGACGCCATACCGGTCGATGTACTCGTCGATAGCGTCGATTCCACCCAGCGAATAGAGCGTCCCTTCCACCCAGGTGCCGGCCGGCACGCGGTCGTCTACACAGCCGAGCACGTCCAGACCCGAAGTACGCCAGCTAACGAGCTGGCGGACCAGCGAGCGGCTCTCGTCATTGATACCGACGACCAGGGCCGGACTCAGGAAATAGCCCTTCTTGCGCAGGGAATAGACAACGCGACGCAGAAAGAAGCGGCCGGTAGCCGTAGCCAGAAAGGTCAGGATCCAGGCCAGCAGCAGCCAGCCACGGGCAAAGATCAGGCCGGGTTCAAGGAAGCCGGCCAGCACGACCAGTAACATGCCGGTGCTCGCCGCCCGGAAGAGATGCGAGTATTCGCGGGTGCCGCCGAGCAGATTGCGACGCTGGTAGAGCCCGTTCGCTGCAAAGATGGCGACCCAGACGACGGCGAGACCCAGAGCAAAGGTACGGTATAAAGAGAATGATGGTGTAACGTTTAGCTGAAAGAACGGTAGGCCCAGGTGGAACCGGATCAGGTAGGCGACCCGGAAAGCCAGCCCGGTAAGCAAGAGATCAGACACGACCAGCGCAATGATGAAAGCGCGCCACTGTGCCGGTCGCGAAATAGCAGCCTTTCCGGACCGGTAGATAGGAGCCGGAAAGGTGGTTGCTAACGGCTCTGTGGCAGCCCTGGTAGATGTGCCAAGCATTCGTATTTCCTCCGCAAGATAGAGTAACAATGGGTTGCGCCCGACGGACGCAGGCGCGCGCAGCAACCTGGGGCTGTGTCAGGCTCGCCTGACCATGGCCGCCTGATAGACCCCCTCCAGCCGTGCTGCGATGGTGTTCCAGTCGTGCTCCCGCTCGACATATGCCCGCCCGTTCCTTCCGATCTGCCGCCTCCTCTCCGGCTCCTGGAGCAGGTTAATAATCTGCCCCGCCAATTCCTCCGCGTTCTCGGCCACCGACACATCCTTGCCCACAGTGGCCGACAGAGCGGCGACTGCCGGGGCATAAGCCACCACCGGTGTCGCGCAGGCCATCGCCTCCAGGACTTTGTTCTGTACGCCGGCTCCATAGACCATGGGCACCACTGCCAGCGTCGCCCGCTGCAGATAAGGCCGCACGTCCGGCACGGTGCCCGTTACACTGACCCCAGGCCACTTCTGACCCAGCGCCTCGATTTCGCCCGGCGGGTCTTTGCCCACGATCAGCAGTCGCGCGTTGGGAATGCTCCGGCGCACGCGCGGCAGGATGTCCTCCACCAGATGCCGGGCCATGGTGACGTTCGCGTGGTAGCTCATCTTGCCGCTGAAAACCAGCGTAGCCTCTTCGCGCACACTCTCCGGGGCAGGCCGGAAGTAATCCAGGTCTACGCCGTTACGGATGACGGTGATCGAGGCAGGAGGCCGGCTCTTGCCGGAGGGCAGCGCCAGCAGCGCTTCTTTGTCTACAGGCGACGTGACCAGCACGTGATCGAAGCGGCGGATGAGCCGGGCTTCATAACGGGTGGTGCGGCCCAGCTCCAGCCGGGTCATCCATCGACCGGCACGGCTCGCGCTCTGCTCGGCCGCCTGCTGGAAGAGATGGCTGATACAGTCCACGCTATCCCAGACGATGGGCGGCCAGGGCGAGAGCCTTGCCTTCAGCAGCCGCAGCCCATACCGGGCGCCGCGCAGGTGCTCGACGTGCACGACGTCATACGGGCCGTCGCCGTTGCTTGTCAGGCTGACCAGACGTTCCGCCAGCGCGGGCTGCCAGGAATAGGCGGCTTGCAGAGGCATGGCCGTCGGCAGGGCGGTCAGGCAGTTTGCCAGAGAACGCAGACGGCTGATACCCTGCGTGATCACCCGGGGGCCGGTCGTCGCCAGCGCCGCCGCATCGCTCCACTCGGCTTCGTTGGTTGCCAGCGTTAGCACAGTCACCTGGTTCCCCCGTTCGCTCAGAGCGCGGATCAAGTTGTAGGGCCGCACCCGGATCAGGTTCGGCGTATAGGGAACGACATAAAGAATGCGCATAACGTCCTTCGTTGCCTAGATTTCCGACAGGTGGGCGTGCCGGGCCCGAAGCGCGTGCCGGCCCTGTAGCCATTGCAGCAGCTCGACGGCGGCGATGCCGGCGAAAACCAGCATCACCGCATCGACCGGCAGCCGGTAGCGGATCAGAGCCCAGGACAGAACGTGAATGCCGGTGTAGACGGCGGCGAACAGCAGCAGCGGTGCTGCTGGATGGCTCAGGATGGCCGCCCGCTGCCGGAGCAGGACGATGACCATCCCGGCGAGCATGAACGGCCACATCAGGCCAAAACTGGCCACACGCGACAGGTTGCTGATCATGCCGGAGCCTGCCGAAGGCCAGAAGGTGAAGTAGACCGGGATGCGGCTCAGCGAGAGCAGCACGTAGCGCCCCGGGTCCTCACGCACGAATTCCAGCCCGCGCCGGAGAAAGAACCGGTCCATGGCTGCCTCGTCCAGGAGCTGCACGTCTTCGGGAATAAGCTGCTGGTAGCCGCCGACCTGCTCCGAGAGGATCGGCTCGAAGCGCGTGCCGTACACCGGATGGTTGGACATGTAGAAGGCATAACCGGCGTTTGTGTTCAGCAGGACGAAGCTATCGAAACGGGCGTAATTCCATATTGTGAAGGGCAGGATCATCACCGCGACGACCGCACCGGCAAGCAGGGTGGCGGCAACTGGGAGCCGCTGCCCTCGCCGGTAGCGTACCCACCAGAGCCAGAGAAAGAGAAAGGGAACGACCAGCATAAAGAGCTGCCGTAGCAGGATGGTTGCGCCCAGAACCAGCCCGAGAGCCAGCGCCCACCGCCATTGCCCTTTACCCTCGGCATCCGCCAGCAGGAGGACCAGGTAAAGCGAGGCGAGCAGCCCGGCGATGTAGAACGCCTCGGTCATTAACGTGCCGCCGTAGTAGACGAAGTAGACGTAGACCGCGGTCAGAGCGGCAGCCGCCAGCCCGGCGCTGCTGCCCGCCACCCGCTTGCCCAGGAGATAGGCCAGATACGGATGGAGCAGGCCGACGATGACGGCCTGGACGAGCCGCGCCGCCAGCGGGCTCAGCGACGTGACGGCATAGACCGCGGCTACATAGAGAGTGTAGAGAAAGCTCCAGTGGGCAGTCGGCTCGCCGGCCCTGGTCATCGGCCACCACGGCTCACCAAAGGAGAAGCCGTGCCCGCCGAGGAGCCGGAGGGCCAGGTTGTGGTAGGAAAGCTGATCGGTGGCCCCCGGCAGCTCGACGACCTCGTTGCCAAAGTAGAGCGCCGCGCCGGCGCGTAACAGGACGGAAACGGCAAGAATAGCGGCAAGGAGGCGCGACTTATCCTGCCACCAGCGCGCGGCGCGCTGCAGTCTGGATAACATTATTGCGTAAACCTTCGGTTTATGACCGGTAATTGGCAGACAAAGAGGTAATGTTTATACGAAGTGGCGCTGCAGAATGCTCAATATTGCGGCAGCACGCTGACCAGCTTCAGGTAGCGCTGGGCGAGCGAAAGCTGTTCCTGGCGCTTTGGCGCCGGGGCCAGGAGCGCCAGCGGCACCAGAAGCAGCCGGAAGAGAGCGGCAGCAAAGAGAATCAGCTTGTAGATCCGCCCGGCGCGTGCGCCTTCGTGTTTGCGGAAGTAGCGCAGCTTGCCGGCGTAGAGCCGCAAGAACATCTCCGTGGCTACCTGGCGCGTGCTCTGCCCGCCATAGTGCACGACCTCGGCTTCGGGCACCCAGTAGAGCGCCCAGCCGGCCTCCTGCAGCCGCCGGCAGTAATCAACTTCCTCCGAGTACATGAAGTAGCCTTCGTCGAGCAGCCCTACCTGTGCCACAGCTTCGCGCCGCAGCAACATGCAGGCGCCGAGCAGCACGTCCACACGTCTCGGCTGCGACACGTCCCATTCGTGCATCACCCGGCGCCGGCGATGATCGAGGTGGAAGAGATGCATCCCCTCGCTCAGCAGCGTCGGCAGCGGGAAGCAGGAAGGCTGCAGCGAGCCGTCAGGATTGAGCAGCCGGGCGCCGGCAGCTCCCGCCTCTGGATGGCGCTCCATGAACTGCCGCAGTGTCTCCAACGCGCCGGGCCGCACGACCGTGTCCGAGTTCAGGAGCAGAACCATATCGGCCGTGCTGGCTTCCATCGCCAGATTGTTCCCTGCGGCAAAGCCGGCGTTCTTCTCGTTCGCCAGCAGCGTCACGCTGGGAAACTCGTCGCGCACCATGGCTACCGATCCGTCGGTCGAAGCATTATCGACCACGACGACCTCGTAGTCGCCTTCAGGTGGATGAGCCAGAATCGACGCCAGGCACTGGCGCAGCAGCGCTTCCGTATTCCAGTTGACAATGACGATGGACATCCGCATCGTTCGTCGCCTTCCCCAGTTACCGTCATTCAGTGAAGAATGAGGCCCATTCCGTGCCGGCAAACTGCTCTTTCAGCTCGCCGTAGTTAAGGATCGCCTCCGATAGAGGGCGGCCCGGCTGTTTGTAGGTTTGCGGCGCCAGCGGCTCGGGCGGCACGCCGAGGAAAGCCAGGATGCGCGCCATCTCCGGCCGGTAATCAGCCGCCAGCCTTTCGTATACCACGTCGATCTTCTCGTGGTTCGCGAAGAAAGCGCCGGCCTCATCTTCCCAGCGGCGTGTTTTGGTGAACGCCTCCAGGCAGTCTTCGTAGCTAAGGACGACGCCGGGTCGCTTCTGCTGCACGCCGTCCGTGTTCACCCAGACGTCCGTCATCTCCGCCTGCTGCTTGGACAGATGCGTCCTGAGGATATTTTCGCGTCGCAGGTGGATAACCTTGATGCCGGTTTCGGCCTGCAGGTAGTCCCACACCGGCCGCCACGCCTCGTCGCGGGCGTGGTAGTAGAAGAGCTTGAAGCCAACTGCCGCCACGCCATGCGGAAAGGGGTGAAAGACTTTCTCCTCCAGAAAGCGCACCGGCTCCTCGTGGAAGAGCGTCATCAGGCGCCTGCTCTGGCGGTAGCCGGGCATCGCCCAGCCAATCTCCTCCTTGTTCTGGAATAGCTCGCCGAAGACTGTTATCTGGCTATGCGAATTAAGCAGGCCGCGTAGGAAGTTCGAGCCCACGCGCGACCGTCCCAAAATCAGGAAGCGTGTATAGTCCGTCTGCCCGCGCGCCAGGCCTTTCTCCAGCGCCAGCGTGCGTAGATAGGGAGTAGAGCGTGCTTTCACGGTTTTTGTTTTGCCGACCAGGGTGTGGAGTTGTTCACGAATCATCTCAGCCAAAGACGTAGCGATAAACCTTACGTGTCGCGCCGCGCTGCTGGAAGCTGCCCATCAGCAGCATGGGAACCAGCAGCCCGGCGACCAGGAGCAGCGGGAAGATCAGCACGACCATGACGACCGTCTGTCCGCCAATCAGCTCCAGGGCTATGAGCACCAGGTTCATGACGATCAGGTGCGTCAAGTAGAGGCCATAGGAGCGCTTGCCGACCGTCTCCAGCTGCCCAACCGCCGGGATTGCCTTGCGCTCAATCGTCGGCAGGACAAACATCAACGGCACCGGGCAGAGGTAACGCGCCCAGGGCGCTTCCAGCCAGCCGGCCACGTCGAGCAGCCCCGCGCCGAAGAGCAAGATGGTGGCTGCTACGAGAGCCCAGCGATAGCTCAGCAATCGGGGCTTCCACCGGGCCGCATGCAGGCCGAAGACCAACCCCATGGGGAAGTAGATCGCCCAGTCTGCCAGCGGATTGCCCAGCACCAGCGGGAAAAGAACGTCCATCTGCGCCGGGAAGGCGAAACCGAACAACCCCGGCTCGCGCAGCGCCAGCAGGAAAAGCTGGTACAGCCCGAACGCCGCCAGCAACAGCCAGCTAAAGCGCCGGGCCAGCGGAATCAGCAGCGGCGACAGGAGGTAGAAGGCGATCAGCAGCGGCACAAAGTGGAACGGATAGCCGACCGCCAGGTTCTTCAGGTAGCCCAGAGCGCTGTACCGTTCTCCCTGGTGGACGGCCATCAGCACGTAATAGAGCAGCGACCAGACCACGTAGGGCCAGACGATGTGGCGCACGCTCTTCCAGACGAACGACGCCGACAGGCGAGGCGCGCTGCGCGCGGCATAGGCCATGAAAGAGCCGGAGACAACGAAGAAGATGGGCACGGCAAACGCACCCAGCGCCTGCACCGCCGTCAGCGTGAAGCGCCAGCCATCGGGCAGCGCCGGGTAGCCCAACCGGGAAAGGCCCAGCAGCCCCATATGAATGGCATGGTTCAGGACGACCAGCGCCATAGCCAGGCCGCTCAGGGCCATATATTGTCTTTGCACTTGGTTGCTCTCCTCGCCCGCGCGGGCGATGGGGTGGGCTCTAGCCAGTGCCGTTGCCGCCGGGCGCTTCGTCCAGCCCGAGCGGGGGCATCCTCAGGTAATCGGTGGTCCGGGCCTTGCGCTGCAGATCGTCGTAGACGCGCTGCACCTGCTCTTCGGCCAGGCCCATCTCCTGGGCTGCCTCGGCTGCGGGAATGTCGTGCTCCAGCGCGTACCAGAGCAAGTCCATCAGCTCAAACGGCAGGCGGAAGAAGAACTCTTCCTGCGTGCTGCTTGCGCTATACGTGTCCGACGTGGGCGGGCGCGTGCGGATTTCTTCGGGCACGCCGAGGTATTCGGCCAGCTGGTAGACCTGCGTCTTGTACAGATGGCCAATCGGCCGCACGTCCATCGCCCCGTCGCCGTATTTGACGAAGAAGCCCTGGTCGTGCTCGTTTTTCTGTGGCGTGCCGATGACGGCGTAGTCGCGCAGCTCGGCGTGGTAATAGAGCATTGCCGCGCGGCTGCGCTGCTTGAAGTTGGAGGCCGCCACAATCTGCTGTAGCTGTTCGGGCCGCAGGCGGCGGCTCTTTTCTTCGCCCTCCGGACTGATAATCGTCACCCGGAAGATGTTCAGCGTATCCCGGTCGAGCAGCTCGCCGGGCAGCGTGATCTTCATCCGGTAGGTGCTGTCATATTCGGGAAAGACAGCCCGCACCGCTTCGTCGCGCCGCTGGTAACAGCCGAAGCCCAGCAGCGCGCCCGTTACATCCTCCACCAGCGGCGTAACGCCGAACTGCTTGCAGACCAGCCGGGCCAGCCGGGCGCTATCCGGGCTGGACTCCCTCTCTGGCAGCAGCAGTGCGACCAGATTCTCGGGCCCGAGCGCGCGCACGGCAAGGCCCAGAACGACGGCAGAATCGACGCCGCCGCTGACGCCCAGCACGCCCCCCTTGCGGCGCAGCACGTTATAGATGTCATGGCGAAGTTGGGCGACGATGCGCTCGACTTCGGCGTCAGGGTCCAGGTGCAGGATGTTGCGGTGAAAGCTGCGGTTCATGCGGTTAACTCTACTTCTCCTTCGCGCCGGGCCCACTCGCCGTGGCAGATGACACGGCACGACTCGCGCCGGCCGACCGGCTCCGGGCGGCGGTAGTTGGCGACAAAGTGGTGGTGCAATAGCTGCGTGGAGAGAATGCCCACCAGGGCCATGTCGTCTGTCTCTCCAAGCGTGCCTATGCGCGCCACCTTCTGTACCAGTTTTTCGACAGCCGGCGCCTGGAACGCGCCGACGGCCTCAATCCGGCCCGGCGAGAGCACCTCGGCGACCCAGGCCAGCGGGCGCCCGTCCGGGAAGAACGAGCGGTGAATCGGCGCCCGGTACGGTCGCTTCGGCCGTCGCCAGATCTCTTCCGGCAGCAGGTCGCGCACCGCACGCTTGAGCAGGTATTTCTCCTGCAGGCCGCGCAGCTTGTAGTGGGCAGGTAGCGCGTTACAGAACTCCACGACCCGATGGTCGAGGAACGGGAAG
>Ga0123328_1001308_pt1 | contig 24576 bp, 16 predicted proteins | sample BioC12SIPDNA_2_FD_89702 | JGI IMG/M metagenome (GOLD analysis project Ga0123328, IMG submission 89702) | Anaerobic biogas reactor microbial communites from Washington, USA - Biogas_R1_A C12 SIP DNA | ecosystem: Engineered > Bioreactor > Anaerobic > Unclassified | place: Washington, USA...
CTCAAATGCCACTCTCTGGGGCCGGGCGCGGTGATGAACCGCAAATCGCCCTTCATGCGCGCCGCCGCGGACGCCCTGGAGGCGGCCTTCGGGAAGAAGCCCCTCTTCACGCGCGAGGGCGGCAGCGTGCCCGTGGTCGCCTTCTTCCAGCAGAAACTCGGCGTGGACTCGATCATGCTCGGCTTCGCCCTGCCGGACGACGGCATCCACGGCCCCAACGAGCGGCAGCACCTGCCCACGCTCATGCGCGGCGTGGGCGTGTACGCGGATTTCCTGCGCCGGGTCGGAACCCTCGGCGCTTAGCCCAAAGGAGACTGACCCCGTGAACGACAAGGAACTCTTCAGCGTCCGGCAGGCCCTTGTGCAGACCTGGCTGCGGGAGAAGGGGCTCGACGGCGTGCTGCTGTCGCGGCCCGACAACTTCGCCATGGCGACGGGCGGCCGCCGCAATTTCATCTGGACCCACGCGGATCTGGGCTCGAACGCGCTCTATGTCCCCCGCGAGGGCGCGGCCTGCTTCGTCGGCGACACCATCGAGAAGCCCCGCATCCTCGACGAGGAACTGGGCGTGCTGGGCTGCGGGGCCGTGGACTATGTCTGGTTCACCTCGACCCCGGCGCAGGCTGCGGCCGCGCGTTTTCAGGGGAAGAACGTCTCCGACGACGGCTCCCTCGGCCCGAACGTCCACGGCGATCTGGCCGTGCTGCGCGCCCTGCTCACGGAGGAGGAGCTGGGCAAGTACCGCGTGCTCGGCATGCTGGCGGCGGAAGCCATGACGGCGACCCTCGACGCGATTGAGGAGGGGATGCCCGAGGCGGACATTGCCGCCGCCCTCGCGCATGAGGGTGCCCTGCGCCGCTGCCAGGTGCCCGTGTCGCTGGTCGCCGCGGACGGCCGCATCGCCAGATACCGCCATCCGCTGCCCACCGTCGGCCCCCTCGTCGGCACGGGGCTCGACGAGGTCCGCGTGCGCGGCTATGTGATGGTCGTCGGCTGCTTCCTCCGCGAGGGGCTGGTGGTCTCCCTGACCCGCTTCAAGCGCGTCGGCGACCTCCCCCCGGGGATTGCGGACGCCTACGACCGCGTCTGCGCGGTGGACGCCCTGGTGCAGGAGGCCACCGTGCCGGGCCGCACGCTCGGCGAGGTGTTTGACGTCCTGCGCGACGCCTATGTCCGCATGGGCTTCCCGGAGAACGAGTGGCACAACCACCACCAGGGTGGCGCCACGGGCTACGCGGGCCGCACCTGCAAGGCCGTGCCGGGCTGCCCCTTCCCCGTGTTGGACACGTTCTGGCCCGCGAAGCTCAAGGCGCATTTCGGCCTCGACGTTCCCTTCGGATCGGCCTTCGCCTGGAACCCCTCCGGCGTCGGCGTGAAGTCCGAGGACACGTTTATCCTGCTGCCCGACGGCACCCGCGAGATCGTCTCGGAGACCTCGGCGCTGCCGCAGGTGCATCTGGACGAGCGGGTCGGCCGGCCCGTGGAGGCGGTCAAGTCGGGCATGGCGGAGTAGGGGGGAGGCATGACGCCCGCACTGGTCACCCTCACGACGGATTTCGGCACGCGCGACCCCTATGTCGCCGCGATGAAGGGCGTGCTGCTCCGGGGGTGTCCCGAGGTGACGGTGGTGGACCTGACCCACGAAATCGCGCCGCAGAACCTCGTGGAGGCCACCCTGTTCCTCGACGCCGCCCTGCCGGAGTTTCCGGCGGGCGCGGTGCATGTCGCCGTGGTGGACCCCGGCGTCGGCACAACGCGCCGCCCCCTGGCCGCGCGGGCGGGTGGGCACACGCTGGTCTTCCCCGACAACGGCCTGTGCTCGCTGTTCTTCCGGCGGACGCCGCCGGAGGCGGTGCATGTCATTGAGCGGTGCCCGCTATTTCCGCAACGCCGCGGGGCCACCTTTCATGGGCGCGACGTGTTCGCCCCCGCCGCCGCCTGGCTCGCCCTGGGGAATCCCGTGGAGAGCCTCGGCCCGCCTGCGGAGGAGCGCCCACTGCGGCTCTACCTCCCCGAACCCGCGAAGGATGCATCCGGAAGAATGTCCGGCGAGGTCCTGCATGTGGACCGATTCGGCAACGCCGTCACGAACCTCCCCGGCGGGGAGGAGCTCCGGGGGACCGTGGTCGTGGAGCTTCCCGGCGACCCCGTCCGCATCCCCGTCCGCCGCACCTACGGCGATGCCGACCCCGGCGGGCTGGTTGCCGTCACGGGCAGCACGGGCCGCCTGGAGGTGGCCCTGCGCGACGGCAGCGCCGCGCGCCGCCTGGGCCTCGGGACGGGCGCAAAGGTGTCGTTCGTCCCGGAGAGGGAGTGACGGTTAGGCGGCGATCTGCCTTCAAGGTAGACGCGGCATCTTGCCGCGTTCTTGGGGCCGTTGGTGGACCCGAAGAACGCGGCAAGATGCCGCGTCTACGATTTCGGCCACCCCGTCATGGCGAGCGAAGCGCGGCCATCTCGTGCCCGCCACAGCCCCGGTCACCCCGTCATGGCGAGCGAAGCGACGCCATCTCGTTCCCGCCAAGCCTTCCGCCGACGCGCTGCCGACAAGAGATTGCCTCAGTCGCTGGCGCTCCTTCGCAATGACGGTCCCCACCGGAAAGGGAATGACACCCCGGCGGTGTTTCTGCTACACTGCGCCCGCCGCGCCCCCGGCGCGTGAACAACCCCCGTTGGACTGGTTGGATGAGCATTCTCGGAACACAGGAACGCCCCCTGCGCGTGGCCGTGGTCGGCAGCGGCCCGAGCGGCTTCTTCGCCGCCGACCACCTGCTGAAGTCGCTGGTCGTGTGCGAGGTGAACCTCTTTGAGCGCCTGCCCGTGCCTTTCGGGCTGGTGCGCGGCGGCGTGGCCCCGGACCACCCGAAAATCCGAACGGTCACGAAGGTCTTCGAGCGCACGGCGGCCCACCCGCGCTTTGCGTTCTTTGGCAACGTGGAGATCGGGCGCGATATGTCGCTGGAGGAGCTGCGGAGCTTCCATGACGCCGTCATCCTCGCCTACGGCGCGGAGGCGGACCAGCGCATGGGCGTCCCCGGCGAGGACCTCCCCGGCAGCCACACTGCCACGGAGTTTGTCGGCTGGTACAACGCCCACCCGGACTTCCGCGACGCCCGCTTCGACCTCTCGAAGGAGACGGCGGTCATCGTCGGCGCGGGGAATGTCGCCCTCGACGTCGCCCGCATCCTGTGCCTGCCCCCGGAGGCCCTCGCGGCCACGGACATCGCCGGGCACGCCCTGGACGCCCTCGCCGAGAGCCGGGTCCGCGACGTGGTCCTGCTGGTCCGGCGCGGGCCCGCGCAGGTGAAGTTCACCCTCTCGGAACTGAAGGAGATCGGCGACATCCCCGGCTGCCAGCCGGTGGTGGACCCCGCGGAACTGGCGCTGAACCCTGAGAGCGTGGAGGAGATTACCACCCCCGAGCTGGCGCGCATCCTGGAGATTCTCGGGGAATTCGCCGCGCGCCCCGCCGACCCCGCCGCGCGGCGGCGCGTCCATTTCCGGTTCCTGGCCGGGCCGCACGCCCTGGAGGGCCACGGAGCCGTGGAGCGCATCCTGCTGGAGCGCAACCGTCTCGCCGGGCCCGCCTTCCACCAGAAGCCCTGGGCCACCGGCGAGACCTTTTCCCTCGACTGCGGCCTCGTGTTCCGCAGCATCGGCTACCGCGGCCTGCCCCTGCCGGGCGCGCCGTTCCACGACAAGGGCGGCGTGGTCCCCAACACCCTCGGCTGCGTCGAGGACAACGGCCGGACCGTGCCCGGCCTCTACGCCGCCGGATGGATCAAGCGCGGGCCCACGGGCGTCATCGGAACCAACAAAGCCGACAGCCTGGAGACTGTGAAGTCCGTCCTGACGGACACCGCCCGGCTCGCACCCTGCCCCGAACCGGACACGGAGGCCCTGCGCGCCCTCCTGCGCGCGCGCGGCGTGCGGGTCGTGTCCTTCACCGACTGGCGCGTCATTGACGCCGCCGAACAGGCCCGGGGCGCCGCCCTCGGGAAACCCCGCGAGCGCTTCACAAGCGTCGCGGAGATGCTGGCCGCGCTGGACAACGCCCCGCGCGCGGGAGGAGACACCGCATGAGCCTCACGGACTGGATCATCGGAATGCGCGAGAAGCGGCTGCGGAAGAAGTTCGCCGTCCTCGGCGACGGCGCGCGCTTCCTCGGCCTGCAGACGGAGATCAAGGGCAGGGTGGAGGCCGGGTCCGGCTGCTGCTTCGGCAACAACCTCGTCTTCCGCACCCACAAGGGCGGCGTCATCGTCCTCGGCGACAACGTCGAGATCGGCGACTACGCCCTCCTCCTCAGCAACAGCAACCTCCACATCGGCAATGGCGTCTTCATCGGCCCCCACTGCGTCCTCCGCGACACCAACCACCTCTTCCAGGGCACCGACGTCCACTGGCGCCTCACCCCCCACGTCACCGAGCCCATCACCGTCTGCGACAACGCCTACATCGGCGGCCGCGCCTACGTCATGCCCGGCGTCACCATCGGCGCCGACGCCGTCGTCGGCCCCGCCAGCGTCGTCACCAAGGACGTGCCCCCCGGCGAAATGTGGGCCGGCAGCCCTGCCCGCCTCATCGCCCACCGCACCGACCCCTCCAAACGCGCCAAATTCAAGCGCGACCTGGAACTCGCCGCCCTCTTCGGCCTCGACACCGCCGCCGAAGACCCGGCGGGCGGGCAGGAATAGGCGCCGGAAGCGCAGGAGTTGTCAATGGCCACCGGATGAGGACGTTATGCGTGAACGAAGAGGGCGCAGCAAGCAGCGCCCCTACATGCGCTCGCCGTGGGTCATAACAAGCACGCCTCTCGTAGGGGCGCTGCTTGCTGCGCCCTGGAGCGGACACGAAAACCCATACGTACCCGGCGCCCCGGGCCATTGCAGCGCAGCTATTGCGCGGCGTTGTAGTTGGTCACGCGGAGGGCGGCCTCTCCCTTCGGGAGGGCGTAGGCGGGCACGAACGCGGTGACGGCGCGGGTTTCGCCGGGGAGGAGGCTGAAGTAGTTTTCGGACCAGTAGGTGGGGCCGATCTCCAGGCCCGTGCCCGGAGCCGTGGCGGCCAGCTGCACCAGAAACGCCACATGGGGGGAGGGGTTGGACACGGCCGCCTCCAGCCGCAGGCCCTCCGCGTCGCGGGTCTGTTTCAGCTCCGCGGCCGGGGTGACCTTGGGCAGGTCCGCCAGGGCCTTGAAGTCCGCCATGCTCTTCGGCTCGACCTTGAAACCGCCGCCCAGCATCTCCAGATCGCGGCCGGGGATGTCCGGCGTCGCGGAGAGCCAGTAGAAGTTGTCCGACACCAATGCCCCGGCGGCGTCGCGCAGCTCCAGTTTCAGGAACCGGGGCGACCCGAGGGACTCCGGAACCTCCACGGCGAAGGCTTTCTTCACCTCATCGGCGCCGAGGTCCACAGCGGCCTCCTGCGCATTCCCCACCGGCGCGCCGTCGGTTCCGTAGAGCGCGGCAATGACCTTCAGTCCCTCCTTCGGCTCGTAGAAACTGTTGGTGACATAGACCTCCCCGTCGTTGTGGGCGTAGAGGGCGTGGACGGGGGCGCACGCCTTCTTCGCGCCGTAATAGGCGGCGGTGGCGCGTCCGTACCAGTCCACATACTGCCAGGTGAGGGCGGCGGGCCAGGCGGCGTTGTATTTCCAGGTGGTGATGCCCGTGGCGGCGTAGCGGTTCTTCCCGAAGGCCTCGAACATGCCGCGCGCGCTGTTGTAGTTCATGGCGTAGAGGCGGTTGCAGAAGGCCTCCAGGTCGGCGGGCGCGCCGTACTGGGCGTCCATCATCTGGAGGACGACGTTGAAGTACTCCGCGCCCTGGGTGACGGTGTGCAGGGACCACGCCTCGGTCTTCATGGCGGGCCAGAGCTGGTCGGCGGGCATCATCTGGCGCAGGCTGTCGCGGGGGGCGAGGATGCCGCCGATGCCGCCGGACTGGGCGAAGCCCCAGGCCACGTCCTGCTTCCGCTCCGTGAAGTAGTAGTGCGCGGGGCTGGCATAGGTCCAGAGCTCGCGCGTGCCCGTGCGCGTGCCGCCGGTCTTCTTGCGGGTCATGATGTTGAAGGTGCCGGAATGGGGCTGGTAGGTGCGGTTCACCCGGTGCTTTTCAATGAGGCCGCGGTAGCCCTCGTCCAGCGCCGGGGTGGGGAAGGTCTCGTCGTGGCCGAGGAAATGGGCGAGGCTGGGGTGGTTGCGGACGCGCAGCAGGGTGTCCTCGACGCAGGCAAGGGCGAGGGACTCGTCGGGGATGCTGCGGCCGAACAGCTGCTGCGTGGCCATGACGCCCAGCTCGTCGCAGAGGGAGTAGAAGTCCTCCGTCTCGCGGATGGAGAATCCCTCGGAGCGGAGCATGTTCAGGTTGGCCTCGCGGGCGTAGCGGATGAGGGTCTCGTAGCGGTCGCGGGACAGGTTGAGGAGCATGTCGGTCGTCATCCACGCGCCGCCCCGGATGAGGACCCGCCGCCCGTTGACCATGTAGTAGCGCCAGTTGTCGTCGTCAATGGCCGTGGTGATCTCGCGGATGCCGAAACGGGTGCGGACCTTGTCCCCCAGAATCAAGCCAAACTCGATGTCGTAGAGTTCCTGCGGGCCGAGGGGGTGGGGCCACCAGACGCGGGGGTTCTTCACCACCAGCGCGCCCCATTCCTCCGGACGGAAAAAGACCTCCCGGGTCTCGCCGCCCGCGAGGGACACCTCCTGCGCGAAAGCCAGGTCCTGGAACAGCACGGACACCGTGGTGGTGACGGGGTCGGGCGTGTTGTTCCGCGCGAAAACCGACGCGGTCAGGCGCGCCTCCTCCAGTCCCGGCAGCGCCAGCTTGGTCTCCACATAGGGGTTGCAGAGGGAAACGGCCCCCTGCACCCGCAGATAGACCGGCTGCCAGAGGCCCATGTTTCCGTCCGGGGGCTGGGGGTTGTGGTCGTCCCACCCGGTGGTCGCCTCGATCTGCTTCGTGCCGTACTTCTTGTCCGGCACCAGCCCCGGCGGGATGATCTCCACGGCAAGCACATGGGGGTTGAGGTTGTTCAACACCTGCTTCGTCACGTTGAACTCGAAGCGGCGGAACATGCCCTGGACCGTGTCCTCCCCGGCGATCTTCTCGCCGTCCAGCCAGATGTTCGCCTTGTAGTTCAGGCCGTCGAAGTGGAGGGTCACCTGCTCGTTCTCGCTGATGGCGGGCCCGGTGAACTCCGTGCGGAACCACCACGACGACCGGAAGGGGCTGTCATCGGCCATCCGCAGCCACGCGCCGTCCTGATAGCCGGGGATACTCTTCATGTTCACGCCGAAATAGGGGTCGGGATAGACGCCATTGTCCACCAGCGCGGACAGCACGGTCTTGGGCACCGTGGTGGGGTGCCACCCGGTGGTGTCGAACCCGGGGGAAGACAGGGCCGCGCCGTCGGCGGCCAGCCCGTCCGCCGTGTGCAGCCGCCAGTTGTCCCGCAGGGGAACGACAGGGTACTCGTCCGCCACGGCGGGAACGGCGCAAAGAACGGCAGACAGGTCGAACAGGACGCAGAAAAACCGGTGCATGGTCTGACCTCCCGGGGGTTGTGTCCCCATAAGACTCGCACAACGCCCGGAGAGTGTCAAACTATGGGACTGACGGCAAATCTTGGACAGGGGAACGAGGGAGGCGGCCGTGGTCCTTCCGACAAGAGGTTGCGTCACTACGTCCGCAATGACGGAGTGGCCGGCGGTTTCGTAATGAACCGGCGGTCAACCCGTCATGGCGAGCGACGCGAAGCCATCTCGTGCCCGCGAACAATGCACCGTTTGTGCCAGATCCCAACCAACTCTCAGGACTGGCCTGCCGGGGGCGGGTTGAAGGCCCGCCAGGTGGTGAACCCGCCGTTGATGTTTGCGGCGGCGAACCCGGCCTGGGTCAGGAGCCGGCAGGCGATGTAGGCGCGCAGGCCGACGCCGCAGTAGGCGGCAATGGCGCGGTCGCGGGGCAGCTCGTCCAGCCGGCCGGACAACTCGTCCACCGGGATGACCGTCGCGCCGGGGATCATCCCCAGGGCGGCCTCTTCGGGCTTGCGCACGTCCAGCAGGAAGGCGTCCCCGGGAATCGCATCGGGCTCCACCACGTCCATGTCGCCGCGCAGGATATTGGCCGCGACGAAGCCCGTCATGTTGACGCCGTGCTTGGCGGCGCCCCACTGCGGGGAATAGGCCAGCTCCAGCTCCTCCAGGTCGTAGACCGTGAGGCCGCCGCGCATGGCCGTGGCGATGGTGTCCACCACCACGTCCACCCCCTCGGCGCCCGTGGCCTGGACCCCGTAGATTTTCCCCTCGGGCGAGAAGAGCAGCTTGATGTCCACGGGATATGCGCCGGGATAGTATCCGGCGTGCTGGGAAGGGTGCAGGTACGCCCGGCGGTAGGGGAGGCCGAGGGCCTTCAACCGCTTCTCCGTCAGGCCAGTCTGTCCGGCGGCGACGTCGAAGACCTTGACGATGCTCGACCCCTGGATGCCAATGTATTCAGAGTCGCGGCCGCAAATGACATCCGCGGCAATGCGCCCCTGTCGGTTCGCCGGCCCCGCCAGCGGAATGGCCACCGGTTCCCCGCTGACCGTGCAGCGGCTCTGCACCGCGTCGCCCACGGCGTACACGTCCGGCGCGCTCGTGCGCATCCGCCCGTCCACAACAATGTGCCCGCGGGGGCCGGTCTCGATGCCCGCCGCGGCCGCCAGAGCCGACCGGGGCTTCACGCCGGCGCACATGCAGACCAGGTCCGCGTCCACGCGGGCGCCGGATTTCAGCGTGACCGCGCCGGGCTCAATCGCCGTGGCGGAATCGCCGAGGCGCGTGTCCACGCCGTAGATTTCGAGCTCCTGGAGCAGGGGGGCGGTCATCTCCTTGTCCATGGGCGCCAGCACCTGGTCCATCAGCTCAACAATCGTGATCTTGAGCCCCCGGGCGTGCAGGTTCTCGGCAAGTTCCAGGCCGATGAAGCCGCCGCCGATGATGCAGGCGGTCTTCGCGTTGGCGGCGGCCTCCGCAATGCGGTCCATGTCCGAAAGGTTGTTCAGCGCGTGGACATGCGACAGGTCCGCGCCCGGCACGGGCAGCCGGAGGGGCTCGGCCCCCGTGGCCAGCACCAGGGCGTCGTAGGCCTCCTCAAACTCCTCCCCGGAGCCCAGGGCGCGCACGCGCACGGTTTTCGCCGCCGTGTCCACAGCGGCGACCTCGTGGCGCGTGCGGATGTCCAGCCCGTAGCGGGCACTCAGGCCCGCCGGCGTCTGCACGGCCATTGCCGCACGGCTCCTGATCACGCCGCCAATGTAATACGGCATGCCGCAGTTGGCGAAGGAGACGTCGGGGCCCCTCTCGAACACCACCACCTCCACATCCCGGTCCAGCCGTTTGATGCGGGCCGCGCAGCTCATGCCCCCGGCCACTCCGCCGACCACCGCCACTTTCTTCTTCATGTCAGTGTTCTCCCTTGACCAGCAGTTAAAGTCGAAAACGTCCCGTCTACTTGGTGTATTCCCGGCCCTGCGTCACCCTTTGAATGGTTGGAGGCGTTTCCGGGACAGTGACCGGTGGGGGCGGATGGCAGCCCCGGTGAAACCCCGAATTGCGCTTAACAGTCGTAGTTCGGGTAAGATTACCCTTTCCACCCGTGGATTCAGGATACTCCATGTTCTTGCGCCCTTCACATGCACACCGCAACGACCGCGCCGCGCGGGCGCTTGCGGCCCTGCTGATTCCCGTTCTGCTGGGCACCCCGGGATGCTCCACCAAGCGCATGGTGGAGAAGGCGGACCGGGAAGCCTATGGAATCATCCGGGAAAAGACGGGCGAGGTGCCCGGAATGGACCCCGAGTTCACCATTGAGCAGACCTTGGACGATGGCATCCTGGACACGCTTCCCAAGGTGGAGGAGAACGATGCGGGGCTCGGCGAGGGAATGCGCGACGAGCGCGGCTGGCCCGTGGTCAGCCTGGAGCAGGCGCTGCACCTTGCGGTGAGCCGCAACCGCACCTACCAGGGCCGCAAGGAGTCCCTCTACCTCCAGGCGCTCCGGCTCACGCTGGCCCGGCACGAGTTCGACCCGATCTTCTCCGGGCGCGGGTCGGCCGCCTACAACCGCACCACGCGCGACGTGGTGACGGACAGCGACTTCGCCGCGGCACTCAAGGCCTACCGCCAGAGCGTGCCGGAGCTGGAAGCCCTCACGAACACCCCAGGCGCCCTCCTGCGGTCGTATGCCGACCTCGTGGAGGCGTCGGGCGACCTCGCCGGGCTCAACGACCCCGAGACCCACATTGTGGACGAGCGCAGTGTGGACGGGCAGGCCTCCGTGGGCGTGAGCCTGCTCGCGGCGGGCGGCGCCCGGATCGCCGTGGGGCTCACCTCCAACTTCCTGCGCTATCTCACGGGCCTGCCCCGGGAGCAGAGCTCGTCCACCCTGACGGCGGAGATCACGCAGCCCCTGCTGCGGGGCGCGGGGTCCGCCGTGACACTCGAGAACCTGACGCAGGCGGAGCGCGACGTCCTCTACGCCCTGCGCGAGTTCACCCAGTACCGCAAGGACTTCACGGTGGAAGTCTGCTCGGACTACTACGACATCCTCCAGCGCCGCGAGATCATCCGCAACACCTGGAGCGGCCTCCAGGGCTTCCGGCAGAGCGTCGAGCGGCAGAAGGCCTTCGTGGAGGAGGGGCTGAGCCGCCCCGCCGACCTGGGCCGCCTGCGCCAGGCGCAGTTGGAAAACGAAAACGGCTACACCAACGCCGTGCGGCAGTATTATCAGGATCTGGACCGCTTCAAGATCACGCTGGGCCTCTCGACGGACACCAACCTCCGGCTGGACGACGCGGAACTGACGGCCCTGCGGGAGGGCGGACTGCTGCACCCGAAGATCGCCTCCGAGGACGCCGTGCGCGTCGCCCTGGAGGCGCGGCTGGACCTGCAGAACGCCCGCGACGCCGCGGAGGACGCCGAACGCCGCCTGCGGGTCGCGCAGAACAGCCTTCTGCCGCGTCTGGACCTCGTGGGAAGCGCCTCGGTGAAGTCGGTGGGCAACAACGACTGGGACGACCTGGACTTCCGGCGCATGGTGTGGAGCGCGGGCCTGGACGTGGACCCGGTGTTCGACCGCAAGGCCATCCGGAACGCCTACCGCTCCGCGGTGATCAGCCGGGAAAGCGCCCTGCGCGAGCGCAGCCTCGCCGAGGACAACGTGAAACTGGGCGTGCAGGCGTCCTGGCGCAACCTGGAGCAGGCCCGGCAGAGCCACGAAATCGCGCTGGAAAGCGTGCACCTGAGCGAGCGCCGCGTCGAGGAGCAGGACCTCCTTGCGGAGCTGGGCATGGCCACCGCCCAGGACCAGGTGGACGCGCGCAACGACCTCATCAAATCCCAGAACTCGCTGACGGCGGCCGTCATCGGCCACACGGTCGCGCGCCTCCAGTTCTGGAAAGACATGGGCATCCTTTACATCAAGAAGGACGGCCGCTGGGAGGAAGTGACGGATCATGCCGCCCCAACAACCGAATAGCCCCCCCCGAAAACGGAAACTGCGCCGCTGGCTCGCCGCCGCGCTCGTCCTCGGCCTGCTCGGCTACGCGGGATGGCGGCTGGCCTCCCGCGAGCTCGCGCCGCAGTCCTCCACCGCCGCCACCTTCCGCGTGGTGCGCGGACCCCTGGACGTGACCGTGGTCGAGGGCGGAAGCGTCGAGGCCAAGGACAAGCTGGAAATCCTCTGCGAGGTGCAGGGCGCCACCAAGATCCTCTCCATCGTGGACGAGGGGAAGATGATCACCCCGGAGGACGTCGAGAAGGGGCTGGTGCTGATCGAGCTGGACTCCAAGCAGCTTCTCGACCAGCAGGTCTCGCAGGAGCTGGACTTCCAGACCTCCCTCGCCGCCCTCACGCGCGCCAAGGAACAGTACGACATCCAGCTCATAGACAACGAGAGCACCATCAAGGCGGCCGAACTCGCCGTGAAGTTCGCGAAAATGGACCTGGCCGCCTATGTCGGCGAGGAGCTGGCGGCGAAAATCGTCGCCGAGGCCCAGACGATTGAGGAGGCCGCCCGTCTGCTTGCCGAACAGAACGGATCCTCCCAGGCTCCGGAAAGTGGCGGCCCGTCCGCGGCCGCCCCCGGAAGTTCGGATGCCCCGCAGGAGGAGGAAACCGCGCAGGAGGCCGCACAGGCGCCGGCCGAGCCACCGGAGCCGGCCGAGCCACCGGAGCCGGTCGAGGTGCCGGAGCCGGTCGAGGCGCTGGAGCCGGTCGCGCCCCCCATAGATGTCATGGCCATCGTGAAACTGGACAACCTGGGGGACGGCGAGGCCCGCCAGAAAATCCGGGGACTTGAGAACGACCTGGTCCTGGCCGACCAGGATCTCAGCCTGGCCCAGGTGAAACTGGAGGGGACAAAGCGGCTCTTTGAGAAGGAGTTTGTAACCAAGAACCAGCTTGACAGCGACCAGGCCGCTTATGACCGCAAGGTGATCGCCCTCGAAACCGCCCAGACCAGCAAGGAGCTCTTCACCAAGTACGCCTTCCCGAAGATGGTGGAGAAGCTGGTTTCCGACTATCAGGAAACCCTGCGCAAGCTGCGCCGGGACGAGCGCATGGCCATCTCGCGGACGGCGCAGGAGGAGGCCGACCGCGTCTCCGCAGAGGCCCGGCACCTCCTTCAGACGCGCAAGCGCGAGGAAATCGCCGAACAGATCGAGAAGTGCGTCATCCGCGCCGTGAAGCCGGGGCTGGTCATCTACGGCACCGGGCAGAGCTCCTACCGCGAGGAGATCATCGAGGCGGGCGCCAACGTGCGCGAGCGCCAGGTGCTGATCACGATTCCCGACATGAGCGTGCTCGCCCTCACCGTCAAGGTCCATGAGTCCGTCGTGCAGCAGGTGAAATCCGGACAGAAAGTTCGGGTCCGTGTGGACGCGTTCCCCGCCGAGACCCTCACGGGCGTGGTCCACTCCATCGCCCCGCTTCCGGACACCTCAAACCGCTGGATGAACCCCGATGTCAAGGTCTATGAGACAAAGGTCTACCTTGACGAGGCCCCCAAATGGCTGCGGCCCGGCATGAGCGCCGAGGCCGAAATCCTCGTGGAGCGCCACGAAAACGTGCTCCAGACGCCCATTCAGGCCGTCAGCATCCGCAACGAACGCCAGGTGTGCTTTGTCAAGACCGCCCTCGGGGTCGAGGAGCGCCCCGTGGAAACGGGCGCCATGGGCCTTACCATGGCGGAGATCAAGAGCGGGGTGGAGGAGGGGGACACGGTCCTGCTGCGGGCGCCCGCCCTCCCGGGGGGCGCCGCAGCGCCGGGGGAAAAGGAAGGAAAGAGCGCGGAGGAAGGGAAGAGGGGAGGCAAAGACAAGGCGGAAAAGGCAACGCGAGAGAAACGCCCGGAATCCGGCGGAACCCCCGAAAAACCGGCGGAGCAATGATGCAGGCGGAAACCATGGTGGAGCTTCAGCGGGTCACCAAGACCTACCGCATGGGGTCGGTGTCCTTCAACGCCCTCGACGACGTCTCCCTCGTGGTCGAGAAGGGCGAGTACGCCGCCATCATGGGGCCCTCCGGCTGCGGCAAGTCCACCATGCTCAACCTGCTCGGCTGCCTCGACCGCCCCACCGCCGGGAAGTACCTCCTGGACGGGCTGGATGTCTCCACCCTCAACGACGACGACCTGTCCACCGTGCGCGGGGCCTGCCTCGGGTTCATCTTCCAGTCCTACAACCTGGTCCAGCAGCTCAACGTGGTCGAGAACATCGAGGTGCCCCTGTACTACCAGGGCCGCCACCCCGACGAGAGCCGAGGGATCGCCGTCGCCCTCGCGGAGCGCGTGGGGCTGGGGGAGCGGGTCTACCACAAGCCCTTCGAGCTGTCCGGCGGCCAGCAGCAGCGCGTGGGCATCGCCCGCGCCCTGGCCAACTCCCCGCTGGTCCTCATGGCCGACGAGCCGACGGGCAACCTGGACTCCCGGTCGGGACAGGAGATCCTGGCGCTTTTCGACGAGCTGCACGGGCAGGGCATGACGATCATCATGGTCACGCACGACGAGGGCATCGGCGCGCGCGCCCAGCGCGTGATCCGCCTGCGCGACGGGCGCGTGGAGGAGGACCGCCGCAATGGCTGACATCGGCGAACTCCTCCACACCCGCGGCCGCCTGTCGCTCCGCGTCAGCTCCCCCTGGCGCACCGTGCGCCTGGGATTCAAGAGCCTGTGGATGCACCGCCTGCGCAGCCTGCTCACCGTGCTGGGCATCGTGTTCGGCGTCTGCTCCGTCATCGCCATGCTCGCCGTCGGCGAGGGTGCCAGCTACGAGGCCCAGGAGCAGATCCGGCGCCTCGGCAGCAGCAACATCCTCCTCAAGAGCGTCAAGCCCTCGGAGGAGCAGAAGGTCTCCGCCCAGCGGAGCTATGTGAGCGAGTACGGCCTCACCTACGACGACATGGCCCGCGTCCGCGACAGCATCCCCGGCGTCACCGTGGTCGTCCCCGGCCGGGTGATCCGCCAGCGGGTCTGGAACGCAACGCAGAAGATGGACGCCGAAATCGTCGGCACCGTGCCCTGGTACCCCGAGATGCGGAACCTCTCCCTGCTGGAGGGGCGCTACTTCACCGAGACGGAGATGCGCTCGCACCACAACGTGTGCGTCCTCAGCGAGCCCCTGGTCGCGGGCCTGTTTCCCCTGAGCCCGCCCATCGGCGGGCGCGTGCGCGTGGGCAGCGACTACTACGTGGTCATCGGCGTCATCAGCCAGGAGGCCGCCGGCCCCGCCGCCGCCGCCCCGGGAAACGGGGAGGGCGGCCCCTCGAAACCGGGGGAGTCCTCGGCCACTCCGCGCGCGTACATCCCCCTGAGCACCGCGAAGTCCCACTTCGGCGAGGTGCTCATCCGCCGCAGTACGGGCAGCTTCGAGGCCGAGCGGGTCGAGCTGCATGAGGCCATCATCAAGGTGGACTCGCAGGACGAGGTGGAGGAGACGGCCCGGGTCGTCGCCGAAATCCTCTCCCGCCACCACAAAAAGGCCGACTGGGAAATGCTGGTGCCCCTGGAGCTGCTGCGGCAGGCCGAGCGCACCAAGCAAATCTTCAACACCGTGCTGGGCGCCATCGCCGCCATCTCCCTCATCGTCGGCGGCATCGGCATCATGAACATCATGCTTGCCACGGTCACCGAGCGCACCCGGGAAATCGGCATCCGCCGCGCCCTGGGCGCCAAGAAGCGCGACATCGTCGTCCAGTTCCTCGTCGAGACCGTCATCCTCTCCGGGTCCGGCGGGCTGGTCGGCGTGGCGCTGGGCCTGGTCATCCCCTGGTTCATTTCGCGCTTCGCGGAAATGGCCACCATCGTCACGCCCTGGGCGCCCATGATCGCCTTCTCCATCTCCGTCTCCATCGGCATCATCTTCGGCATCTACCCGGCCCTGCGCGCCGCCAACATGGACCCCGTCGAGGCGCTGCGCCACGAGTGACGGGACGGGGCGCGGGCTGTGCTATTCTTGAGACCCGACGCAACCGAGAGGATCCGCCGATGAGAGTCTCCCGAAACCGGTCGTCCGTCTTCGCCCTGTGCGCGCTCGCCGTGCTCGCGGCCCCCTGCGGGTTCGCGGAGCCGGCCAATAACTGGCACGAGGACGCCTTCTTCGGCCTGCACTACGACCTCCACCCCGGCGCCACCGACACCGAGCTCGGCCGGGAGTCCACCTACGATCACATCCGGGCCATGCTGGAGAAGGTCAAGCCCGATTTCGTGCAGTACGACTGCAAGGGGCATCCCGGCTATTCGGGATACCCCACCAAGGTCGGGGCCCCCTCGCCGGGCATCGTCGGTGACGCGCTGAAGGTGTGGCGCGAGGTCACCCGCGACATGGGCATCCCGCTCTCCATCCACTTCTCCGGCGTGTGGGACTCGCGGGCCATCGAGCTTCACCCCGAATGGGCGCGGATCAACGCCCAGGGGAAACCGGACCCCAACTACACCAGCCGGCTCAGCGCCTACGATGACGAGTACATGATCCCGCAGCTCCTGGAGGTGGTGCGGGAGTACGACATTGACGGGATGTGGATTGACGGCGAAAACTGGGCCAGCCAGCCCGACTGGAGCGAGGCCTGCCAGAAGGCCTTCACGGAGAAGACGGGCATCGCCGAAATCCCCCGCAAGGCGGACGACCCCCACTGGCACGAGTGGCTGGCCTTCCAACGGGAGCTCTTCGTCAACCACGTCACCCGGTATGTGGACGCGGTCCACGCCCTGAAGCCCACCTGCATGGTCACCAGCAACTGGATGTACAGCGTGCGGATGCCGGAGGCCGTTGTCTCCCCCATTGACTACCTCAGCGGCGACTTCGACCCCTCCTTCGGCGCGGAGCGCGCCATGGCCGAGGGCCGCTTCATCAGCAGCCGCGGCAAGCCCTGGGACCTCATGGCCTGGGCCTTCCTCCAGACCGGCAACCAGGGCTGGACCATGAAGAACGCGGAGCACCTCTGCCAGGAGCTGTCCACCGTCCTGGCGCAGGGCGGCTCGGTGTTCATCTACGACAACCCCCACCGCTCCGGACGCCTCACGGAGTGGCACCAGGACATTCTCGCGGACGTGGCGAAGTTCTGCCGCCAGCGCCAGGAATACTGCCACAAGTCCGAGACCATCCCCCAGGTCGCCATCCTCCACAGCGAGACGGCCTACTACCTCCACAACGACCCGCTGTTCAACTTCGCGCAGGCCAACCGGGCCATGGAGGGCGCGCTGCACGCCGTGCTCGAAAACGGCCTGAGCGCGGACATCCTGAACGAGGACACGCTGCTGAAACGCCTCTCCGAATACCCGGTGGTCATCATTCCCGAGGCAGTCGAGGTGTCGGACGCCGTCCGCCAGGCCCTGCCGGGCTACGTGGAGAACGGCGGACGCCTGCTGCTCACGGGCGCGCAGGTCGCCGAGCAGTACGGCGCCGTCTCGGGCGTGGAGAAGCGGGGCAAGCCGGAGGAGGGGGGATGGCTGCCCGTCGGCGGCGAGGCCGTCAACGTGTCGGGGCCCTACCAGGCCGTCACCCTGAAGGACGCCGAGGCGCTCGCGCTCATGTTGAACGAGCGGGAGCCCGCCCTGAACGCCCGCGCGGACTTCCCCGCGGCCACCCGCCGCCGGGTGGGCAGGGGCGCCGTCGTCGCCGTCCACGGGCCGGTTTTCCGGTGCTATTACGAGTCCCATTACCCCGCCCTGCGCCGCTTCATCGGCGAAATGGTCGCCGCCCTGAACCCCGCGCCGATGGCGCGGGTGGACGGCCCCTGGTGGGTCGAGATGGCCGCCCGCAAGAAGGACGGCCGCACGCTCATCCAGCTGGTCAACCGGTCCGTCGGCGGCTACCTGTCCCCCAGCCGCCACATGGCGGAGTCCGTACCCGACACGGGCCCCTTCACCGTCACCGTTCCCCTCGCCGAAAAACCGGCCAGGGTCTTCCTCGCCCCCGACGACAAGGGGCTGGACTGGTCCTGGGACGGCGGCCTGCTCACCGCCAAAATTGGCGGGCTGGGCATCCACAACGCGCTTGTGATCGAACCCGGCGCGCCGGGTTCCTGAGAACAAAGGAGAACATGCCATGCTGGCAACCCTGGCCGTCCTTTCCGCCTGCTGCCTGGGACTCGGCGCGGGCGCAGAGGCCCCTGACACCACCCCAAAGCCCCGCGTGCTGGTCGTGACCGGCGGGCACAGCTTCGACGAGCCGGAGTTCCGGGCGCTTTTCGACGCCATGACGGAGCTCGACGTGACCTTCCACGACCTGAAGGACGAGAGCGAGGTGTTCGAGGACATCAGCGCCTGGCCCTACGACGTGCTCGTGCTCTACAACATGAGCCAGAAGATTTCGGAGAAGCGCAAGGCCAACTTCCTGTCCCTGCTGGACAGGGGCGTGGGGCTGGTCGTGCTGCACCACGCCATCGCCGCGTTCAACGACTGGCCCGAATACTGGAAGATCATCGGGGCGCGGTATTTCCTCAAGGACACAGAAGTGGGCGGGAAGACCATCCCCGCGTCCACCTACCGGCACGATGTGGACATTCCCTGCAAGATCGAGGATCCCGCGCACCCCGTCACCGCCGGCCTGAAGGACTTCGTGGTCCGCGACGAGACCTACAAGGGCTTTCTCGTGGAGCCGGACAACCACCTGCTGGTGGGTGAGGACCATCCCGAGGCGCAGCGCGAGGCGGCCTGGACCCGCCAGTACAAAAACGCCAAGGTGTGCTACATCCAGCTCGGGCACGACAAGCTGAGCTTCGGCGACGACAACTACCGCACCCTGGTCCGCCAGGCGATCCGGTGGGCGAAGAAGCCCTGACCGCCGAAATGGCCTTCGCGCGCGTTCGCGGCAATTCGAGAACGAGATCGCTTTAGTCGCTGGCGCTCCTTCGCGATGACGGTGAGCGCCGCAGCCGCCGAAAGGACACGCGTTTCTGCGGTCATTGCGAGCGAAGCGCGGCAATCTCGTTCCCGCCAAAGCCCCGGGCCGCCGCGGCAATCTCTTGTCGGAATGCCCGCGGTCAGGCGCATCCTGCGGGGGGAAGGGCGCACCTCTCCCAACAAAAAAACGGGCCGGACAGGGCGCTTGCCCGTCCGGCCCGTGTGTTCGGGCTGGGATCAGTCCTCTTCCTCGCCGCTGCGGGTCTTCTCGTAGGCCGCGATGAGCTCCTTCGCCACGTGGTCCGGAACCTCGTCGTAGTGGCTGAACTTCAGCTCATAGCTGCCCCGGCCCTGCGTCATGCTGCGCAGCTCCGTGGAGTAGCGGAGGATCTCCGCCTCGGGAACCAGCGCCTTGATGACCTGGCGGCCGCCGCCCACGGCGTCCATGCCGAGGAGCCGGCCGCGGCGGCTGTTCATGTCGCCGCTGATGTCGCCCATGAACTCCGACGGCACCGTCACCGCGATCTCCATGATCGGCTCGAGCAGGCAGGGCTTCGCCTCCTTGACCGCCTTCTGGATGGCCTTGCGGGCCGCGATTTTGAACGCCATTTCGGAGGAGTCCACGGCGTGGAAGGAGCCGAAGTACAGCTCCACGATGATGTCCACCACCGGGTTGCCGCTGATGACGCCCTGCTGCAGCGCCTCGAAGCTGCCCTTGTCCACGTGGGGGATGTACTGCTTGGGCACCACGCCGCCCACGACGCTGTCAACAAACTGGTACCCGCCGCCGCGCTCGTTCGGCTTGAGGCGCAGCCAGACGTCGCCGAACTGGCCGTGGCCGCCGGTCTGCTTCTTGTGCTTGCCCTGCACCTCGGCCGTGCCCTTGATGGTCTCGCGGTAGGCGACCTTCGGGGTGCGCGTCTCCACCTCCACCTTGTACTTGCGCGCCATGCGCTTGAGCAGGATGTCCAGCTGCAGGTCGCCCATGCCCCGGATGACATGCTCGTTGGTGTCCGGGTCGCGGTAGTGCGTGAACGTCGAGTCCTCCTCGGCCAGGCGGTTCAGCGCCTCGCCCAGCTTGTCCTCGTCCGCCCGCGCCTTGGGCAGGATGGCCAGCTTCACCATGGAGACGGGAAGCTGGATCGGGGGCATGAAGACGTTCGTGCCCGGCGCGGCGATCGTGTCGCCAAAATGGGTGTTCTTCAGCTTCGTGAGGGCGGCCAGGTCGCCCGGCCCCACCTCGTCCACCGCGACCTGCTCCTTGCCCCGCACCAGGAACACCTTGCCGGTGCGCTCTTTGGTGTTGGTGGTCACGTTGTAGAACTCGGAGTCGCTCTTCAGGGTGCCGCTCAGCACGCGGAACAGGGTCAGGTGGCCCACATAGGGATCCACGACCTGGCGGAACACCTGCCCGAAGAAGGGCTCGGAGGCGCCCACCTTGACCTCAACGTCGTTCTCGCCGGAATCCCTGGCCACCACTTTGCGCAGCAGCGGGTTCGGGAAGGACTCGGCGATGAGGTCCATCAGCTCACTGAGGCCGAAGCCCATGCTGACGCTGCCCGCGATGATCGGCACGATCTTGCCGCTGGTGATGCCGTTCTGCAGGCCCGTGACGAAGTCCTCGTGGGACAGCTCCAGGGCGTCCAGGTACTTCATCGTCAGCTCTTCGTCGGTCTCGGCGACCGTCTCGACCAGCGCGTCCTTCAGGGCGTCCGCCCCGTCCACCGCCGACGCGTCGCCCGTGACGATGTTGACCACGCCCTTGAGCCCGGCGCCCGCGCCCACAGGGGCCACCAGCGGCACGCAGTGCTTGCCATAGGTCTCCTGCAAAGCCTTCACGACCTCCAGGAAGTCCGTGTGCTCGCGGTCCAGCTTGTTCACAAAAAACGCGCGCGGGACGTTGAACTTGTCCGCAAGGCGCATGGCGTTGTCCGTGCCCACCTGCACGCCCACGGAGGCGTCCACCATCACCACAATCCCGTCCAGCAGGGGAACGGAGGACGAAGGCTCGCCGAAGAAGTCCACATAGCCCGGGTGGTCAATCATGTGGATGCGGCGCTCTTTCCACGTGAGGTGGACCATCTTCATGGCGATGGTGCACTTCCGCTCGATCTCCTCCTCGAGATAGTCGCAGACCGTGTTCCCCTCCTCGATGCTCCCCATGCGCGAGGTGAGCCCAAGCTGGTTCAGCACGCGCTCGACAAACAGCGTCTTCCCCACGCTGCCATGACCAAGCATCCCAACGTTATGTACCATTGCAGGGTCCATGGTTGCCATCAAAAATCGCCTCCGCGTTGCAGGTTGGACGGCCCGGAAAGGGCCATGATTCTGGCTACACACGCCGCCCCCGCCGGGAACGGACGGGAAGCGGGATTATACCTTCTGACGCCCGTGTTACTCAAGCCGGGGAGGGAGGACGGGGGGCGTTCGAAACGCGGCGAGCCGGACCGGCGGCGGGAGAGAAGAAATGGGCATGAGAAAACAGCTGGCGTCGGTGTTCACGCTGGGGCTTTCCCTGGTCGGGGTGAGCTGCAGTTCCCTCGCCGTGGACCCGCCGGAGGTGAAGGGCCCCCTCGACCTCACGGTCAAGGACATCGAAGGCAGCGACGTGGACCTCTCCAAATACAAAGGGAAGGCCGTCCTGATCGTGAACGTCGCCTCCAAGTGCGGCCTCACCCCGCAGTATGACGCCCTGGAGGCGGTCTACCGGAAGTACAAGGACCGGGGGCTGGTCGTGCTGGGGTTCCCCGCCAACAACTTCCTCGGCCAGGAACCCGGCACCAACGAGGAAATCGCCACCTTCTGCCGCACCAAGTTCGACGTGTCCTTCCCCCTGTTCGCCAAAATATCCGTGAAAGGGGAGGACATCGCCCCGCTCTACGCCTGGCTGACCTCCGAAAAGACCAACCCCGGCTTCTCCGGCGACATCGAGTGGAACTTCGGCAAATTCCTCGTGGATGCCTCGGGAAAAGTGGTTGCCCGGTTCCACCCGAAAACCAAGCCCGACGCGGCCGACGTGACGGCGGCCATCGAGAAGGCCCTGCCCCCGGCGGCGGCGAAGGCTGAACCTGAAGCCACGCCGGAGAAGTAGCGCCCCCTGCTAATGAAGTAAGTCGTCGAGAACGCCCGCAAGTAGACGCGCCATCTTGGCGCGTTCTTGATCCAACGAAAACCCCAAGAACGCGGCAAGATGCCGCGTCTACGTTTCCAGCCCTCCCGCAGCCCTCACTTCATAGGCAGAATTCCCGCCCACGGCGGTCAGGGGCTCGCCAAGAAAGAGCGCCGCGACCGGATGGCCGGTCGCGGCGCTTCGTTTTCAGCAAGAGGTTGCGGCTAGAAGAGCACCTCGGCGCCCCGCCCCTGGGAAATGAGGGACTTGTAGTTCTTGAGCGCCGTCTGCGTGTCCTTGTCGGTCAGGTAGATGGTCTTGCCCTCCTCGGCGGACATGTAGGCCGCCTGGCAGAGCTTGGTGATCATCGCGCCGTACTCGAAGTTCAGGAACCCGTCGCGGCCCGCCTGGAACGACGCCACGGCGTCCTGAATCTCGTCCACATACCCGTACAGGTCCGCCTCGTTCGTCTCCACGGCGAGGAGGCCGCGGCTGGCCGTGGACTTCTCCAGCGCCAGCTCGGTGTCCGCCGCCGCCTCTGCCGCCTGGTCGCCGATGAAGATTTCCAGCGGGGACTTGAGGGAGTTCAGCTCGAAGGCGTAGCCGGGCCCGAGGCCGTCCATGGCCAGGCGGAGCCCCTGCTTGTCGTACATCCAGGAGTTGGTGAACTGCGCCTGGACCAGCTGGCTCGTCTCGGGGTTCTTGAAGGTCACGATGCCCGTGCAGAAGTCCTCGGCCGGCGTCTTGGCGTAGTCCACGCCCATCCGGTCCAGCAGCTCCTTGCGGTAGCGGGGCACGCCCCACTTCAGCAGGCTGGTCGTCGCCGACACGGAGATGGGCTCCAGGAAGGTCGCCGGCTTGCCCACGGGGGTGAGCACATACCAGCCGACCGCGATGCTGTGGCAGCCCATGTCGGAGAGCACGCCGCCGCCCTGGCGGGTGGGGTCCCAGAACCACGGCTCGTGCGGCCCGGAATGCTCCTCGGAGCTGCGGGCGAGGGCCAGCGGCCCCATCTGCGCCTGCACCGGTGCCAGCTGCTCCATCTGCGCCCGGATGCCCTTCATGTGTACCTGGTTCTCGAAGTACGCCGTGGGCAGGCCCGTCCGCTTCGCCAGCTCGACGATCTGGGCGGCCTCGGCCACCGTGCGGCCCAGGGGCTTCTCACAGATCACGCCCTTGATCCCCGCGCCCGCTTCAACGGCGTCGGAGATTTCCTGCATGAGCTGGATGCGCGCCATGTTCGGGGCGAAAATCGCCACGGCGTCCACCGCCTTGCACAGTTCCGCCACCGACGGATACACCGCGCAGGGGCCGATCCCCGCCTGGTTCGCGTAGTCCGCAAGCTCCTCCGCGCCCTTCAGCGCGCAGACACCCGCCAAATCCACGCCGCGGATCTGCGACACGGCCTTGGCCTGGAACTTCGCGATGAAGCCCGCCCCGATGAATCCCAATTTGAAGTTCGCCATGGTCTCTTCTCTCCTTGCGCTGGTTTGACTCCCGGGGGACCGCCCCCGAACCTGTGGACAGGCATTATAGCCCATACGCGTGGGGCCATCAAACCACTCCGAGCACCCCTCGGACCTGTCTGACCAGTCGGACCTGTCTGACCTGTCTGACCGGGTCGGCGTGAGGTTCGAAGACAAGGCCGCCGGGACGGCGGCGCTACATGACGGCCCTGTCTTCCGCCCTTCCGTAGCGCCAGCGTCCCGCTGGCCTTGTCTTCCGACCCGCCGGACCGCCGGTGTCCCGCTAACCCGTATCGGGAATATGCCCTTTTCCTGCCCCAAATAAGGCTGCGGCCCACAAACGCCTGCATTCTTAAGATTATTATTTCCAATCAGTTACACCTTTCTTTCTCGTGGCACATTTCTTGATTCATGCCCCGCATGACTGTTTTCCGAAATAGTGCGGCGACCGCCTTTGCGGTGCTTCTCACCCTGGCACCCCTCGCGGGTTGGTGCGAGGAGGGCGCGCCTTCGTGCGAAGTGGTCGTCCCGGCAGGGAACCCCCGTGCCGATGCGCCGGTGACGGTCGAGTATGTGATCCGGTGGCCAGAGGCCAGCCCGTGCGCGGTCTTTCCGTTGGAAGTGTCCCCACCTGACTGGGGGACTGCGGAGTACGTTTCGCAGGAAACCACCGTATCCGACGGCCAGGTGGAACTGCGCCAGCGGGTGCGCTACACGGCAACTCAGGCGGGGGAATACGACCTTCCGGCCGTGAAAATCCCCCTGGCCGAGGGAACCCTGCCCCCCGTGGGCCGGTTTGACCAGGCCCCCGGCCGGTATCTGGACGCCCCCGCGACGCAGATCACCTTCCGGGATCCGGCCCCGGGCCGCGCTCTGGCGGCGGGGGGCGCGCTGGCCGCGCTGATGCTGGCGGGGGGGATCGCGCTCGTGGTGTTGCGCCGCCGGAACCGGGACCAGGCGGAGGAGGGCGACCGGGCCGAGGCGCTGGCCGCCCGGCTGCACACGGCCCGGAAGCACCGGCTGGACGGCGATCATTACGCGTGCTACCGCGAGCTGCTGGCGGTGGCCAAAGAACTTGCCACCGTCTTGGAGCCCGCCAAACCGCTGGTGGCGGCCCTGTCCAAACAGGTGGACCGGGTCGGCTACGGCGGACAGCGGCCGCCGGACGACGAGATTGAGGGGTATTTCCGGGATCTGGAACGCCTGGTCCCCGTGTATAGAAACACCGTCCATCCCCCGCAGGAGAACGCCCAATGAACGTGAACGTGGAGGCCGTGCGCCGGGAAGTCGAGCAGCACGCGCCGCAGATCAACCAACTGCGCGAGTCCGTCGGCAAGATCATCGTGGGGCAGCGCTACATGGTGGAGCGCCTGCTCGTGGGCCTGCTGGCCAACGGCCACGTGCTCATCGAGGGCGTGCCCGGGCTGGCCAAGACCACGGCGGTGAACGCCCTGGCGCAGGCCATGTCCTGCGTGTTCCGGCGCATCCAGTTCACGCCGGACCTGCTGCCCGCCGACCTCATCGGCACGATGGTGTACACCCCGAAAACCGGGGACTTCACCGTGAAGAAGGGGCCGGTCTTCTCCAACATCGTGCTGGCGGACGAGATCAACCGGGC
>Ga0123328_1001314_pt1 | contig 24509 bp, 20 predicted proteins | sample BioC12SIPDNA_2_FD_89702 | JGI IMG/M metagenome (GOLD analysis project Ga0123328, IMG submission 89702) | Anaerobic biogas reactor microbial communites from Washington, USA - Biogas_R1_A C12 SIP DNA | ecosystem: Engineered > Bioreactor > Anaerobic > Unclassified | place: Washington, USA...
GCCCAGGGGGTCGGGCGGGAGCGCCCCGGCGCGCTTGAAGGCGAGCAGGGCCTCCAGGGTCTCCGGGGGCGCCCCTTTGGCGGCCCGGTACTCGTCCACCCATTCCTCCATGGCGTGGAGGTTTCGGAGGATGGCCATTTCCTGGAGCTTGCGCTCCGCCAGCTCGCGCATGACCTTGTCGTCGCTCTCCAGCATGCGCCGCCACATGCCCTCCTCGAGGCCGCCGAGGTCCTGTTTCGCCTGGAACCGGGACGCCAGCTCGGCCACGAAGGCGGGGGGTCTGCCGGTGGCCACGGCCATGCCCATGTAGAAGGCCGTGAGTTTCTCCGCGTCAGGCGCGCCCTTGCGGTTGACGAGCTGGATGATGGCGGCCTCATAGGGGAGCTCCCAGGCGTCCGGCACCTCGACCATGCCCGCGTGGAGGAGGCGCATGGCCGCCTCCGAATCGGAGCGCAGGGCGGAGAGGAAGATGGCGCCGTAGCGGTAGACGTCCTTGAAGCGCGGGTCCAGGCTGACCGAGGTGAAGATCATCTGCTCCAGCCAGGTGAAGGCGCGGGCGCCGCGGTTCTCCAGGGCCGTGTACTGGACGCAGCGCAGCCAGAGCAGGTCGGCGATGACGGGGGCGAGCCCGGCTGTGAAATGGGTGAGCAGTTTCTCGTTGGGCAGGTAGAGCACCTCGTCGCGCAGGGGCGGGCGGAGCCGGTCCGCGGCGCGCTGCGCCGGGATGGTCGCGGCGTAGCACAAAGCGGCGGCGAGGAGCCAGAGGACCAGGGCGCGCCCGGGCCGCGCCGGGGCGGCGGGGCTCACAGGTCCTTCCTCTCGAAGGCGAGGCAGGCCAGGGCCAGCAGGGCGGCGGTGTAGAAGGCGCCGTAGAGGGCGGCCCAGCCGACATAGGCCCAGGACACGGCGACGCCGTTGGCCGCCTCGGACTGGAGGGTGAAGTTGGAGAGGTTGGGGATGACGTAGTAGGCGGCCTCCAGCACGCCCTTGGCGACGGTGCCGTTGAACTGCGGGGGGAGGTCGCGGAAGACGCCGGTGGCGTGGCCGAAGACGTAGGCGCAGAAGACGATGAGGGCGCCGAGGATGGGCGAGGTGGCGGCGGAGAGGAGGACGGCGAGGGCGGTGACCAGGGCGAGCTTCATGAAGGTGAGGAGCACGGCCTGGAGGAAGGAGGCGTCGGGCGCGCTTCCCAGCACGAGGAGGTAGGCGGCGCTGGCGGCGGCCATGGCCGCCAGGGTGACGGCGATGAGCGCCATGAGCCCGGCGTATTTGCCCAGGACGAACTCGTGGCGGCGCAGGGGCTGGGCGAGGAGGGTGTAGAGCGTCTTCTTGTCCATCTCCTTGTAGAGGAGGCTGGCGCCGATGAAGATGGAGATGAGGGCGCCGAAGACCGACATGGACGCGAGGCAGAAGTCGCGCACGATCTTGATGTCCTGCCCCACGCTGATCCAGCCCAGGGCCTTCGACCCAAGGATGGAGGTGGCCGCGAAGAGCAGCAGCACATAGAGCACCTTGTCCCGCACGGACTCGCGGAAGGTGTTGCCCGCGACAATCATCACGCGTCTCATGGCCTGGCCCCCCCGTCCGTTCCCGCATGCTGCATGCGGGTGAAGACATCCTCCAGCGACTCCTGCACCCGGCGGAACTCCAGCAGGCGGCCACCGCGCCGCAGGGCCTCGGCGGCGAGCGCGCCGGCGGCGTCCCCGTCCGCGGCGGTGAAGGTGTCCCCCTCGTCCCCGGCGCGGTGGCTGCCCGCCCGCGCCGCCAGGTCGGCGGCGTCCGCGCGGGAGAGCCCGGCGACGCGCAGCTCCGTGCGCTTCATGTCGCGCCCGGGCAGGTCGTCCATGCCGCCGGAGAAGACCAGCCGCCCCTCCACGAGGATGCCCACGCGGTCGCAGATCTCCTCCACGTCGCCGAGGACGTGGGAGCTGAAGAAGATGGTCTTGCCCTCCTCTTTGCGAAGGCGGACGATGAGTTCCCGGACCATGCGGCGGCCGAGGGGGTCCAGCCCGCTCATGGGCTCGTCGAGCACCAGCAGCGGCGGGTCGCCCACGAGGGCCACGGCGAAGCCGACGCGCTGGCGCATGCCCTTGGAGAAGCCGCGGATGCGGCGGTCTGCGACGCCGCCCAGGTCGAGCAGGTCCGCGGCGCGGTCCCACAGGGCCGCGATGGCCGCGTCGTCCATGCCGCGCAGGCGGCCGTAAAAGCGCATGGTCTCGCGCGGCGTGAGGTACTCGTAGAAGTAGGGCTGTTCGGGGAGGTAGCCCAGGGCCGCGCGCGCGTCGGGATCCCGGGCGGGTTTTCCAAAGAGGCGCGCCCCGCCCGCCGTGGGCTGGACCAGCCCGCACAGCATTTTGATGGTGGTGGTCTTGCCCGCGCCGTTGCGCCCGAGGAAGCCGTAGATCTCGCCGCTGTCCACGACGAGGTTCAAGTCCTGAACGGAGCGCACATCGCCGCGCCCCAGCGCCCGGTACGTTTTGCAGAGCCCGTTGGTGGTCACCGCATCCATAGGCCGCCATGCTCCCCGTGTTTGGCGCGGGACGGCGCCCCGCGTCACATTGTCCCCGCCGCGCCCCCGGCGTGCTCCCGGAAGGCGGGTTCATAGACGCTGTCTATCTGAAGGCCGTCCACGCCGCATTCTAGCATGCGTTTCACGTCCGCGCCACCCGCCCCGCGCCAGTCCCCGGCGCCGAGATAGTGGAAGGTGTTGATGCTGACGACCACTTTCAGCCCGAGGGCCTGGAAGGCCCGGACGGAGGGCCCGTCGAAGTCCTTTGCGTGGCCGAAGACGAAGCGGCCCGCCGGGGGGGTGCCCGCCGCGGCCTCCGGCGAGACGGCGCGCAGCGACCCGCCCGCCTTCTTGAAGCGCTCCGGGACGGCCCCCCTGCCGATGAACAGCGCGGTGTCCAGCAGCCCGTGCGCCGCGAGACACCGCTCAATGTCGGCGGCGAAGGCGGCCTCCAGCCCCTCCGGGCACTCCTTAATGTCGGGCATCAGGGCGATGCGCCCCGCGCTGCGCGCGCAGAACGTCTCGAAGTCCGGCACCTTTTCCACGGGTGCCAGGGCGCGCAGCTCGTCGAGGGTCAGCTCCCCCGCGGCGCGGGGGGATCCCGCCGCGCGGCGCAGGCGGTCGTCGTGCAGGCAGACGGCGCGCCCGTCGCGGGTGCAGCGCAGGTCCACCTCGATGTGGGTGTATCCCCGGCGGATGGTCTCCTCCAGCGAGGCGAGGCTGTTCTCGGGGATCGTCTCCGTGACCACGCCCCGGTGGGCGGCGAGGATGCGGTTCCCGGCCGTCATGGGCGGCGGCGTGTCGCCGCCCGGGGCGGCGGCGCACAGCAGGCACAGGGCCGCCAGGGCCGTCTGCGGGGTCTTCCAGTGGGTCCGGTGCCCGTCCATGCCGCCCCCTATTCCAGCGGCAGCATCACCGCGCCGGTGCAGAGTTTGGGGAAGAAGTAGGTGGACTTCTGCGGCATGGGCTCGCCCGCCTCGGCGCACGCGCGGATCTGCGCCGGCGGCGTCGCCCCCACCAGAAAGGCCAGCGCCGCGCCGCCCTCCTCCACCGCCGCGCGCGCCTCGTCGGGGCGCTGGGCGAAACGGCAGGCCAGGTCCGCGGGCAGGCCCAGAATCCGCTCAAACACGCCCCGGTGCAGCAGGGCCACGTCCAGGTCGCGCCAGGCGGGGCCGCGGTCCTCGCCGAGGAGCGCCGTCCGGTCGCCCGTGAACTTCAGCAGCAGCGGGGCCTCGCCGCGCGCGAACATCACAAACGCGCCCTCCCCGGCGCGGCGCAGGGCCGTGGCCGGGTCGCCGGGAACCTCGGACAGGTCAAACCACGGGGCCAGTGCGGCGCGGACGCCCGCCGTGTCCAGCGGGCACGCCGGCACGATGCGGTGCGTGGCGTGCACCTCGAGGCCGGAGTCCTCAAAGGCCACGAACCCCGCGAGGGCGTGGTCAAAGGGCTGGGTGCCCGGCGCGGCGCCCGTTTTCGCGCGCATCTCGTCGCGATAGGCGCAGGCCGTGCGGAAGCGGTGGTGCCCGTCGGCGATGTAGAGGGTCTGGTCCGCGAGGAAGGGGGCCACGGCAGGGTCCGGGTCCACGCGCCACAGCTCCTGGCGCACCCCTTCAAAGGTGGTCGCCGCCAGGTCCGGCGGCGTGTCGTTCATCCGGCCCAGAAACTCCTCCAGCGCCCCGGCGGGGTCGGAGTACAGCAGGAAGACCGCACCGAGGCTGGTGCGGGTGGCCCGCGTCAGGGACAGCCGGTCCTCAAAGGGCTTGTCGAAGGTGCGTTCGTGGCCCAGAATGCGCCGTTCGCCCGCCTCGGGCAGCCTCACCGCCGCGAAGAAGGCGCGCCGCACACGCAGCCGCCCCTCCAGGTCGTTGAAGGTCTGCCGCAGCAGATAGTGCGATGGGGCGGGGTCCTGTTTCAGCGCGCCCGACGCGCGCCAGCCGCCAAAAACCGCCGCGGCGCAGTCATAGGGCGACTCCCCCGCCGGGCCCGGCTTCGGCAGAATGACGTGGGTCATGTTCAGGGGGCTGTCCGCCGCCAGGCGGTCGCGCTGCTCCGGCGAGATCACGTCGTAGGGTGGCGTGATCACCGCGTCGAGGCAGCCCGCCACGGCGGGGTCGAAACGGAGACCGCAAAACGGTTTGACTTCAGGCATGGCTCTGTCCTCTCAGCGGCGGGCGGGGACCCCGATACCCTGCAGCCCGGTTCCGGCCCTGGTGTGAATCCGCGTTGTGCGGCGCCGCCACCCGGCCATTGTACCCCGTCTGCGGGGGGAGCTGGCAACACCCGGGCCCCGATGACGCTTCGAGAGGACCGCGGCCCAGTGTCCCCCCCCGGTGGGTGCGCATGATTTCCGCCTCTCCTGTGCCTTCCCTGACGGCGGGAAGGCAGCCGCTTTGTCAGGAGCCGCTCGTCAGCGGGTGCGGATGAAGGGACCAAGCCTCCTGGTGAGGCAGCGGTCGCGCCCGGATGCCGGACCTTTCCCAGCGGGGGGCCATCGCATAATTGAACCCGGGGCGGGATTTGTACATAATAGGCGGGTTTGTGCCCGGGGGGTGCGTTCTGTCCCCGGGGCGGTCCCCCGCCTGGCGCCTTTCCGGGCGCGCAGCGGGGGGGTGGTGCTTTTCCCAAGAACCCATGCCGGACATCCGACGGCAGCAACGCTGTTCAGCAGCAACCGGCCCCGGAATTCCCGGGGGCGGCAGGTGGAGCGCGCGCGATGGCAAGACCGATGAAGACAGTGGACGGAAACGAGGCGGTGGCCCGGGTGGCCTTCCTGGCGAGCGAGGTTGCGGCGATCTACCCGATCACCCCGTCGTCGGCCATGGGCGAATGGGCCGACGAGTGGGCGGCCAAGGGCGAGAAGAACATCTGGGGCACCATTCCGCTGGTGGTGGAGATGCAGAGCGAGGCGGGGGCGGCCGGGGCGGTGCACGGCGCGCTGCAGGCGGGCTCGCTGACGACGACCTACACGGCGTCGCAGGGGCTGCTGCTGATGATCCCGAACATGTTCAAGATCGCGGGCGAGCTGACGCCGGCGGTGATCCATGTGACGGCGCGGGCGGTGGCGACGCACGCCCTGTCCATTTTCGGGGACCACAGCGACGTGATGGCGGTGCGCAACACGGGGTTCGCGATGCTGGCGTCGAACTCGCCGCAGGAGGCGCAGGACCTGGCGCTGATCGCCCACGCGGCGACGCTGAAGGCGCGGATCCCCTTCGTGCACTTCTTCGACGGGTTCCGCACGTCGCACGAGGTGGCGAAGATCGAGCAGGTGCTGGCGGAGGACGTGCGGGCGATGATTGACGAGGACCTGGTGCTGGCGCACCGCGCGCGGGCGCTGAACCCGGAGCGCCCGGTGCTGCGCGGCTCGGCGCAGAACCCCGACGTGTTCTTCCAGGCGCGCGAGGCGTGCAACCCGTTCTATAACGCGTGCGCGGGCATCGTCCAGGAGACGATGGACGCCTTTGCGGCGCTGGTGGGCCGGTCCTACCACCTGTTTGACTATGTGGGCGCGCCGGACGCCGAGCGCGTCATCGTGCTGATGGGGTCGGGCGCGGACGCGGCCGACGAGACCGTCAGCCGCCTGGCCGCCGAGGGCGGCGAGAAGGTGGGCGTGCTCAAGGTGCGCCTGTTCCGCCCCTTCTCCGTCAAGCATTTCGTGGCGGCGCTTCCGAAGACCGTGAAGGCCCTGGCGGTCCTCGACCGGACCAAGGAGCCGGGCGCGGCGGGCGAGCCGCTGTACATGGACGTGGTGACGGCGCTGGCCGAGTCCATGGCCGACGGGACAATGCCCTTCCCGGCGATCCCGCGGGTGGTCGGCGGCCGCTACGGCCTGTCGTCCAAGGAGTTTACCCCGGCGATGGTGAAGGCGGTCTTCGACGAGCTGAAGAAGGGCGCGCCGAAGAACCACTTCACCGTGGGGATCACGGACGACGTGACGCACACGAGCCTGGAGGTGGACAAGACCTTCTCCACGGAGGAACCCTCGACGGTGCGGGCCGTGTTCTACGGCCTGGGCTCCGACGGCACCGTGGGCGCGAACAAGAACTCGATCAAGATCATCGGCGAGGACGCGGGGCTGTGCGCCCAGGGCTACTTCGTGTACGACTCGAAGAAGTCGGGGTCCATGACGACGTCCCACCTGCGCTTCGGGCCGAACCCGATCAAGTCCAGCTACCTCATCACGCGGGCGAACTTCGTGGCGTGCCACCAGTTCACGCTGATGGAGAAGATGGACCTGCTCTACCTGGCGGAGGAGGGGGCGACCTTCCTGGTGAACAGCATTTACGGCCCGGACGAGCTGTGGGACCACCTCAGCCGCACGGCGCAGCGCCACATCGTCGAGAAGAGGATCAAGCTGTACACGATCAACGGCTACGCGGTGGCCGCGGACGCGGGCATGGGCAGCCGGATCAACACGGTGATGCAGGTGTGCTTCTTCGCCATCAGCAACATCCTGCCGCGCGACAAGGCCATTGACGCGATCAAGGCCGCGATCAAGAAGACCTACGGCAAGCGGGGCGAGTCGGTCGTGCAGAAGAACTGGGCGGCCGTGGACATGGCCCTGGAGAACCTGCACGAGGTGGCGGTGCCCGCCGGGGTCACCAGCGCCTTCGACCTGAGCGACCCGGTGCCCGCGAACGCGCCGGCCTTCCTGCACGAGTTCACGGCGGAGATCATCCGCGACCGGGGCAACGACATGCCGGTCAGCAAGATGCCCGTGGACGGCACCTTCCCCACGGCGACGACGCAGTGGGAGAAGCGGAACATCGCGCTGGAGATTCCCGCGTGGGACCCCGACACGTGCATCCAGTGCGGCAAGTGCTCCCTGGTCTGCCCGCACGGCGTGATCCGGGGCAAGATCGTGGCCGAGTCCGCGCTGGCGGGCGCGCCCGGGGGCTTCCAGTCCGCCAAGGCCAAGTGGAAGGAGTTTGAGGGCCAGCGCTTCGTGCTCCAGATCGCGCCCGAGGACTGCACGGGCTGCACGCTGTGCGTGCAGACCTGCCCGGCGAAGAACAAGAGCGAGGTCAAGCTGAAGGCCATCAACATGGTCCAGCAGGAGCCCATCCGCGCGCGCGAGCGCGCCTGCTGGGACTTCTTCCTGTCCCTGCCCGAGACGGACCGTGACCGGGTGAACCACGGGCTGGTGAAGGACGTGCAGCTGCTGCGGCCGCTGTTTGAGTTCTCCGGCGCCTGCGCCGGCTGCGGCGAGACCCCCTACATCAAGCTCGTCTCGCAGCTTTTCGGCGACCGCGCCTACATCGGCAACGCCACCGGCTGCTCCTCCATCTACGGCGGCAACCTGCCCACGACGCCGTGGGCCGTGAACGCCGAGGGCCGCGGCCCGGCGTGGTGCAACTCGCTCTTCGAGGACAACGCCGAGTTCGGCCTGGGCATGCGCGTCACCATTGACAAGCAGCAGGGGTTCGCCCTGGAGCTGGTGAAGCGGCTTGAGCCGGTCATCGGCGGCGAGTTTGCCGGCGCCCTGCTCGCGGCGGACCAGTCCACCGAGGCCGGCATCAACGCGCAGCGGGCGCGGGTGGCCGAACTGAAGAAGAAGCTGGCGGGCGCGGCGGCCCCGGAGGCGAAGACGCTGCTGGGCGTGGCGGACTTCCTGGTGCGCAAGAGCGTGTGGATCTTCGGCGGGGACGGCTGGGCCTACGACATCGGCTACGGCGGGCTGGACCACGTGGTGGCGTCGGGCCGCAACGTGAACATTCTCGTGCTCGACACGGAGGTGTACTCCAACACGGGCGGCCAGTGCTCCAAGTCCACGCCGCGCGCGGCGGTGGCCAAGTTCGCCGCGGCCGGCAAGCCGACGGGCAAGAAGGACCTGACGCTGATGGCGATGACCTACGGGACCGCGTACGTTGCGCGGGTGGCCCTGGGCGCGAACGACGGCCACACGGTGAAGACCCTGCTGGAGGCCGAGGCCTACGACGGCCCGTCGCTCATTGTGGCGTACAGCCACTGCATCGCCCACGGCTACAACCTGTCCATGGGGCTGGAGCAGCAGAAGGCGGCGGTGCAGTCGGGGCACTTCCCGCTGTTCCGGTACAACCCCGCCTTGGCGGCGCAGGGGAAGAACCCCTTCCAGCTCGACTCGAAGGACCCGAGCATGCCTCTTGAGCAGTACATCTACAACGAGACCCGCTTCAAGATGCTGTCCCTGAGCCAGCCCGAGTCGGCCAAGCGCCTGCTGGACGCGGCCCAGGGCGACGTCGAGACGCGGTGGAGGCTCTACCAGTACCTGGCCGCCATGCCCGGAAACGGCGGCGCGGCCAAACCGGCCCAGGCCGAGTAACCACAACTTGGGACAACCCCCGCCGCGCCCCCGGGCCGGCGGCAGAAGGAATAGACAGATGGACCTCTCGACAACCTACCTGGGCCTGAACCTGAAGAACCCGATCGTCGTGTCCCCCTCGCCCATCAGCGAGAAGCTGGACAACATCCGCAAGCTCGAGGACGCGGGTGCGGCGGCCATCGTGCTCCACTCGCTTTTCGAGGAGCAGATCGCCTTCCAGAGCCAGGAGCTGAACGCCAACCTCCAGCAGGGGGAGCTCTCCAGCCCGGAGGCGATGACCTACTTCCCCGACCTGGAGGACTACAAGATGGGGCCCGAGGGCTACCTCGGCCACATCCGGCAGGCCAAGGAGGCCACCGGCATCCCCATCATCGCCAGCCTCAACGGCGTGTCCGCCGGCGGCTGGGTGGAGTACGCCCGCGAGATGCAGCAGGCCGGCGCCGACGCCGTCGAGCTGAACGTCTACTACGTGCCCACCAACCCCGGCATGACCGGCGCCCAGGTCGAGGACATGTACGTTGACCTCGTGAAGACCGTCAAGGCCGCCGTGACGGTCCCCGTGGCCGTGAAGATCGGGCCGTACTTCAGCTCCATGGCCAACATGGCGCGGCGGCTGAGCGAGGCCGGGGCCGACGCCCTGGTCATGTTCAACCGCTTCTACCAGCCCGACCTCGACCTGGAGAAGCTCGAGGTCAAGCCGGACCTGGTGCTCAGCGACTCCGCCGCCCTGCGCCTGCGCCTGCGGTGGGTGGCCATCCTCTTCGGCCACATCTCCGCCGACATGGCCGTGACCGGCGGCGTGCACACCGGGGCCGACGCGCTCAAGTGCATGATGGCCGGCGCCAAGGCCGCCATGACGACCTCGGCCCTCCTCAAGCGCGGCCCCGGCCACCTGCGCGTCATGCTCGAGGGCATGGCGAAGTGGATGGAGGAGAACGACTACGCCTCCGTCGCCCAGATGCAGGGCGCCATGAGCCAGAAGAACTGCGCCGAGCCCGCCGCCTTTGAGCGCGCCAACTACATGAAGATCCTCACCAGCTACGTCGCCCAGCCCCCCGCCCCCGGGGTGTGAGCGCGGCAACGTCCCCCTTTTCCCTCCCCGCCGCGGCGGTTGCGCCGCGGCGGGGAGGGCTGTTTTTCAGGAAGATCGCGGGGCGGGGATTCGCCGGAGCGAACAGGGAAATGTTCCGGGGCGGCCGACGCGGCGGGGAGCGCCCAAAGACAAGGCCGGCGGGACGCCGGTGCCACGGCACGGACCCGCGCGCCGCAATTCCGCACCGCCGGCGTCCCGCCGGCCTCGTCTTCCCCCCGTCGGCCGCTTAGAGGAACTCCTCCAAGGGCAGGCGGACCGGCTGGCCGGTCTCGTAGCAGCGCAGCGACGCGAACACGATGGAGTGCGTGAGCACGGCGTCCGCCAGGCTGCAATGGGACTCGCGGCCGTTCAGGACGCAGTCCACGAAGTGGTCCATCTCGCCCTGGAAGGGGTGGTGGGACACGTCGGCGCTCTCGGGGAGGATCGTGGGGATCTCCACCCAGCCGCGCTGGCCGGGGAACTTGTGCGACCAGACCCGGTTGTCCCTGATCGTGCCGCGCGTGCCGAAGACCTCCACGGGGAGCATGTAGGGCATGACGCAGCCGTAGTTCGTCGAGACCTTGCTCAGGGCGCCGTTGGAATAGCGGACCAGCGCCACCTCCAGGTCGTCATACTCCAGCGGCGGCGCGGGCTTCCACGCGTTCTTGAAGTAGTCGTACTCCACCTCCTTCCCCTTGCGCCAGCCCCCGCTGTACGCGAAGACCTCCACGGGCACCGCCGCCCTGTCCGGGTCCTTGTCGGCGAACCAGCGCGCGGCGTCAATGGCGTGGCACCCCGCCACCAGCGCGGCGCTCACGCCCAGCGCCTTCGTGCGGCCCTCGCCGTAGCCCGTCCACCAGCTCGCAATGTCATGCTGGTAGTCCGCCTCCGTGTAATACACATCGCCGATGGCGTCGTCCGCGATGAGGGCCTTCACCGTCTCAAACATCGGGTTCCACCGCAGCACAAAGCTGACCACCGTCCTCACCCCCGCCTTCGTCACGGCGTCCAGCATGGCCCGCATCTCCGCCGGCGTGTTCGCCGCCGGTTTCTCGATGACGATGTGCTTCCCCGCCTCCGCGGCGGCCACCACATTGTCCGCGTGGTGCTGCTGCGGCGTGCACACCGACACAATGTCCACCCCCTCATGCGCCAGGGCCTTCTCATAGTCCGTGTACAGCGCCACCCCCTCCAGCCCCGCCTCCTCCGCCCGCGCGCGGCAGCTCTCCATCCGCCGGCTCGAAATCGCCACCACCCGCGTGTGCGGGTTGTTCTTGAACGCCTTGATGTGCTCCCCCGCCACCCATCCCGCGCCATGCACCAGCACGCCCAGCTTCCGGTCCGACATCCCGTGATCCTCCACGTTGCCGCGGGCCGCACCACCGCGCCCGCGCGCCGCTCCCCCGATTATGGCGGAGCGCCCCCCCGCAAGACAAGCGGGGGGATGGACGGGATGGACAGAATGGACGGGATGGACGGGATGGACGGGATGGACGGGATGGACGGGATGGACGAACCAGGACGCGCGCGGAGGGCGCGCCTTCCGTGTGGTCCGTGTGGTCCGTGGTTCGCCGGTCACTTCGCCTGGAAGGTGATCTTCAGGGCGTAGGCGTGGTCGCAGGGCTTTTCCTTGGGCAGGTTCACCCGGAGCCCCTTGTCGTTCTGCTTGAACTTGAGGGGCTTGGGCGCGCCGAGGAGGGTGACTTCGGCGACGTTGCCGTCGGAGAACGACAGGGAGTCAATGTGCGCGACGCGCTTTTTGGGCCAGGCGAGGAGCACGGCGTAGAGCGCGCCGTCCTTGGTGGTGAACCGGATGTCCGCGGGGGTGAAGGCCTTCTTCTTGCCGTCGGTGAAGTAGCCGTCGGTGACCTTGGTGGGGCCCTCGCCGTAGACCCTCCACGGGCGGGTGCCGTAGACCGCCTCGCCGTTCACCTCCAGCCATTTTCCGATGTCCAGGAGCATCTCCTGTTCCGGCTCGGGGATGGTGCCGTCGGGGCGCGGGCCGATGTTGAGCAGGAGGGCGCCGTTCTTGCTGACGATGTCCACGAGGTCCTGGACGAGGGAGGTGACGGTCCTGTAGCGCTGTTTCTCGACGTAGCCCCAGGAGTTGAGGGAGACGGAGGTGTCGGTCTGCCAGAAGGGCTGGCGGATTTCGGCGAGCTGGCCGCGCTCGATGTCCCACACGGCGGCCTTGACGGGGAAGGAATCGTATTTGTAGTTGATGGCGACGCCGCGGTTCCCGGCGGTGCCCTGGTTGTAGTAGTAGGCGGCGAAGCGCTGGAGGTAGGGCTGGAAGCAGGGCTGCCCGATCCACCAGTCAAACCAGACGAGCTGGGGCTGGTACTTGTCCACCAGCTCGCAGGTGCGCAGGAGCCAGTCGTCGAGGAAGGCGGCGTCGGGCGTGGACTCCTTCTCCGGCTGGGCGGGGCCGTAGAGCCCGGCAAAGGCGGGGTCGTTCACGTCGGAGTCGAAGGCGCGGCCGCCGTCGAAGAACCACCAGTGCTCGGCGCGGTGGCTGGACAGGCCGAAGATGAGGCCCTCCTTGCGCACGGCGGCGGCGAGCTCGCCGACGACGTCGCGCTTGGGCCCCATTTTGGCGGCGGTCCAGTCGGAGTAGGAGCAGTCATACATGGCGAAGCCGTCGTGGTGCTCCGCCACGGGGACGATGTACTTCGCCCCGGCCTTCCGGAAGAGCTCCGCCCAGGCGGCGGGGTCGTAGTGGGCCGCCGTCAGCCCGGGGATGAAGTCCTTGTAGCCGAAGGTCTTCTGCGGGCCGTGGGTCTTGACGTGGTGGCGGAACTCGGGCGAGTCCCCGCGGTACATGTTGCGCGGGTACCACTCGTTGCCGAAAGCGGGCACGGAGTAGACGCCCCAGTGGATGAAGATGCCGAATTTCGCGTCGAGGTACCAGTCGGGGACGGTGTAGGTCTCCAGCGAGTTCCATGCGGGCTGGAAGGGCCCTGCCGCCGCGCCCCGGTCAATGGCGGCCAGCGCCTCCGCGCGCCGCGCGGCGTCGTCCTGCGCCCAGGCGCCCGCGGCGCACAGCATCCCCAGAACGGCGCACAGCGCCCCCGTCCTCCATCCCGAACCATGCTCCAGCACGCCCAGTTTCCGGTCTGCCATCCCGCGATCCTCCAGATTGCCGCAGGCCGCCCGTCGCGCCCGCGCGCCGTCCCCCGATTATGGCCGCGCGCGCCCCCGCAAGACAAGCGGCGGGATGGACGGGATGGACAGGATGGACTATATGGACAGGATGGACGGGATGGACGAACCAGAACGCGCGCGGAGCGCCCGGATTGCCTTCGGGGGGGCATTTGCCATAATGACGACTCAACGGGACGCCGCGCGGGGGGTGCGCGGTTTCCGGCGGGAGCATCCATGCCCTTGAAGAGCGAGTGGAAAAAGAACCTGCTGCTGGTGTTCGGGTCGGTGGCGGTGGTGTTCTGCGCGTGCCTCGCCGGGGACCGGCTGCTGGGCCGCTGGGTGATGCGCCCGGCGCCGCGCGGCACGATGGAGCTGATCTTTCCGCCGAACGCGGAACAGACCTTCGGCTTTCTGGAGTTCACCTACACGGCCCGCATCAACTCGCTGGGCCTGCGCGAGCGTGAGCTGTCGCCGGACCCGAAGACCTTCCGTATCGCCGCCATCGGCGACTCGTACACCTACGGATGGGGCGTGGCGGCGGAGGAAACCTGGCTGCGCCGGCTGGAGGACGCCCTGCGCGCCAAGGGCTGGCGCGTGGAGACGGTGAACCTGGGCAAGCCCGGCGCGGGGCCGCCGTTTTACGCGGAGCTGGCGGAGAAGGCCATCCCGCTGATCCGGCCGGACCTGGTGCTGGTCTGCGTGACCCAGGGCAACGACCTGAACGCCTCGGGGGACGACGAGGGCGCCCCCGCCGCCGCGCCGCGGAGCCGCGCGGCGGTTCTCGCGCGGGCGCTGTTCCCCAACACCATGCGGATGATCCGCGACCTGCGCGTCGAGCGGATGGGCGACACGCGGAGACAGGAGATGCCGCCGCAGACAAGCACGGCGGAGGACAACCGCCGCTGGCAGGAAAACACGGCCCGCGACTTCCACGAGAAGATGACGCCCGAGGAGCGCGCCCGCTTCGACGCCATGGACCCCCGGGTGAGGGACGCGTTTTTCGCGGGCACCTTCAACCCGTACATGGTGGACCTCGCCCTGAAAAACCCGCGCATTTACAGCCTGCCCATGAACATGGAGGACCCGTGGATCAAGACGCGGGTGGACAACCTGGCGGGATACCTCGGCCGCATCCGCCGCGCGGCGGAGGAGTACGGTGCCATGACCGCGGTCCTCAGCGTGCCCGACGGCCCCTATGTCAACAAGCCCGCGTTCGAGGGCGTGGCGAAGGTCGGCTACATCCCCGACGCCGAGTGGATGACCGCCCAAAACGCCGACGAGGGCATCCGCCGCGCCGCCGCGAAGGCGGAGCTGCCGTTCTTCACCGCCAGCCCGGCCTTCACGGCGCGGGAGACCGAGCCCGACCTCTTCTATGAGCTGGACGGCCACCTCACCCCGAAGGGCCACGCCCTCTACGCCGAGGGGATCGCGCCGGAAATCGAGCGCCTGATCGCCCCGGCCGTCCCTCGCGAGGGCGGCACATGACGGCACCCGAAGCCCCGCCCGCCGTCGCCGCCCCGAAGCGGCGCGTGCTCGTGCCCGTGCTGGCCGTGGTGCTGCCCGTGGCGCTGTTGTTCGGCGTCCTTGAGGGCGCGGCGCGGGTCCGGGAAATCTGGGTGCCGCCGCTGGTGGTGGACCTGGGCCAGGGCTTCGACCCGTCCAGCCGCCTCTTCGTGCCCGACCCCTCCGACGCCTCCATGATGATCACCAACCCCGAGAAGACGGTGTCGTTCCAGACGCAGCGCTTCGCGCGGGGCAAGCCGCCGCGCACCCTGCGCGTGTTCGCGCTGGGCGGGTCGTCGGTGAACTACCTCGACTACGAGTTTCCCCTGCTCGCGGAGCACGGCGTGCCCCTGGCCGATGTGGAGGCCGCCGTCACCGCCGCCGAACCCCACGGCGTCCCCGGCGAGACCCTCTTCAACGACCACTGCCACCTGAATCCCGCCGGCAACGCGCTCCTCGCCCGAACGTATGAAAAGGAAATCCTCCGCGCCCTCGGCGCGGGGAAGTGACCCGGGGGCCTACTCCCCGGCGGGGCCGAGAACGTGTTCCGCCTCGGCGTGGACCGCGTCGAACAGCGCCTCCAGGGCCGGGCTGCACCCGCGCAGGCCCGCGGCCACCTCGCCGCACCACGCAACGTATTCGCGCCGCCGCGCGGTGGACCATTTGGCGGGCGGGGTGTGGACCAGGGCCTTCACGTTCGATATCTTGTCCGCCAGCTTGATCTGGCGCGCGCCGGGGGAGAGGTGCGGCGCGTGGACGATCTGGAGGCGCTTCCGCTCCGCCTTGGGCAGGCCGTTGTCGTCCGTCACTTCGGCGACCATGCCCCGCACCTCCGCGCCGAACAGCGCCTCCACCTCGTCGAAGGTGGTTTCCGTGTCCTCCACCGTGTCGTGCAGGAGCGCCGCGATGAGGACCGCGGGATCCGCCACGCCGCCGACGCGGGCCAGCAGCTCCGCCACCTCGATGGGGTGGTTGATGTAGGGCGAGGCCCCGGCGTCCTTGCGGCGCTGGTCCCGGTGTTTCAAAGCGGCGAAATGCAGGGCGGTGAGAATGTCCGCGATCATGGGGCCTCCGGCGGTTTCGGCATCGGGGGAACGCGCAAGAGCATGGCGCACGGCCGCGCGAAATTCAAGCCCGGCGGGGGGCAGGGAGAGGGAACCACCGATGAACACCGATGAACACCGATAAAGAGTCAGGGGGGCGGGGGTCGGGCGCGGACCGGCGCCGTGCCGGAAACGTAGACGCGGCATCTTGCCGCGTTCTTGGGGTTTTCGTTGGCTCAAGAACGCGCCAAGAGGACGCGTCCACTTTGCGGGCGTTCTCGCCGACTTACTTTCTCAGCGGCGAAGCAACGTCCTCTCTTGCCCGGAATGCCCCAAACGCGTTCGACCCCCTCTCCGGCGGTCAGGGGAAATCAGCGGAGGTTGCATTCCCCCGCCGGGCGGGGATAGGGTATGCGCACGGACGGTGACTGAGGGAGAGCTTCAGGCGTGAAAAAGTGGCTGTTCCGGTTGGCCGCGGGGGCTTTTGTGCTCCTGCTTGCGCTGTGGACCGTCGCCGGGTACGTCGGCGTGGAAAAACTCCTCTTCGAGTGGGACGGGCCGTCGTCCCGCGAAGACCCCGCCGCCTTTGAGGGCTTCCCGGTGGAGCCGGTCACCCTGACCACGAAGGACGGCGTGAGCATCTCGGCGTGGCATGTGAACGCCGGGGGCGACCGCGCCGTGGCGCTGTTCCACGGCATCGGCCCCGACCGCGGGCAGATGTCCGGGACGGCGAAATGCTACCTGGAGCAGGGGGTTTCCGTGCTGCTGGCCGACCTGCGCCGCCACGGGAAAAGCGGCTACGCCCCCACGTATCTCGGCCTGACGGAGCGCTTTGACGTGTGCGCCGCCGTGGATTTTCTCCGGGCGCGCTACGCCCGCGTCGGGGCGCATGGATTCTCCCTGGGCGCGGCCTCCGTGGCCTTCGCCCTGCGCGAGCGGAAGGACTTCGACTTCGTCGTCCTCGCCTCGTCCTACGACACGGCCCGCAACGCGCTGTATGACCGGCTGGACGTGGTCGGCGCCCCCCACTGGCTCGCCGCGCCCTTCATCCTCATCGCCCAGTGGCGGCTCGGCGTCACGATGGAAGACCTGCGCCCCCTGGAGTGCATGCCCTACGCGGCGGCCCCCACGCTCATCCTCGGCGGCGACAGCGAGCAGATTCTGAAGAAGGAGGAGACGGAGGAGCTGTTCCGCCGCTGCGCCGCGGCCAAGAAGCGGGTCCACATCTTCCGGGGCGGGCGTCACGAGGCCATTTCGGGGGACAAGGAGGAGTTCAAGACCGTGCTCACCCAGTTCCTCCAGGACGCCCTGTCGGCGGGGTGACGCGGGACCGAAAGAACACCCCCGCCCGGCGGCCTGTCCGCCGCGGGCGGGGGAAAATGATGTGGGTTGTTCCGCGCCGGGGCGCGGGCGGGGGTTAGTCCTGGCTGATCGCCTGCGTCGGGCACACGTCCACGCACGCGCCGCAATCCGCGCACTCATCCTCTTTCACCTTCGCCTTGCCCTCGTCCGTCATTTCAATCGCGTTCGTGGGGCATTCGTCCACGCAGTCGCCGCACCCCGCGCACAGATCCCAGTCAACTTTCGCAGGCATGTCTTACTCTCCTTGTTGGCCTTTCACGGACCCGCGCCGTTCCGGCGTCCTGCCTTTGCGCGCGCTCCGTCGGTGTTATGTGGATACTCCGAAAGCCGCAATTCGCGTCCGGACGGCGCATTATGCCATATTTCGGCCGGAAAACGGTAATTTCGGGGTCGCGGCCCACCGCGTCCGGGAAATTTGACCCCAAGAAACGGAAAAAGGTTCCAGGAAAGGGCCCCGCGTGGGAAAAGCGCCGCGTCGGCACGGAACACCCCGTATTCCCGCCGCGGCGTGTCTGCGCAATGTGGACGCGGCTTCCAGCCGCGTTCTTTGGGGTTGGCGAAAGTCCCGGAAGAAAGCGGCTGGAAGCCGCTTCTGCGTTGGGGGGGGCAGACATGCGTGGTCCCCCGCCATTGCGCGCCCCCGGGCGGCGTGTATACACTTCCCGCATGACCGATGCGACGCCACAGGAAGGGCCGCTGTCTTTCCGCGAGGGGCACGGGATGAAATTTCTCCTGCTCGACGCGGTCTATCTCCTCCTCGTCATGGGGTGGACCGTTGTCCTGCCCCCCATGGGCCGGGACTATTCCCTGTTCGGCGTACCGCTCCCGGACATGCTGCTGACTTGGTGGCGGCTGCCGGGCGGGGAGTCCCTGCCAGCGCCGGTTTACCATGTCGTGGCCCTGCTGCTTCTCTACCTCTGCATGGTCCTCGTGTTCTTCCTGACACGGCTGGCCACACGCGGGCCGTGGTGGCTGGGTTCCGTGGCCGCTGTGGTCTTCATGGCGCATCCGGTGAAGGCCGAGGCCGCGCTGATGCTGTCCGGGGTGACGCGGGAGCTCCTTTTCACCGCCGCGGCTCTCGGAGGATTGTTGATGCACGTCGCGAGGCCGCGTCCGCTGTCGTTCTTGCGGACGGCGGCTTGGGACATGGCCGCTGTCGGGCTTCTCATGGTCGGCGCCGTGGGCGGCTTAAGCATCTTCGCGTTTGGCCCGGGGGTGCTGCTTCTGCCGTTCCTTTGGGACGCGCTCGTCGTTCCCCGCAGCGAACGCGGCGGCAGCCGTCTGGCACGCCCCCTGCTCGTTGTGCTGCTGACATGCAGCGCCTGTGTGTCGCTGATGTGGGCCGGTTCCTATGGCAGAATCCCAACTCCCTCCGAGGTGCTGTTCTTCTGCGCGCATCCTTTTGCGGTGATGGGGCTGCTGCTGTACCCCCTGGGGATCCTCCCGGAAACGCGGGCCGTTGTGTTGGAATATTCTGAAGCGGCCGCGGCAGCCTTCCTCGCCGCGGGAGTGATCGGCTTGTGGGCCGTTCACCGCCTCACGAACCGGACGGTGCTGCTGGGCCTGCTGTCCGTGGGACTGATTTGCCTCTGGGACGGTGTGTTTTACGTGTTGTTCCCCGCATCCCCCTTCGAGGGGTTCGTCAAGGGTTCGTGTCCTTTCCCGTTTTATCCGGTGGACCCGGTGCATTTCGCGAACGGCGGACGGCTGACGCTGGCGACGGCGTTTATGGGGATTGCGGCGGCGGGGGTCTTTGCGGCGCTTCTGCGGCATCCGCGGTGGCGGAAGCCGGCGGTGGCGCTGAGCACGGCGCTGTGTGTGGGGCTGATGGTCCTGCACGGGATCGTGAACCTCCAGTGGGTGTCGGCGGGGCAGCGGCTGCGGGAGTTCCGGCGGACGGCGGAGGCGCTGGCCGCGCAGCATCCGGGGGAGACGTTGGTGGTGGCGCCGGACATCGGATACGCGGGTTTCGCACCCCTGTCCTATGCCGGGAGTGTCTCAGAGAACACGCCCTTCGGCCGTGCGCTGGACGTGCGGGCCCTGGCGTGGTGCGATGTGGAGTATCCCGCCGCGAAGGTGACGGTGACGGAGTACAGCCCGGACGGTTTCGCCTTCACGGTGACGCAGCCGTACCCGCCCGACGTGCGGACGGCTTACGCGGTGGAGGCGGCCTCCGCGCCGCCCGCGCCGCCGCGCGTGGGGCTGTTTGACCTGCGCCCGCGGGTCTTCTATGCGCCCAAGAAGGCGCACGCGTTCTCGTTCCAGCCCGCGGACGTCCCCTTTCCGGCGGTGCGGATTCCGCTGCCGGGCGAGGCCCCGCCGGAGAAGGCCGCCCCATGAAGCCTTTCCGCAAGCGCACCTATGCCGGGCCCGGGGACTTCTTCGCCGACCTGCGCTTCCTTGCGGCGAACCGCCGCGCCCTGAACCGGCTCATGCGCGCGGGCAACCCCGCGGGGAACACGGCGGACCGGTTCCTTTACTGGGTGTCACGGGGGCGTTTGGGCGGGGACTGACCCCGCGGAGGAGACCAGGGACATGGCAAAGGCAAAGGCGAAGGCGAAACCCGAGGAGGCGCCGCGCGCCGCGGCGTGGTTCTGCGCGGTGTGGAGCGGCAACGGCGGGCCCGCGGAGATCGTGCCGGCGGACAGCCTGGCCGTGCCCGCCGAGGCGGAGGGTTTCCTGTGGGTGGACGTGGAGCGTCCCGGCCCGGAGGACACCGCCCGGCTCAGGGAGCTGTTCGGGTTCCACCCCCTCGCGCTGGAGGACGTGCTGAACGACCGCGGCCTGCCCAAGCAGGAGACCTACGGCGGCACGCTGTTCACGGTCATGTCCGCCCTCTCCGGGAAGGAGACGGCCGACGGCACGCCGGCCACGGTGAACGTGGGGCTGTTCCTGCGCGAGCGGCTGCTGGTCACCTGCCACTCGCGGCCCCTGGCCTGCGTGGACGAGGTGCGGCGCATGATGTCCGACCGGGACCTGCTCGACCACCACACGCCGGACTACCTGTACTACCTGCTGCTGGACGGGATCATTGACGAGTACCTCACGCGGGCGGAGAAGCTGGAGACGAAGATTGACACCATCGAGGAGGAGGTCTTCCAGCCGCGCCTGCGGCGGAAGAGCGACCCGCGCCGCGTGATCTACGAGGTCCGCCGCCAGCTCTCGCGGCTGGGGCAGCTCATGCTCACCAAGGAGGAGACCCTGCGCGCGCTGGTGCTGCGCGACTACCCGCAGATCCGGCCCGAGACGCGCACCCATCTGCGCGACGTGCTGGACCACGTGCTGCGCGCGCGCGACCACCTCACCATGATGCGCGAGCTGCTGACCGCCCTCATGGAGTCCCACCTGTCCCGCCTCTCCATGCGCCTCGAGGAGAGCATGAAACTCCTCACCATCATCGGCACCATCATGCTGCCCCTCAGTTTCCTGACCGGCATCTGGGGCATGAACTTCCGGTACCTGCCCGGCCTCGACTGGCCCCACAGCTTCCCCGTGCTTTGCGGGTTCATGGTGGCGCTGGTCGCGGTCATGCTCGCGGTCTTCCGGCGCATGCGGCTCTTCTGACCGTGACCGCCGGATAAGACATCGCGAGAACCGGGGCGGAGGCGGGCGTTTTGGGCATCCCGGAGGGATGCAAGACATTAGCCGGTGGTTGAGCGCAGCGATACCACCGGACGGCAGGCTCCCTCTCTTTTTGAGGAACCCCGGCAGGGGTTCAGGACGCGTCGGTTCCCGTTACCCCAGAGTCCCGCACCCCTGACGGGGTGCCAAGAAAATGGGAAGGACCCCTTTCCCGGTGGTATCGCTGCGCTCAACCACCGGCCAATGGCCCTCACCCCTCCGGGGTGAAGAGGTAGAGGACGTCCGTATCCATAGCGTCATGGACAGAATCCCCGCCTCCGGGCGGTCAGGGGCGGGAATGTCGGTGAAGAAAGGCCGCTCCAATGGCGTCGGCGGTCCCGGCTGTTCTGTGGAGTGCGGTGGCAGAGCGCAGCGGCGACACCGCTTTCCGAGGCGATCACCCATGTCATACCCCTCCCGGAGGCCCTTTCCCGAAAAACCAAAGCGGCGTCGTTGCCGCCGCACTCCAAAGGGCGCCGCTTGCCGCGCCCTCTTCCTTTGCAGCACGGCCGCCTGGCCCGCGCTTGTTTGTTTTTGTCCCTTTGTGTAGAATGGCCCCAGCCAACGGCTGGGAGATGCGGTCATGGAAAACATGCTGACGGTCGAGGAGGTCGCCGAAATCCTCAAGGTGAAGCCCATCACGGTGCGCCAGATGTACCGAGAAAAGCGCCTGCGCGCCTTCAAAATCGGCAAGTCCTGGCGCACCACGCAGTCCATCCTGGAGGAGGACATCGCCTGCCTCAGCCGCGGCGAGAAGCCGCCCGAACTGCCCGCCCAGGCCGCCTTCGGCCCCGCCGCCAAACCCGGCGCCAAGCGCGGACGCAAGCCCCGCGCCGCGCAGGGGTCCGCCCCCGCCGCGCCGGCGGCGGTGCGGGAGGATCCGGTCACGGCGCCCGCCGCCCCGGCGGCGGTGGAGGAGGCGCCGCAGGACGCGCCCCCGGCGGACGACGCCGCGCCGAAGGAAAAGCGCCGCCGCCAAAAAACGCAGGAGCCGCAGGACGACGAGCAGCCCATGCTGTTCTAGAACGTTGCGAATGAGCCATGGCCGTTGGCGCGCGGGCCATTCCGGCTTCCCCTCCGGGGACATCAGAACCCCGCGGTGGACGCTACTCCGCCCCGTCCTCGGCGTCGGCGGGGGAGGCGGGGCGTACGGGCCACTCGTTCTGCGGGGCCAGGGGGAAGAGGAACTCCATCTGCTGGCGGCGGATGAAGTGGTAGCGCTTGAGGAGGCGCATGGTCTGGAGGGTCTGCGAGGGGGCGTAGTTCCCCTGCACGCTGAGGCGGTTGAGGATTTCGCCGAGGATCATGGGGAACTCGGCGACGTGGTCCATGCCGTAGCCCTGGAGCAGCTCGATGGCGCGCTGGCGCGGCTTGGGCGACGCGGAGAGCTCGGAGATGACCAGCACGGTCTGGAAGTCCGGCGCGCCGAAGACGTTCTCGGCCAGGGCGCGCACCTCGGGCGACGCCACGCGCCCGAGGATGGGGTTGGACTCGACGACGGAGGCGTAGAAGCGGTCGCCGTGCCACGCGCGCACCTCGACCACGGCGCGCCGGAGGGCGGTCACCTGCCCCGGCTGGAGCACGAAGTCCGGCGTGACCGCCGCTTCGGGGTGCGACTGCTCCACGAAGAGGAGGGAGGTGTTCTCCGGAGACTCGGACAGCTCCTCGTGGCGCCAGTGGGGCAGCACATAGAAGCGGTTCAGCTCGAAGAACTCGCGGACGAGCTGCATGTTGAGGTCGCTCACGGCCGGTCCCTTTCCGCGTCGCCGCCCGCCTCGCCGAGGAGCCACTTGGCGCGCTGGCTGCCGGGTTTCAGCTCCAGGATGCGCTCCGCGGCGGCGCGGGCGCCGTCGGGGTCGCCCATTTTCCGGTGGCACCACCCCATGCCGGCGAGGATGTCCACCAGGTCGAACTCCTCATTGTAGACCCGGCACCGGCGGCCGGGCTCCATGCACCGCTCGGCCTCGGCGTAGTTTTCCAGGGCGCGGGCGAAGTCGCCCGTGAGGGTGTATATCTGGCCGCGCAGGAAATAGCCCTCCGGCGCGTCGGGGTTCGTCTCGATCAGCTTGTCAAGCTGCGCGTCCGCCGTGTAGAGATGGTTCGACGCCGCCTGGTCCAGTTTCATCGCGTGGGCGGCGCGCCCGGCGAGGTAATGGGACTCGAAGGGCTCCGCGCCCGTTCCCGCAACACGTTCCGCGAGACCGAAGGCCGTGTCCCAGTGCCGCTGCTGGAAGGCGATGTAGCCGAGGCCGAGGGCGGCGCGGGGCGTGTCGGGCTTTTCATCGAGGACGGCGGCGAAGGCGGCGGAAGCGCGGTCATGCAGCCCGGACTTCAGGAAAGCGTAGCCCAGCTCCACGCGGGCGAGGGCCATCCTGGGCGTGATGGTGAGGGCGCGCTCCAGGGAGGAGACGGCCTCGGGCACGCGGCCCAGTCGGAGCCAGCAGCGCCCGAGCTGGTACCACGCCGCGGCGAAGGCGCCGTCCAGCGTGGTGGCCTTCTGGAAATGGGCGACGGCCTTCTCGAAGTCGCCCTTCATGGCCGCCGTGAGGCCCTCGTCGTAGTAGCTTTCCGCGTTCTCTCCGCCAAACAGCATCGGGGGTCTCCGTGGTTTGCCGTTCCGCGCCTACAACAGCGTCTCCAGGGCCGCGCGCGCCAGGCCGGGGGAAATGTCCGTCCGGTGGACGACCGTCCCCATGCCCGACGGCACGATAAACTTCAGCGTGCCCGCGCGGGCCTTCTTGTCGTGCTTCATGGCCGCCAGCGTCTCCTCCAGCGGCATCTCGGGCCAGCGCACCGGCAGGCCGAAGGCCGCGCAGCAGGCGCGCTGCCGCCCGGCGAAGGCCGCGTCCACCAGCCCCAGCAGGCGGCCCAGCTCCCCGGCGGCGCACATGCCGAGGGCCACGGCCTCGCCGTGGAGGAACCGGGCGTAGCCGCTGGCGGTCTCGATGGCGTGGCCGAAGGTGTGGCCGTAGTTCAGGTTGGCGCGCAGGCCCTGCTCCCGCTCGTCGGCGGCGACCACGGCGGCCTTGATCTCGCACGACCGCACCACGGGCACGCGCAGGGCGCCGAGGTCCTTGGCGAGAATCCGCGCGGCGTTCGCCTCCAGATACGCGAAGAGGTCCGCGTCCGCAATGACGCCGTGCTTGATGACCTCCGCCATGCCCGCCCGCAGCTCGCGGTCCGGCAGGGTGGACAGCATGGACAGGTCAATGAACACGCCGTCCGGCTGGTGGAACGCGCCGATCGTGTTCTTGCCCAGCGGGTGGTTCACGCCGGTCTTGCCGCCGACGCTTGAGTCCACCTGCGCCACGATGGTCGTGGGCACCTGCACAAAGGGGACTCCGCGCATGAAGACCGACGCGGCGAAGCCCGCAATATCTCCCGTGACCCCGCCGCCCAGGGCGACAACCAGCCCGGCGCGGTCCATGCCCGCCTCCAGAAAAGCGCCGCAAATCTCCCCCACCCGGTCCAGCCGCTTGCTCTCCTCGCCCGCCGGGAGCACGTGGACCACGCAGGCCTTCCCCGCCGCGCGCACGCGGTCCAGCACGGCGTCCGCGTACAGGGGGGCCACGTGGGCGTCCGTCACCAGCCCCACCAGCCCCTTCGGGGCGTGGTCCGACGCGAGATGCGCGCCCAGCCGGTCCAGGGCGTCCGGCCCGATATGGATGTCATACGCCCGCGCGCCCAGGGGCACACGCACGGTCGTCGAAGCACACTCCGCCATGGTCATCTCCGGGGCGCCCGCGCGCCCGTGTCCCCGCATTCTATGCACCCGCCCCGCACCCGCGCAACACGGGCCGCGGAAAGGGCCGCCGGAACAGGCGCACCCTTTCTTGCACGGCTTGTCCGGCCAGGGCAATCGCACTAAAATGCGCCTTGAAAAACCGCCTGCAAACGGCATGAACGTCCCTCGGTCTGTGATTCCGTCTTTGTTGTCCCAACGGGACATCCGCC
>Ga0123328_1001318_pt1 | contig 24410 bp, 22 predicted proteins | sample BioC12SIPDNA_2_FD_89702 | JGI IMG/M metagenome (GOLD analysis project Ga0123328, IMG submission 89702) | Anaerobic biogas reactor microbial communites from Washington, USA - Biogas_R1_A C12 SIP DNA | ecosystem: Engineered > Bioreactor > Anaerobic > Unclassified | place: Washington, USA...
AGCAGGAGTTCGTTCTGCAGGCCACCGTCCGGCGCGAAGGCCGCAACGACGCCGGCACGACCACCGTGCTGAACACGGTGCCCGGCACCGCAGGCGAATCGGCACGGTGGACCGCACTGCGGGTGCTCTTTCCGGTGCCGGAGGACGACGTGCGGGTCACCGTCTCGGCGCAGTTCCACGGGGTCGAGGTCGCGCGGGACGACCTCGTCGTGCTCGGCACCGACGGCGTGCTGCGCGATCTGGCCCTGGACGACTCTGGGGAACTGCGACGTGCCGGCGGCGCGCGGGTGGCCCTGCGGACCGCCGGCGCCACCCGCAGCGGCGCTTCGCCGCGCTGCCTGTGCGAGCCCGGGTCGACCACGGTCGACGTGCTCATCATCGACGACGCCCTGGGCGGCCCTCCCGGCAGCCCGGCCCGGACCTACGGCGAGTTCCTGGCCGAGGCCCTCGAGGGCCTCTACAGCGGCCTTCGCTTCGTCCCTCGCCGCGCCGCCGCGCCGCAGAGCGCCGGCATCCAGCCCATGGCCGGCTTCCTGCACGTGGCGTCCACGCTGGCGCGGAGCAGCCCGAACCTCGTCATCCTCGTCTGCCAGCCGGACACGGTCATCAACGGCACACCCGTGGACGAATTCGAGGCCGCTCTCTCGGCCGCCCTGGACCAGGTACTGGTGCGCAGCCGGGCGGAAGCGGTCCTGGTGGGGCCGCCGCCGGTGCCCGGCCGGCCCGACGCTTCGAGGGCCTACGCGGCGGCGGCCAAGCGGCTGGGGCTGCGCAAGGGGGTGCCGGTGGTGGATCTCTACTCGCGCTTTCGGCTGATGCCGGACTGGGAGGCACTGTTCCAGCCCCCGGACGGGCAGGGGACCACGTACCTCGTGCACCCGAACGAGCAGGGGCAGCGGATCATCGCGCGCGAGATCATGACGGCGGTCACCGAGTGCTGCCACGAGGGCTTCTCGGCGGCCGTGCGCCATGCGGCCTACTGGGGCGAGAGCGGCGGATCGTAGCCTCCTCTGCCAATATGACAGACCGGCAACGCCGGGTCTGCCACCTCGGCCGGGTGGGCGCGGGGTGGGGCGGAGGGGCCGCCGGGCGGGCGGGGACTTGTGCCGGCAGGCGGCAACGGGCATAATGGGGCACGTCAGCGCCTTCCGGTTGGGCAGCCGCCCCTCTGCGATCATTGCACGGTGCCGGATGCGGGCCGGAGACGCGGCGCTGGCATGGGGTTTGCTCTTCCGCGCGGGAACTTCCTCGCACGCGTTCCTCAACCTGAATGTATCGCAGGAGGGTCTGACAAATGGCCGCCAAGGAATTGGCTTTCGGCCTGGAAGCACAGGAGAAGCTTCTGGCCGGCGTCGGCAAGCTCGCCCGCGCCGTGAAGCAAACGCTCGGTCCCCGGGGCCGCAACGCCGTGCTCGACAAGGGCTGGGGCAGTCCGAAGGTCACCAAGGACGGCGTGACCGTTGCCGACGACATCGAGCTCTGTGAGCGCTACGAGAACCTGGGCGTTCAGTTGCTCAAGCAGGCCGCGTCGAAGACCAACGACGACGCGGGCGACGGCACCACCACGGCCACCGTGCTGGCCGAGGCGCTCTGCCGCGAGGGCATGAAGCGCGTCGTGGCCGGCTGCGACTCCATGGCCCTGCGCCGCGGCATGCAGCGGGCCTGCAATGCCGTCGTCGAGGAGCTCCGCAAGCACAGCAAGACCGTCGACGGATCCGACGGCATCGCCGCCGTGGCGTCCATCGCCGCGAACAACGACCGGGAGATCGGCCGCATGATCGCCCGCGCCATGGACAAGGTCGGGCGCAAGGGTGTCATCACGGTCGAGGAGGGCCGCAGCACCCAGACCCAGGTGGAAGTCGTCGAGGGCATGCAGTTCGACCGCGGCTACCTGTCCCCGCAGTTCATCACCGACGAAGACACGATGCAGTGCGTGCTCTCGGACTGCTACGTGCTCATCTTCGAGAAGAAGATCACCACGTCCAAGTCCATCGCGCCCATCATGAGCCGCGTGGCCGAGCAGAAGCGTCCCCTGCTGGTCATCAGCGAGGACGTGGAGAGCGAGGCCCTGGCCACGCTCGTGGTCAACAAACTGCGCGGCGTCATCAGTTGCGCCGCCGTCAAGGCGCCGGGCTACGGCGACCGTCGCAAGGCCATGATGGAGGACATCGCCATCCTGACCGGCGCGCGGGCCATCTTCCAGGACCTCGGCATCGAGCTGGAGAACGTCGGGCCGGCCGATCTGGGTCGGGCCAAGAAGGTGACGCTGACGGACAAGACGTGCACGATCGTGGGCGGGGCCGGCTCGGCGGCCGAGCTGAAGGCCCGCGTCGCGCAGATCGAGCGCGAGATCGAGGCGACCACCAGCGACTACGACCGCGAGAAGCTCCAGGAGCGGCTGGCCAAGCTCAGCGGCGGCGTCGCCCAGATCAACGTCGGCGCCACCACCGAGACCGAGATGAAGGAGAAGAAGGCGCTCGTCGAGGACGCCCTGAACGCGACCCGGGCAGCCATCGAGGAAGGCATCCTGCCCGGCGGCGGCGTCGCCCTGCTGCGAGCAGTCGGCGCGGTCGAGAAGCTGAAGCTGGAAGGCGACGAGGCCGTCGGCGCCGGCGTGGTGCGGTCCGTCCTGCGCGTGCCGCTGATGACGATCGCCGACAACGCCGGCCTGGAGGGCGCCGTCGTGGCCCGGACGACGGAGCGGAACACCGACTACGCGTTCGGCTACGACGCCGACCAGGAGAAGTACTGCGACCTGTTCGAGCAAGGCGTCATCGACCCCACGAAGGTCATCCGCACGGCCCTGCAGAACGCCGTCAGCGTGGCCGGCATCATCCTGAGCACCGAATGCCTGATCCGCGAGAAGAAGGACGAGACGGACGAGGCAGGCATGGGCGGCCCGGAAGCCGGCATGGGCGGCATGGGTGGCATGGGCGGGATGGGTGGTATGGGCGGCATGGGCATGATGTGAGAGCCCCCGGCGCCGAGCACAGAGGACAGAGGCAACACACGAGAAATCAGGTTTCGGAGGTTCGGACAAGATGGCCAAGATCAAGCCGTTGGATGACCGCGTTGTGCTGGAGATCCTCGAACAGGCCGAGAAGACCCGCGGAGGCATCTTCCTCCCCGACACGGCCAAGGAGAAGCCGCAGCAGGGCAGGATCGTGGCCGCCGGTCCCGGCAAGGTGCTGGAGAACGGCCAGCGCGGCGCCATGACCGTCAAGAAAGGCGACGTGGTGATCTTCGCGAAGTACAGCGGCACGGAGGTCGAGGTGGACGGCAAGGAGCTTCTCATCCTGCGGGAGAGCGACCTGCTGGCCGTCGTCGAGAACTGACGCTCTCCACTTCGCCAGTACCGGACGGAGGAATCGATCCAGATGGCACCGAAGCAATTGATGTACGGGCAGGAAGCCCGCAGCAAGATACTCAGAGGCGTCCAGAAGCTGGCCGACGCCGTGCGCGTGACCATGGGGCCCACGGGCCACACCGTGGTCCTTCAGAAGAGCTACGGCGGCCCGAAGGTCACCAAGGACGGCGTGACCGTCGCCAAGGAGATCGAACTCGAGGATAAGTTCGAGAGCATGGGCGCCAAGCTCGTCAACGAGGTCGCCAGCAAGACGAGCGACGACGCGGGCGACGGCACGACCACGGCCACCGTGCTGGCCGAGCTGATCTACCGCGAGGGCCTGCGCGCCGTCGCGGCCGGGGCCAACCCCATGGCGATCCGTCGCGGCGTCGACGAAGCCGTCGCCGCCGTCGTGGCCGAGCTGAAGGCGCGCAGCCAGCCCGTCAACAGCCGGGACGAGATCGCGCAGGTCGGCACCATCAGCGCCAACGGCGACCGGGAGATCGGTGAGAAGCTGGCCGAGGCGGTCGACAAGGTCGGCAAGGACGGCGTCATCACCGTCGAGGACGGCAACACGCTGGAGATGGAGCTGGAGTTCGTCGAGGGCATGCAGTTCGACAAGGGCTACCTCTCGCCGTACTTCATCACCAACGCCGAGAGCATGCAGGTGGAGCTGGAGGATCCCTACATCCTGATCCACCAGGCGAAGATATCGAGTGCGCGCGACATGATCCCGCTGCTGGAGAAGGTGCTCAGCGCGGGCAAGCCCCTGCTGATCGTCGCCGAGGACGTCGAAAGCGAAGCCCTCGCCCTGCTGGTCGTGAACAAGCTGCGCGGCCTGCTGCCGTGCTGCGCCGTGAAGGCGCCGGGCTTCGGCGATCGGCGCAAGGCCATGCTGAGCGATCTGGCCGTCGTGACCGCCGGGCGCTTCATCAGCGAGGACCTGGGCGTGAAGCTCGACGGCCTGCAGTTGAGCGACCTGGGCCGGGCCAAGCGCGTCATCGTCACCAAGGACGACACGACCGTCATCGAGGGCGCCGGCAAGACGTCCGACATCCGCGCGCGGATCGAGCAGATCCGCAAGCAGATCGAGCAGACCACGAGCGACTACGACCGCGAGAAGCTCCAGGAGCGGCTGGCCAAGCTCGCCGGCGGCGTCGCCGTCGTCCGTGTCGGCGCCGCGACCGAAGCCGAACTCAATGAGAAGAAGGCCCGCGTCGAGGACGCGCTGCACGCCGTACGCGCCGCCGCCGACGAAGGGGTGATCCCCGGGGGCGGCTGCACTCTAGTCCGCTGCAAGGACGCCGTGGCGAAGCGCCGCGAGCGCCTGCGCGGCGACGAAAAGACGGGTGCCGACATCATCGCCAAGGCGCTGGAGGCCCCGCTGATGAGCATCGCCGGGAACTCGGGCGTCAACGGCGCCGTCGTTGTGGCCGACGTGCTGGAGCAGAAGGACGGCGTCGGCTTCGACGCCCTGACCGGGCAGTACGTGGACATGGTCAAGGCGGGCATCATCGATCCCACCAAGGTCACCCGGACGGCGCTCGAGAACGCCGCCAGCATCGCCGCTCTCATGCTGACGACCGAAGCGCTCGTCACCGATCTGGACGAGGACGCCGAGGAGGGTGCGGCGCCGGAAGGCACGGTGCGCTGATGACGACGGACCGGCCGGAGACGGCGCATGCCGCACCCCCGGCCGGTCGCCGTCTCGTCCGGCACTGCCGGCCACGCGAAGGACGCTTCTTGGGCCGCGCAAGCGGGACGCACAGCGGGAAGCGGGTGCTCGATGGCGGACCGTGACTACTACGAGGTGCTGGGCGTCGCCAGGGATGCCTCGCAGGCCGAGATCAAGAAGGCATATCGCCGCAAGGCGCTCGAATACCACCCCGACCGCAACCAGGACGACCCGGCCGCCGCCGAGAGATTCAAGGAGGCGGCCGAAGCCTACGAGGTGCTCGGCAACGAAGAGACGCGGAGCCGCTATGACCGCTTCGGCCGGGCCGGCCTCCAGGGCGTGCCGCTGCACGATTTCGGCTCGGTCGACGACATTCTGAACGTCTTCAGCGACTTCTTCGGCGGAGCGGGCCTGTTCGACGGCTTCTTCGGAGGGGGCGGCGGCGCACGTCGCCCCGGACGCGGCCGGAACCTGCGCGTCTCGGTCGAGCTGGACCTGCGCGAGGTCCTGGACGGGGTCGAGAGGGCCATCCCGCTCGTGCGCCAGGAGGTCTGCCGCGAATGCGACGGGCGGGGCGCCCCCGAGGGCGGCCTGCGTTCCTGCGCCCAGTGCAACGGATACGGACAGGTCGAGAGCCGACAGGGCTTCTTCCGCATGCGCACGACCTGCCCCCGCTGCCAGGGCCGGGGCACCGTCGTCGTCGACCCCTGCTCCCGGTGCGGCGGACAGGGCCGCATCCGCAAGGAGGTCGAGGTGACCGTGCACGTGCCGGCCGGCATCGAATCGGGCACGCGACTGCGCGTGCGCGGCGAGGGCGAGGCCCTGCCGGGCAGCCCGTCCGGCGACCTCTACTGCGACGTCTACGTGCAGCCGCACGACGTATTCGAGCGCAACGGTCCCGACCTGCTCTGCGAAGTGCCCATCGGCTACCCGACCGCCGCCCTGGGAGGTGCGGTCGACGTGCCGTCGCTGGACGGAGAGGCCCGGCAACTCAACGTGCCCGCCGGCACGCAGAGCGGCGACGTGCTGAGGCTGCGCCGGCTGGGGCTGCCGCGCCTCAACAGCACGGCCCGCGGCGACCTGCTCGTGCGCGTGGTCATCGAGACGCCCCACCGCCTCACGGCCCGTCAGGAGGAACTGCTGCGCGAGCTGGCGGAGATCGAGGAAGAGAACGTATCGGAGAAGCGCAAGAGCTTCCTTGCGAAGCTCAAGGACTACATCTACGGTGAAGGGACGCCGGCCGAGGAGCAGTAAGCCCGCCCCGGCACGCCCTGTAGAGGCTCAGCACGATGAACGATGATCAGGACCGCCGACCCCAGGCCGATGCGGCCGAGCCCGCACGCGATGATGCGTGCGAGAATCCGGCCTTCGGCCACGCCGCAGACTCCGAAGGCGGTGTGACGCTCTCCTACGCGCAGTACGAGGAGTTGAAGGCCCTGGCCGGCGAGCGCGATGAGTATCTCCGCCGCCTCCAGAGGGCGGTGGCCGACTACCAGAACCTCCAGAAGCGTGTCGAGCGCTTCCAGGACGCCGCGCGCCAGGTCGCTCTGAGGGCGCTTGCCGACGACTTCCTGCCCGTTGCCGACAGCCTGGGGCGCGCCCTGGAGGCCGCCGCGAACTCCGAAGGCGGCGCCGGCATGATCGAAGGGCTGCGGCTGGTCGAACACGAGTTCTACCGCGCCCTGGCCGGCGTCGGCATCCGGCCGATCGAAGCGGTGGGACAGCCGTTCAACCCCGACTACCACGAGGCCGTACTCCAGATGCCCGTCAAGGGCGTGCCGACCCACACGGTCGTGCAGGAACTGAAGAAGGGCTTCCTGCTCGGCGAGACGCTTGTGCGTCCGGCACAGGTGATCGTCGCAGCCGCGCCGGCGGACGAGACGATTGACTCGCCCGATGCCGACGCGTAGAATGGAGACTTTCCGCAGGGCCGTGCGGCAGTAGCCCTTGAGCGCCATGGATCGAACCTCCTATGCCCACCTATGATTACGAGTGCAAGCAGTGCGGACACCGCTTCGAGGCCTTTCAGGGCATGAGCGATGAGCCGCTGAAGACATGCCCGGAGTGCGGGAAGAAGAAGCTGGTGCGGCTGATCGGGGGAGGCGCCGGCATCATCTTCCGGGGATCGGGCTTCTACATCACCGACTACCGGAACGGTTCGCGGAGCCCGGCGAAGGCCGCGACCGGCACGGCCGGTTCGGGGTCCGGTTCGGGGTCGGGGTCGGGCGGCAGCGCCTCGGGGGGGGCCGGGAACTGACTCCCCGCGCCCGTGCGGCAACCGTTCGAGGGAGCCATCCGGTGCGACCTGAGGAACTGCAGGTAGCGTGTCCCACGTGCGGGAGGCCGGTCGTGTACTCCACGGATGCGGCGGGGCGGTTCTTCCCATTCTGCTCCGAGCGGTGCCGCCTGATCGACCTCGGCAAGTGGCTCGACGAGGAGCACCGCATCCCCGGCCCCCCGGCCGAGGATGTGCCCGGCGCCGGCGGGGAGCCCACCGCCGGTTGAGCAGTGCCTCTTTTGTGTTTGACAATGCCGTCGCCCGTGTATACAGTGGCCGTTCAGTCAGCCACGTCCGGCGTTCTACACACGCGCTCGTTGGGAGAACCGTGATGAGAAAACGCACCGAGGATTGGCGGGATCTGCTGTCGGCCTACTCGCTCGCGCTCGACGCGAAGAAGGTCTGCATGGGGCTGCTGGCCGTCGGCGCCAGCATCGCCTTGATCGTCATCATGGCGGTGGTCTACGGCCTGCTCCTGGGCGACGTCAACCCGCCGGGGATGCTGCCGGGCGGGGACAACGACCTCATCGCCATGCTGATCGGAGGCGAAGGGGCCCGGGCCGCCGCAAGTGTCCGCGCACTCCTGAACCCCTTCTGCGCCGGCCGCGTGCACTTCCTGCTCTCGGTGCTCACCTACGTGGGCCTCCTCTACGTGTGGACCGGGGCGGCGGGGGTCATCAGCCGGCTGGCAGCCCTGGAGTACGGCCGCGACGACCTGCCCACACTGGCTGAGGCGCGCCAGATGGTGCGCTCCCGGCGCAGGGCCTACTTCATGGCCCCCATGATGCCGCTCCTGTTCATCCTCTTCCTGATCGCCCTGAACGTGATCGGCGGACTCGTCGCCTCCCTCTGGGTGCCGGGCCGCATCCTGCTGGTCTTCCCGGGCTTCCCCCTGCTGCTCGCATCGACTATCGTCATCGTGTTCCTGCTCGTGCTGGGGGTGCTCAGCTTCGCCCTGATGATGCCGGCCGTCAGCGCGGGCGGCAAGGACGGATTCGAGAGCTGGAGCACGGCCTACAGCTACGTGCTTTGGGGCCTGCGGCGGTTCGTCCTCTATGCGGTCGTCGCCGGTGTGGTCGGCTGCGTGGCGGGCTGGGTCGCGTTCCGACTGACCGACCTGCTGATGTTCCTCATCGTCCGGACGGTCAACCTCGGCTACGTGAACACCGTGGACTGGGTCAGCTACGTCGTCGGCGAGTCCGGGACGGCCATCACGCCCGCCGGGGAAGGGCTCGCGGCCCTGCCGAGCATGATCCTGACCGTGTTCTTCCTGGGCGTGCGACTGCTGCCCATCGCCTACCTGTTCTCCTACGTCTTCACCGCCGGCACCATCACCTTCCTGCTGATGCGCAAGGAGCAGGACAGCATTGGCGTCGATGAAATCTTCGAGGAAGCGGACGAGGAGGAAGAAGGCGCCGAGGGCCTCGAGGACACACCCGCCAAGGAGCCGTCGGACGCGTCGGATGAGACGGATGACGACGAAGAGGACGACCAGGACGAGGACGAAGACGAGGAGGACGACGAGGACAGCGAGGAAGACGAGGACGAGGATGAGGACGAGGATGAGGACGAGGATGACTCGCCCGAGCCGGCGTCGAACGGCGACGTGAAGGCGTCGTAGCAGCCCATTGACGAAGTGTGGAACAGCCGCCCGCCCTGGCGGGCAAGCCACGTCGGGCAGGCCTCGGCTGTTGGCCCAGGTCCGGAACGGCCTGACTGCAGGCAAGAACCCACAGGCGAGGGCGCCTGTGCCACACAAAAGGACTCCTTCAACGGGCTGATGGGGCGCCCCATGCCTCTGCAACGGGAGGGCCGCCGGCTTGCCGGCCGTCCTCCCGTTCTTGCTTGTGCAGGACGCCGCAACGGCGGTTGCGAACGCGGCGGTTTGTGCTACATTGGTGGTGCGCCGGACCGCTCCTGAACCCGATCCCGCGCAGGGGAGAGCACAGATGCTGATCGACTTCCACGCACACCTCTACGAGGACGCGGGCTACGGCGAGGCGCTGGCGGAGACGGCCCGGAACCTGGGCATCGACCGCCTGTGCATCTGCGGCGGCGAGGGCCGCTACGGGCTGGCCGCCAACGCAGAGGTTCGCAGGCAGGCCGATGCCTACCCGGAGATGTTCTTGCCGTTCGCCCACGTGGACCCGGGCGAAGACGGGCCCGCGACAGTCGAACGCCTCCGCCGCGCAGGTTTCGTCGGGCTGTGCGCCTGGGGGCCGTCGGCTCCCTACGATGCCGAGGAATACTTCCCCTTCTACGAGGCCGCCGAGGCGCTGCGCATGCCGCTGCTCCTCCATACGTGCGTGCTGCCGCCCACGCCGCTGGACCGCTCCCGGCGCATGCGCACCATGAATGCACACCCGATGCACCTGGACACGCTGGCCCGCTGCTTCCCGAACCTGAGCATCGTCGGCGTCGGGCTGGGCGGGCCGTGGTACGAGGAGGCCGTCGAGGTGCTGCGGCACCATGGGAACGTGCACTTCGACCTGTCCGGCGACCTGCTGCGCCGCAAGGGGGCGGAGTTCGTCGGCGACCTGCTCAGACCGCCCCAGGCCGCCCTGTGGGAGCAGAACGCGGCGGACGATCTGTGGGGCCGGATCATCTTCGGCACCGGCGTGCGGCACGACGAGATCGCGTCCGTCGAACGCGACCACCAGCGCGTCTTCCGTTCGCTCGCCCTGGCACCTGAGTGCATCGACTCGGTCATGGGAGGCACGGCGGCGCGGCTGCTGGGACTGTCGGCGGAGTCGTAACCGGACGGCGGAGGGAAAGATGCAGACGCAGGATGGGACGGCACCGATGTGGGAGTTCAAGGCGGCCGAACCGGTCGGCCGGATCGCCGCCGCGCACGCAGCTTCGTGCGCCCTGGTCTGCGCCGGTGAGCGCACCGTGCACGTGCTCGATGAGGGGGGCACGGTCTGCGGGCGCTTCAAGGCGGGCCAGCTGGTCCGCTGCCTCGACGTGGGCGGCGGCTCCGTTCTGACCGCCCTGGCCGGCACGGCGATCATCTATGCGTTCTCCCCAAGCGGCGACTTCGAATGGCGCGTGGAACTGGGCGGCCCCGTCACCGCCTATGCCGTCGGCCAGTCGGGCGAGTTCCTGGCCGCCGTCTCCGAGGCCGGCTGGCTCTACACATACTCGGCGGTCACCCGCGAGCGGCGCGTGGCGCCCATCGGATTTCCCATGACGGCGATCGTGGTCCGCGACGCGGACGCCCGCCGTATCGTCGTGGTCGGCGCGAAGGGGCAGCTTGCGCAACTGGACGGCCAGGGCAAGACGCAGTGGCAGAAGGACCTGGGCTTCCGGGCCGAATCCGTCTCGGCCGACGCGACCGGCGACCGCGTGTTCGTGGCCGGCGGCCGACGGGGCCTGCTGGTCTTCGACGCCGCCGGGCGCGAGGCGGGCAAGGTGGCCCCCGGCGGGGACGTGCAGCGGGTCGAGGCCGGCCCGCGAGGGTTTCCGGCGATGGTCGAGCTGGCAGAGGGCCGGCTGGCTCTGATCGACGAGGGCGGCCAGGTCGTCTGGGAGCGACCGGGGCCGAAGCCGGCCGGAACCTGGGCCTACGGAGCGGCCGGCGGCTGCCTCGTCGTGGCGGAGACCGACCGCCGCGTCGTCGCCTACCGGGTGGCAACGGCCGGGGACGAGCCCGCCGAGGCCCCGCGCCCTGCCGCGGCCGGCCCGTCGAAGGACCAGGAGCCGGCCGAACCGGGCGCGGACGACTACCTGGCGATCGAGGAGGCGATGGCCGCCGACGCCCCCGCCCCCGCCGCTGCGGCGGCGGCCCCGCGCAACACGGACAGGAACCTGCTGTGGAAGAAGCGCCTGCACGACGCGCTGCTGCCGATCCGCCCGGGCCTGCTGCGTTCGTCGGCCGACGGGGCCTTCCTGCTCGTGGGCCTGGCAGACGGGCAGGTCGCGGTGCTTGACCGTCAGGGCGCGCCGGTTCTGCGGCACCGCGTCGTCGAGGCCGCCGAGGTCGTGCCGGCGGCGTTCATCGAGGCCGTCGGCCTGCACGCCGGCAGGTCGCTGCATGTGCTGCAGCCCGCGACCGGGGACGTCCGGGAGATCGGCCTGGGCGAGGCGGACCTGTTGGGCATCGGCTGTGCCGACGATCTGAGCGTCGCCTACACGCTGGAGGACGGCGGCTGGCTCTGCCGTCTCGGGCAGGGGGGCGAGGCGGCCTGGCGGCGGCCCGTCGGCGACGAGGCCCGGACGCTGCTCGTGAGCGCGACCGGGCGGACCGTGCTGGTCGTCGATGCGGACGGGCGCCTGCGCTACTACGACCCCCAGGGCACCCTTCAGCGGAAGCTGCGTTTCGCCGACGGCGACCGGCACCACCCCGTGGTGGTCGGCGACGACTTCAGCGCGTTCGTGGCGCCCCGAGGGCGGCTGACGGTACTGGACGGCACGGGACGGCAGGCCTGGAGCCGGCGGCTTTTCGAGCCGATCGTGCGCGTAGACCGCCTGGGGGGCGCCCTGGCCGCCTACGGCGAGAACGCGCTCTGCGCCGTGGCGGACGTGCGCGCCGGCACGGTGTGGGATTTCGCGCCCCCACCGGGAGCGGTGCTGCTGAGGACCCCGTCGGAGGGCGGGCCCGTCGTGCTCCACGCGGCCGGGCCGCACCTGACGGTCTTCGCCGGTCGGGAGGCCGCACTGGAGCCGCGCTGGCACTGCCTCTGCGACGCGGACGTCAAGCAGTTCGAGGCCGACGCGGAGGCTCGCTGCATCGTGGCGGCGGCCGACGGCAAGCTCTACCGGTTCGAGCACAGGGAGTAGGGCGGCGCGGCCGCATGGCGCGGCCGCATCCGGAACGGAGGGAGATCGGGCCATGCTGGTCGGAATCCTGGCCGACACTCACGACAACCTGCCCAAGGTCTCGGCGGCGATGAAGCTGTTCGCCGAACGCGGGGTCGGCACGATCCTCCACGCAGGCGACTTCGTGGCCCCGTTCGTCCTGCGCCTGATGGGGCAGGGCGGGGTGCCGATCATCGGCGTCTTCGGGAACAACGACGGGGAGCGCGCCGGGCTGAGCAGGGCCTGCGACGGCCTTCACGCCGCGCCCTACCGGTGCGTGCTGGGCGGGCGCACGATCGTGCTGGCCCATGACGCGGACCAGCTTGCGGGCGCCTCCGACGGGGCCGACCTGCTCGTGTGCGGCCACACGCACGAGCCCCGTGTGCAGATGGGCCCGCCTCTGCTGGTCAACCCCGGCGAGGCCGGCGGCTGGCTCACCGGCCTTTCCACGGCGGCGCTGGTGAGCCTGGAGACCATGGAGGCGGAACTCGTTCAACTCGGACCTCAGGAGACGGTTCTCCCATGAGACACTCGATCGTGACGGCCGCCTTCGCCGTCGCCCTGCTGACCGCCGCGTCGGGCTGCGTGGAGCGGAAGATGTACATCCGCTCCGAGCCCGCCGGGGCTCCCGTCTGGATCGACGAATCCTACGTCGGCATGACGCCTCTGGATCACTCCTTCGCCCACTATGGCCTGCGCCGCGTGCGCGTGGGGCCCGTGCGCGACGAGGACGGACGGCTCACGCACGAGGAGCAGGTGGTGGACTGGGAGGTGGAGCCGCCCTGGTATGAGACCTTCCCGTTCGACTTCTTCGCCGAGGTGCTCTATCCCGAGGTCCTCCTGGACCAGCACACGCTTCCCCTGGTCGTGCTGCCGAACGCGCCGGAACCGGGCCATGTCCCGGCAGTCGATCCGGACGCCGTGATCGCCCGGGGGGAGGCGTACCGCGAGAGGGCGCTTGCGGGGTTCGTGGAGGAGTTGCCGGAAGGGCAGTAGGCGGGCGGCCCGCCATCCTATCCGATGTCCGCCAGGGCCAGACCCTCGCCGTACCGGGAGAGGATGGTCTGCCGGATCCGCAGGTGCTCCGGCCGGCGCAGGTCCGGGTCGGCCTCCACGAGGCGGACGGCGTCGTCGCACGCCTCCTTGAGGAGGGCTGGGTCCGAGAAGTCGTAGCATCGGAACTCGGGCATGCCGCTCTGGCGGGTGCCGAACACCTGCCCCGGCCCCCGCAGGCGCAGATCCTCCTCGGCGATGCGGAAGCCGTCGCACGTCTGCGTCAGGATGCCCAGGCGCGCCTGTGCGTCCTCTGTGGTCGGATCGGCCAGCAGGAAGCACCGGCCGGGGAAGCGCCCCCGCCCGATGCGGCCGCGGAGCTGGTGGAGCTGCGCCAGGCCCAGCCGTTCCGCGTGCTGCACGATCATCACGCTCGCCTCCGGCACGTCGATGCCCACCTCGATCACCGTCGTGGCGGCCATCACGCGGCAGCCGCCGGTGCGGAATGCCTCCATCACCTCCTGCTTGTGCGCGGGCGGCATCTGCCCGTGCAGCAGGCAGCACGGGTGTTCGGGGAAGACCTCGGTGCGCAGCCGTTGGTAGCCTTCGGTGGCGCTGGTCAGGTCCAGGTCGCGGTTCTCCTCCACGAGCGGGTAGACGACGAACACGCGCCGCCCCTGCTCGAGTTCCCCGCGCGCGGCCTCAAAGGCGCGGTCCCAGTCCCTCGGCGGGCACAGGACCGTCTCGACGGGGCTGCGGCCCGGCGGCATCTCGTCGATGACGCTCACGTCCATGTCGGCGAAGTAGGCCAGCGCGAGGGTGCGCGGGATCGGCGTGGCGGTCATGATGAGCACGTCGGGGGGCGGGCCCTTGCGGCGGATCTCCAGTCGCTGCCGCACGCCGAAGCGGTGCTGCTCGTCGACCACCACCAGAGCCAGGTTGCTGAACTCCACGTCGCCCTGGATGAGCGCGTGGGTGCCCACCACCAGGTCCACCTCGCCACGGGCGATCGCCGCCAGCCGCGCCCGCCGCTCGGCCGGGGACGCGCTGCCGGTCAGCAGGGCGGTGCGCACGCGTGCGGACTTCAGCAGTGCCTGCAGCGTCAGGGCGTGCTGCTCGGCCAGGATCTCGGTCGGGGCCATGAGGGCGGCCTGGCAGCCCCTGCGGCTGTCCGCCAGGGCGGCCAGGAGGGCGTAGACGGCCACCACGGTCTTGCCGGAGCCGACGTCGCCCTGGAGGAGGCGGTTCATGGGGCGGGGGCTGCGCATGTCGGCGACGACTTCCGAGATCGCGCGGTCCTGTGCCCCCGTGAAGGAGAACGGGAACAAGCGGCGGATGCGCCTGTCGACGTTCGGGCCGACCCGGAATGAGACGCCCGCCTGCTGCCGGGCGCGTGCGCGCCGGAGCGCCAGTGCCGTCTGGAAGAGCAGCAGTTCCTCGTAGCCCAGCCGGCGCCGCGCCGCCTCGGCCTCGGCCGGTGCGTTCGGAAAGTGCACGTCGCGCAGCGCCCGCCGCACGTCGGGCAGGCCCTTGCGCCGGCAGAGCGCCGGCGGGAGGGTGTCGACGACCCCGGCGGCGCCCGCCTCGAGCGCCGTGCGCACGATTGCACGCATGGCCGCCTGCGAGATGCCCTCCGTCAGCGGATAGAGCGGCAGGATGCGGTCGAACCTCTCCGCCGATGCGTCCTGAGCGGGACCGACGGAGCAGTCGGGAGCGACGATCTGCAGGCCGCCGTAGAAGTTGACGGTGCCGTAGGCGCGGATCGGCTCGCCGATGGGGTAGCGGGCGGCCCAGGCCTGGCGCGCGTTGAACCACGTGAGTGCGAGGAGGCCCGTCGCGTCCTCCACGTCCACCTCCAGGATGCCGCCCCGACGGCTGCGTGCGTAGCGGAAGCGGACGTCGGCGATGCGCCCGGCGACCACCGCGCGTTCGCCCGCACGGAGTCCGGCGATCGGCCGCGGGTGGCGGCGGTCCTCGTAGCCGCGCGGCAGGTGGAAGACCACGTCGCGGACCGTGTGCAGGTCCAGCCGGGCGAGCGCCTCCGCACGGCGAGGGCCGACGCCGCGCAGGTAGCGCACGTCGCGGTCCAGGGCTCCGGCCGCGTCGGATCCGAGCCCGACCTCCTTGCCCACGGACACCCTCCCTCTGTGCGTCGGGATCATCGTCGATCGCAGTCCGGGCACTATACCAGAGACGCGTCCCGACGTCACGGTGCGCATCTACGGCGTTTTGACTTCGCGGCGGATCAAGCCTACAATCCCCGGAGCCGTCCCTCGGGGCACCGGGGCCGGCCTGCCGCGTTCCTCAGGATCGGGGAGACGGGTATGAAGCTCGGCGTCTATTCGCTCGTCACGCCGGATTACCGGGTGGACGATGCCGCCGGACTGGTGGCCGAGACCGGCCACGAAGGCATCGAGTGGACGGTGGACTACAAGAACGCCGTCTGGGACGGCACGAGCCGGTGGCACATCGACACGGCCAACCTGGAGGAGAGCGCACGCGCCGCGCGTGCGGCGGCCGAGCGCCATGGCCTGACCGTCGTATCTCTCGGCACGGCAGTGAGTTGCTTCGACCTGGACGGCGCGCGCACGTGCATGGAGGTCGCCCGAATCGTCGGTGCGCCGATGCTGAGGGTGGCCGGGCCGCGCTACGACGGCAAGACGCCCTATCAGGAGCTGTTCGAGAAGGCCCGGGCCGCCTACGTCGAGGTGGAGAAGGCCGCGCGGGCGGCCGGCGTCAAGGCCCTGCTCGAACTGCACCACGGCCTGATCTGCACGAACACGTCGTCCGCCCTCCGTCTGCTCGAGGGCCGGGACCCGCGCTGGGTCGGCGTCATCCTCGACCCCGCGAACATGGTCCGCGAGGGCATCGAGAACTGGAAGATGGCCTGCGAGATACTCGGCCCCTACCTGGCGCACGTGCACACGAAGAACGACCGTTGGGTGCGGCGCGAAGACGGCACGTGGTTCTGCGAGCACTGCGGCATCGACGAGGGGATCGTGGACTGGAAGGAGGTGATCGCCGCGCTCAAGAGCGTCGGCTACGACGGCTGGCTGAACCTGGAGGACCTCCAGGGCGGCTGGGCCTGCAAGCCCGTCGGCATCACCACGCGCGAGAAGCTGGAGCGCGGCCACCGGTTCCTGTCGGCCCTGCTGCAGGGGGAGTAGGCCCCCCCCGGGGGCGCGCCGCGGGCTTCAGGCGTGCAGCGGGGCGGGGACGCCGTGGGAATCCACGCAGACCATGACCACGGTGCCGTCGAACGACTGCACGGGCGGACCGCCGCGGCCGTCGTGCACGACCATCTCCACGTGCACTCGCACGCTCGTGCGGCCCGTCTGGCCGACGTGGAAGCGGAACTCCAGCATGTCGCCCAGGTGCGCCGGCGCCGTGAACTCGGCGTTCTGCACGGCGCGCGTGACGAAGTTCCGGCCCGGGTAGGCCCGCATGCAGGCGATGAACGCCAGCTCGTCGATCTCCCGCAGGACGACGCCGCCGAACAGGTTGCCGTACTGGTTCAGGTGCTCCTGCCGCACGATCATGTGGTGCGCAAATGCATGTGCCATGGCAGCCTCCGATGCCGCGCGCCCTGTCAGTACGTCCCCAGGCGCAGGCCCTCGTCGACGAAGAACCGGTAGGTCTCGTAGTCGCACGTGGTCGGCACGGAGTGGTCGGAGTGCAGGATGTAGCCCCCGCCCTCCATGAGGACCGGGATCTTGCGCCCGAGTTCCCTGCGGATCGCCTCGCGGTCGTTGGCCACGAGGTTGCGTGCGTCCATGCCGCCGAAGAGCGTGATCCGGTCGCCGAACTCGGCCTTGATCTCCAGCGGGTCCATCCCGGCCTTCACCTCCATGACCTGCAGGCAGTCCATGCCGGCCTCGACCAGGCCGGGCAGGAGGGGCCGAATGTAGCCGCAGGAGTGCACCAGGACGGGCAGTCCCCACGAGTGCGCCCACGCGAAGGTCCGCGCGTGGCCCGGCTGAACGATGTCGCGGTACATCTGCGGCGACATGAACGGCCGCCCCTTGAAGCCCATGTCCTCGAAGAACCAGACGCCGTCCGGCGGGCCCTCCTCGGCGAACAGGATGCCCATGAGGGCCACCGTCAACTCGGCGTAGACGTCCACCATGTCGCGCACCCAGGCGGGGTCCAGCGCCATGCCCATGAGCATGTGCTCGTGGCCGCAGACCGGGAAGATGAGTTCGAACACGTTCCGTCCGCCCCAGCAGAAGAAGCGGCCGGCCTCGGCGGCCTCCCGGCGGGCGCGGCGGTAGCCCTCGAAGTCGATGCGCCGCCGGTCGGGCTCCAGCAGCAGGGAACGCGCCTTCGCCTCCCACGTGCGGCGGTCCTTCACCGCGAAGTCCACGTGCTCCGGCGTCGCGTCGTGCAGCTTGTGCCGGCGAAGCAGGGCGCCGTTGGCGTCGCGCGTCAGGATGGTCTCGGCGGTCTCCTCGACGACGACGGGCTCGAAGCCCAGGTCGGCCATCAGGTTGAAGGGCCAGTGGGTGCTGATGTCGAAGCCGAAGTGCGTGGGCAGGTCTTCGTCCGCACGCACGTGGCCCTCGGCGATCCACTTCTTCCGGGTGTCGCCCCAGAAGCTCTCGAAGAGCCCGATGCGGTCGACGGGCTCCCGGCGCAGGATGCGGGCGATGCGTTCACGTCCGGTCAGGGGCGGCATGCATACTCCTTCGCGGTGGGGACGGCGCCGTCAGCGCCCGGCCGCAGGGCGGTAACGTCCCATCAGGGCGGTCTCGGCCAGGATGCTGCCCGCCATGGCGGCCCGGAGCTGCTGCTTCGTGTAGGCGCCGGCCATGTCGAGCGTGGTGCTGAGGGCGTAGAGCCGGAAGAAGTAGCGGTGCTCCTGCCCGTGCGGCGGGTTCGGCCCCCCGTAGGCGGTCTCGCGGAAGTCGTTGACGCCCTGCGCGCCGAACGCGGTGGTCTCCCCGGACGGCACGCCCTCGGGCAGTTCCCGGAGCTTGCCGGGGATCTCGCAGAGCATCCAGTGCGTGAACGTGCGGTTCGGGGCGTCGGGGTCCTCGACGACCAGCGCGAACGTCATGGTGCCGTCCGGCACGTTGTCCCACACGAGCGGGGGCGAGACGTTCCGTCCGTCGGCCGTGTACTCGGGCGGGATCGCACCCCCGTGTCCGAAGGAGGGGCAGACGAGCACGAACTCGCCCTCGGCGGGCGGCTGTTCGGCCCGCCGGCGCTCGAGCGCGCGCTTGCGGAAGTGGTTGGCTGCCAGAAGGAGCACGAGCACGACCAGGACCGCCGCCACGATCTGCCTGGGAGCCATCTCCGAACCTCCTTCCGAAGGAGTGGACCGCCGCGGCCATTGTCGGCCGGGCGGCCGGGGCTGTCAAGCCCCATTCGGACGGCCCCGACGCGTCAGGCGTCCTCCAGGCCCAGGATGCGCGCCATGGTTCCGTAGAGCACCTGGTGGCGCATCTCGGGCGGCAGGTTGATCGCTTCCATGGTCTGCTCGTAGTCGTGGAGCACGTCCTTGACGTAGTCCGGGCCGACGTCGCTGCCGAAGACGATCTTCTCCCAGGCGTAGCGCCCCTCGACGTCGCCGTAGAAGGTCGTCGGCGTCCACCAGAGGAGTTCCTTGAGGAACTGCGGCGACTTCTTCTTCAAGGTCGAGCCGGACAGGTCGAAGTAGAGGTTCGGGTTCCAGCGGCAGGACATGGTGGCTTCTTCATACCACGGATTGCCCAGGTGCGCGCCGATGATGGTCAGCTCGGGGAAGCTCCGCGCGATCGTGTCCAGGTAGACCGGCCGCATCAGGTTGTTGTCGGTGCGCAGGTTGCGCGTGACGTGCCGGGCCACGATGCCCAGGTGGAAGAGGGCGATCATGCCCAGTTCCTGCGCCTTCGCGTAGATGGGATCGTAGGACGGGTCGTGGTAGGGCTTCGGCGGGATGATGAACTTCAGCCCGCGGAAGCCCTCGTCGTGGAGCCGCTGGACCTGGTCGGCGCCGTCGTCCTGCCACATGTTGACGCCGCCGAAGCCCACGAACAGGTCGGGGTACTTCTCGAAGGCGCGCTTCGTGTTGGCGTTGTTGTCCCGGGGGGAATCGGGCACGTTGGTCGCCACCAGGCAGACCTTGACGATGCCGAGCTTCTCGCACACGGCGGCGAGGCGGTCGGCGTAGGCCTCGTCGCCCACGTGATGGTGGGCGTCGATGATCGGGCGCTTGGTCATGAGGTGATCCTCCGGAGACGGTGTCGAGGCGGGAGCGGGGAGCGCGCGTGCGCGCCGGGCGCTACTCCTCCTCGGTCATCTGGTCGTAGAAGCGAACGTAATCGTCCGGGTCCTCGCCCTGTCGCATCGCGATGGCCGCGCGCGGGTGGCGGTTGAGCTGGCCCGTGATGATGTACGGGATGCTCGGCCCCCACTCCATCTGCTCCTTCAGCGGCAACAGGTGCTCCTGGATGCACTTGAGCACGGGGCGGAGGTGGAACTTCGGGTTCTTCAGGAACCCGAGCAGCAGCTCGGTGGCGCAGTTGCCGGCGCCGCGGCCCATGCCGTGCAGCGTCGCGTCCAGCCGGCTCGCGCCGTGGATCAGCGCCTCGATGGTGTTGGCGTAGGCGAGCTGCTGGTTGTTGTGCGCATGGATGCCGATCTCCTTGCCCTTGCCCTCCACGGCCTTCATGTAGGTCACGACCAGGTCGCGCACCTGCTCCGAGTAGAGCGCCCCGAAGCTGTCGACCAGGTAGATGGTCGTCACCGGCGTCTCCGCGACGATCTGCAGGGCCTGGTCGAGTTCGCGTTCCGCAATCACGGAGACCGCCATGAGCTGAAGGACGACCTCGTAGCCCTTCTCATGTGCGTCCCGGATCATGTCCAGCGCAACCGGGATCTGGTGGATGTAGCAGGCCACGCGGATGGCGTCGATGACGCTCTCGGACTTCGGCAGGATGTCCGCCTCGTAGTCGCAGCGTTCGGCATCGGCCATGACGGAGATCTTCAGGTCCGTCTCGTTGTCGCCGACGATGCGACGCAGGTCTTCCTCGTCGCAGTGCTTCCAGGGGCCGAACTCGTCGGTCGGGTAGATGCTCTTGGCGCCCTTGTAGCCCATCTCCATGTAGTCCACGCCGGCGTCGACGCAGGTCCGGTAGACGGCCCGCACGAAGTCGTCGTCGAAACGGTGGTTGTTGATCAGACCGCCGTCGCGGACGGTGCAGTCCAGTATCTTGATGTCCGGCCGGTAGGTGAGCCAGGAGCCCCTGGCGAACTCGCTCTTCACGTGCTGCATGAAGCATCTCCTGAGAGGCATGGACAGCCCTGACCCCATGATCGCAGGCGGCGGCGTCATTTTCAACCGCGCTCGCCGCACGCGCGTCATGCACGGCCGTCCCGCCCCGGCGGGCAAGCCCTCGGTCTGTCGTGTCGCTTGACCGTGCTGCGGCGTGCCGGTACAACCGGGTCTCCCCAGGCAAGGGGCCGCTATGGACCGAAGGCCGGTGCAGGCCGTGGAGCTGGGCGGGGTGGCGAGCCTCGCCGCCCTGTGCGTCGTGGGCGCGTTTCTGGGCCCGGAACGGGCGCGGAGGCTGTTCAACTCCTGGCCGATGGGGGCCTTCTGGAGCGCGGGCGCTCTGTGGCTGCTCGGGCGGGCCGTCGTCGGCAGGGGAGTGGCCCGGAGGGTGGCCCTGCTCGGGGCCGCGTTCATCCTGGCCGGAGGGCTCTGGGGCTCGGCCTCCGGGCGCCGGCTGGCGGAGCGCCTGCTGGGATGGCCTGCACCGGTGGACGGCTACCTGTTCCTGCCGCGCGGGCGGCTCTGCGACGATGTGTTCAGCCACGGATTCGAGCACAGGATCGCCCGCCTACCCTTCCATCTCGTGTGCCACACGGTCCGCGTGGACGCCGACCCGGCCGGCGGGGCCGTGCGGGAGTATGCCGCGGACGTGGCCGTCGTCAGCGGCGGGCGGGACGTCTGCCGGGCATCCGTCGCGATGAACCGGCCGCTGCGGCACGGCGGCTACCAGTTCAGCCTGCAGGGCGGAGGCTGGGAGCGCGGGGACTACGTGATGCTGAGGGCCAAGTCGGATCGCGGGCTGTTCGCCGTCTACGCGGGGATGCTGCTGCTGTGCACGGGCGTGTTCCTGCACTTCTGGCTCCTGCCGGCGCCGTCCGGCGGGGGAGGGGGCGCCGATGGACCCTGAGGGCTACTGGGCGAGCCGACTGGCCGCCGCCGCACTGGTGGCCTGCACAGGCGCTGCTGCGGCGTGGTTTGCGGGCCGGCGGCCGGCAGGCACCTGGCTGTTCCGGGCGGGGTTCGGTCTGCTGCTGGCGGCCGTGGCCGTGCGGTGGACGGCCGTGGGGCACACGCCGATGAAGAACCTCTTCGAGGTGTTCCTCTGCATGGCGACGCTCTGCTATCCGCTCTCGGCCTTCTTCGAGCGGCGGCTGAGGGTGCCGGGGCGGGGCGAGGACGCGCTGATGGCCGCGCTCTTCCTGGTGCCCGTGGCGTTCGTGTTCGACCCGGCGCCGCTGCCGCTGCCGCCCATACTCCGGAGCCGGCTGTTCGGGCCGCACATCCTGGCCTACCTGGCGGGCTATCTGGTGATGTTGCGCGCCGGGGTGCAGTCAGTGCGCGTGCTGGCATCCGGCGGCACGGATGCCCGGGCGGACGAGGGAGCACATCGCCTGGCCCGCTTCGGGTTCCCGCTGCTGACGCTCGGGCTGGTGCTGGGGTCCGTCTGGGGGCAGCGCGCCTGGGGCGACTACTGGAACTGGGACCCGAAGGAACTCTGGGCGCTGGCCATGTGGCTGGTCTACGTGGGCTACTTCCAGTGGCGTCGCCTGACGGGGGGCGCACGCCGCCGCGCGAACGCGGCATTCGTCCTGGCCGGCTGCGGCACCATCGCGGCCACGCTGCTGTGGGCGAACCTGGCACGCGTCTTCGCCGGGCTGCACAGCTACGCGTCCTGAACCCGGCCCTCGGCGCCGATCGGCCGGCCGGTTGCCCGCGCGCGGACGCCTGTGGTATCATCGGCCCCGCGGCGGCTGTGGATCGGTCGCCGCGCACGTGCCGGCCCCAGGGGCCGACGACGGCCGGAGACATGACCGCCATCTCGGGAGTCCGAGCGACCGACGGGTGCACATGAGGACGGCACGACCAGAGCGACTCACTCCGGCCGGAGGCGACCGGGAGCCCCCGGCCGCTCCGGCGCGGCCCGGTGCATGGCCCCGCGTCTGGGCCGCGTTCTTCGCCGCCGTCTTCGCGTACGTCTACCTGCGCGTCAACCCCGCCCTCGTCTTCCAGGCCCACTGGGTTCAGCCGGCGCTCTCCCCGGGCGTGCCCGTCTTCCGCTGGGGAACGCGCTTCCTGGGCGATTTCCTGTTCCTTCCCGGCGGGCTGACCGAGTATGCGGCGGCCCTCCTGAGCCAGTACCACCAGATCGCATGGCTGGGGGCCGTGATCATCACCGGGCTGATGGCCCTGCTCTGCCTGGAGGCGTTCGTGCTGCTCAGGGCGTTTGCCGGCGAGCCCCCGCGCCTGCTGCACCTGGTGCCGGTCTTCCCGCTGCTGCTCCTCTATGGCTTCTACTACGACCCGCTGCGTCCGATGCTGGCGCTGGCGCTGGTGCTGGGCGGGGCCGCCGTCTACGTCACGAAGGGCGGCGCGACGCCCCCTCGACGGCTGGGCGTGTTCGTGCTCCTGCTGGCGCTGCTGCACTCGATCGCCGCCGGGGCGGTGCTGGTCTACGCGGCGCTGTGCACACTCTACGAACTGACCGCCGGGGGCCGGCGACGGCTCGCTCCGGCCGTGCTGGTGCTGGGGGCGGCGATGCCGTACGCGCTGGGGCTCCTGTGGCCGCACGCCGGAACGGCCGACGCCTACCGCCGCCTGCTGCCCTTCCACGAGTTTGCGCTGACCCCGGACAACGCCGTGCCGCTCGTGCTGCGGAGCGAGGCGTTGCGCCTCGTGCTCTACGCGTTCTTCCCTGCAGCGGCCGTGGCGGCCTACGCGGCCGGGCGCCTTCGCCGTGCGGGCCGCCGTCGGCCCATCGCCGGTGTCGCTGCGCTGGCGATGCTGGCCGTCGCCGTCGTGCTCGCCCACGACGGGGCGATGAAGGCGCAGACGGCGGTCGACTACCACGCGTCCCGGCGCAACTGGCCGAAGGTCGTGAAGAACGCCTCCCGCGGGGCGTTCAATCCGCTGGACTACCTGTTCGTCAACTCGCAGCTCAACCGGGCGCTCTTCCACCTGGGGGAGCTTGCCGACGGGATGTTCGCCTACGAGCAGGACCCCGTCGGGCACATGCTGTGTAAGGACATCGTGCCGAGTCAGGTGCTGCGGCACCGTGCCTGGGTCGCCTCGAGCGAGATGCTTCTGGACCTTGGACTCGTAAACGAGGCGGAGCACATGGCCTGCGAGGCCATCGAGACCAGAGGCAGCCATCCGCGCCTGCTCGAGGTGATGATGTTCTGTAACCTGGCCAAGGGACGCACGGAGGCGGCCCGGATCCTGCTGGGCGCCCTGAGCCGAGATCCCGTCTACGGCCGGCGGGCAAGGAGCATGCTGCGACGGATGAGGACGGACCCGGACCTCTCGCAGGATCCGTTCGTGGCGCGTCTGCGGGAACTGCGCGTGACGGAGAACGTGGCCCAATGGGGCCACGTCGAAGACGCCCTCAAGCGGCTGCTGAGCCGGAACCCCGGGAACCGAATGGCCTACGAGTACCTGCTGGCGCGCTACCTGATCTACGGCAGGCTGGGGGACTGCGTGCGGGAGTTCGCGCGGCTGGGCGAGGTCGGCTATCGATCGGTGCCGAGGCACTTCGAGGAAGCGCTGCTGCTCTACGCCGTGCGGACGGGGCAGATGCCCGAAATGAACGGCCTGCGAATCAGTGCGCGCACCCAGGAGCGTTTCGAAGCATTCCGGCGTGCGATGGCGGGCGCGAGGACGCGCCTCAGCCGTATGAAGGCCCTCGCCGACTTCGCAGACAGCTACATGTTCTACTACTTCTTTGTCCTGCCGCCGGAGCCCGTGGAATGAGTCGGACGCGTGGCGCAGTTGTGCTTGCAGCGCTCGCTGCAGTTGTCGCGGCCGTCATCTGCCTGCTGCCGGACGATTTCCCGAAAGTGGTGCAGCCCCAGTCGGCTGGTCGTCCCCCGAAGTTGCGCCCCGACTACGCCGGCACAGTGTTCCCCCCGAATATCGCCGCACCGTCTTTCGTTGTGGAGGAAGAGGGCTCGGCCTTCGTCGTGGAGTTACACGGAGACCGGGGCGAGCCCATCCGCGCGTGGAGCAAGGACGGGGGCCTCGACTTTTCCCTGCATTCCTGGCGCAGGCTCCTGGAAGAGAACCGGGGGCG
>Ga0123328_1001322_pt1 | contig 24377 bp, 10 predicted proteins | sample BioC12SIPDNA_2_FD_89702 | JGI IMG/M metagenome (GOLD analysis project Ga0123328, IMG submission 89702) | Anaerobic biogas reactor microbial communites from Washington, USA - Biogas_R1_A C12 SIP DNA | ecosystem: Engineered > Bioreactor > Anaerobic > Unclassified | place: Washington, USA...
CGCGGCCTTTGCACAGGAACAGCAGCGCCCAACTGGCCGCGCACTCGCGGCCATGGTCGGCACGGGCCTGGTTGTTCATAAGCCACCGGGCGCCGACCTCGAACCAGTTGAGGCCGCCGAAGGTCTTCCGCCCGCTGGCGCTGCCGCAACGCTCCACGCCGTAGATGTAGTAGTTGTTCATGCCGTGCTTCCTGGCCTGGACGTCGCCGGGCGGAGCGCCGGGGACGCCGAAGTCGGCCGGCAGGTTGCGGTCGAGCCAGGCCTTGGCCTTCTCGATGGCGTCGGGCAGGGGCCGCCGCCCACAGCACCGGGCCGATTTGCCTTCGTAGCTGGCCGCCGTGAGCATGTCGAAGGCGATATACATGGAGGCCAGCCCGGCTACCGTCATGCTGCCGTAGGTCTGGTCGTTCGCCGGCACGCCCTGCGGCGAGTAGCCCCATCCGCCGTTGTCGCCCTGGGTGTCGATGTAGTGCTTCTCGATGATCTGCCAGTACTCGATGGGTATCTCGATGTTGTTCAGCGCCGCCTCATAGAGGCCCAGCACGCCGTACTGCGAATTCGAGTGGTCGCCGCCGGTATACTGCACATAGCCGAAGAAGCCGCGAATCGCCCCGTTGGTGTCGCGCGTCTTGGCGCATTCCATCATCCACTTGGCGTCGCGCATCAGGAACTGGCGGTACCTGCGGTCGGAATCCTTGCCATGCGCGGCCAGGAACGACCACACGCCGCACCGGATGCCCGTGGCGTAGGTGCCGTCGGTATCGTTCTCGCACAGGAAGTTGATGGCCCGGGCCAGTTTCGGCGACTGCGGATCCTCGCCGGCGTGCAGCAGCGCCAGGACGCACAGCGACGTGCGGCCGCACCACTGCCAGACGTGCCGCCTGCGGGCCTGCTCGTCGGCTACGGCCTGCACGGCGGCGAAGTCGGGCAGTTGCTCCCAGTGCCCTTGCTCGTTGAGCAGGCCGTAGAGGACCTCGACGTAGGCCTTGATCGCCGCGTCCACTTCCTCGGCACTCACCGACGGCGGCTGACGGTCCACGCCCTGCGCCGACACCACCGACGCCGACGCCAGCAGCGCCGCCGCGGCCATCCACAACATCCGTTTCATCTCGGCCCCTCCCGATCAATCTCGCACACAGGTCTGAGCGGCCGTGGGGCCATCGGTCGGGGGAACGCCCATCGCTCCGCCTCCCGGGGCCTGCGGCTACTCCGCCTTGGGTGCACCCCCCTCGCCTGACCCGCCCGACGACGATGAACGCCACAGTACGAGATTCGTCGCGACGGCCGTCGCCTCGTCCGGCTCGTAGCCAAGACGGTCATAGGCCCGGCATCCCGTCAGACTGTACAGCACGTCGTACGGACTGTGTACCCCCACCAGCTTATCGCCCAGGTACAGGCCCGTCAACTCCGCGTGGTTCTTGCCGATGCGCTGAATGGCCAGCGATCGCGAAAAACGTAGTTTGTTCGTCAAATCGTATCCGGCCGCACCGCCGCCGAACCGACCCGTCAGCAGCGCCTCTTCGGTCGTCAACGGTTTCAGCGTCAGGCCCAGGTCGGCCGCTGCGGCCTTCAGCGCCTCGGTGAACCGCGCGTCGCCCATCACGCTCTCGGCCACGAGGAACCCGCCGCCGGCCAGGTACGCCTTCAGCTTCGCCTTGGCGGCATCGGCAAGGGCGAGCCCCTGGCGCCCCTTGAGCCAGAGCAGATCGAACTGCCCGAGGTTGGCCTCGGCCGCCCCCGCGTCCACATCCGCCTGCACGGTCAGGGTCAGCGAAGCCTTCTCCTTCAGCAGGTCGGCCAGCAACGACCATGAGGCGTAATTGCGGCCGGCGTACCAGTCGCCCCCGTGCGACAGGTAGCCCACCTTCACCTCGGCCTTGCCGCCATGGGCAATCGTCTGCCCCTGGAGCCCCCGGCCCGGGGCGATCCGCGAGCCGGTGAGCCGCTTGCGGAGCTTGCCCTTGTCGCTGGCGTAGGCCGCCAGGTTCATGCCGAGTTGGAATGTCGCTTCGCTCTTGGTCACGGCATTGGTGTGCCACAGGCACGAGATGTCCATCGGGCTGTAGAAGATGATCGACCGAATGCCGTCGAACATGTGCATGAGGTTGGGCCGCTGGCCGCCGAGCGCCACATCGGCGGTCCAGACGGGATGGTCCTTGTCGATCCGCTCGAACTCCCACTCGGGCCAGACCTCCTTGGCCAGTTTCTCCCAGAACGCCTTGGCGCCCGGGTTGCCGCAGGAAGCCTCCAGCAGGAGCGTTCCGCCGCCGTCGGTATAGGCCCGGAGCTTCTTCTTCATCTCGTCGGTGACCGGCCAGTGCGTCTCGGTCGTGATAAACAGGATCGGCGCGTCGTACCACAGGTCCACCGCCGTGGACGACTGGATGACCTGCCACCCGATCTGCTGCTCCTTCTGAAGCCCGATGTACCCGGTCAGGTTCTTCAGGTCGAACGCGTGCAGGTTCCAGTCGCCGTCGTGTTCGAGCTTGTTGAACAGGATCGGCGCGCGGCCCTTGATGAGGAACAGCAGCGCGAAGCTCGTGTCCACCACGTCCCCGAACGATCCGGTGTCGGTCTGCTGAGGCAACAGATAGGCGCAGATGTCGCGGTACCAGTCGTGCTCGCCGAAATAGCGGTACCCCGTTGCGATGCCGACGCGCTCGGCCTGGTAGATCCAGTAGTGATAGTTGTGTCCCTTGGGGCTCCGGTTCGGCAGGAACTCGCGGTTCAGCCACTCCATGCCCCGCTTCAGCGAGTCGCCGACGATATCCTTGCCGCGGCTGCTCTTGCCGCTCCTGCACGGACAGCCCAGCCCGCCGGTCAGGAACTCGTTGGTCAGGAACAGGCTGGCCACGCACGCGGCCGTCATGTTGCCGTACGACTGTTCGTTCTCGTGGGCGGCATCCACCCAGCAACCGTAGTTCCAGCCGCCGTCGTCCCGCTGATCGGAGATCATGCGCTGGTGGACCCGCATCATGGCCTCCGGAGGCACTTCGATGCCGCACTTGGCCGCCTCGCTCAGGGCCAGCACGCAGAGCTGCGTGTTCGAGAAGTCGATGGCCCGCGGCGGCTGGGGCGGCGTGGTGTAGCGCCAGCCGCCAATCGCCCCCTGGTTGGCCACCAGCTGGTCCACGTCGGTCTTCATCACCTGCCGCAGCACGCCCCGCTGCTCCTTCTCCGACCGGTGGAACAGGTGCGCCAGCGTCACGAGGCGGCAACTGATCATGTAGTTCTGCTTGAGGTCGAACTCCTGAAGCAGCTTCAGGCCTTTCTTGAAACGTTCGTCGTCCTGGGGCGTTCCGGCATACTCCAACGCCATCATGACCATGCAGTGCTCGCCCGGAGGCCAGCGCGATCCGGTCAGCGAACGCATGACGCCGCCGGCGTCGGGCGCCTCCTTGTACGGCCACCGGCCGTCGGCTTCCTGCTGCGACCACAGGTGCGCGATGGCCCGCTCGATGGCCGCGTCGATCGCGTCGTCGGTCACCTCGGTCAACGGCTTCACCTGCGGCGCCGCCCACATGGCCGCAGGCCACGCCGCCATCAGCATCACGCCCAACAGTCCTGCCACAACGGTGCGAATCATGATCCTGCCCTTCCGTACTGCCCCTCTGCCTTCGTCGCGGTCGCCGCACGACGGCGACCCAGCGTCTTCCTCGGTGGATCCTCTAATTCGCCGACACCGGCGGCTCCTTGCCCTGGAGCGTGGCCGGCAGCAGCATGTTGGTCGCCACGGCCCGGGCGTCGGCCGCCCCGTAGCCGCGACGGTCATACGCCTTCACCCCCGTCAGCGCCAGCAGCACGTCGAAGTCGCTGTAGACGCCGACGAGGCGGTCGCCCAGGTAGAGCTCGTGCAGCGACGCCTCGGCCTTGCCGATCCGCTCGGGTCGCAGGCCCGAGTCGAACTCGCACCGTGTCAGGGCGTACCCTGTCGCGCCGCCCAGCGCCCCGGTCACCAGGGGCGAATCCTTCCCTGCCGCCTTGATCGTCAGGCCCAGGTCCGCGGCCGCCTGGCGCCATGCCGCGTCGAACGTCTTGTCGCCCATGCAGGCGTCCACGACGAGGAACCCGCCGGCGCCGAGCCATGCTTTCAGGGCCGCCTGCTGCGGCGGCGACATCATGAGCCCTTTGCGCCCCGTGAGCCACAACACGTCGGTCTCGGCCGCGGCCGGATCGGCCGCCTCAATCGCCTCGCCCACCTCACAGGCGATCCGCCCGTGACCGGCCAGATGCTCGCCGAGCATCGACAGGCCGCCGTAGTGACGCGACACGTACCAGTCGCCGCCGTGCTTGAGCTGCCGGATGCGGAGCTTCGTCCGCTCGCCGGGCGACACCGCCGACCCGGAATACCGCTCGCTCTCGGCCACGCCGTAACCGGCCAGCTTCGACCGCAGTTTGCCGCGGTCGGTCGTGTACGCGTACAGGTTGATCCCCATCTTGAACAACGGATCGTTGCGGGCGATGGCCAGGGTGTTCCAGGCGCAACTGATGTCGCTCGGGCTGTAGAAGACGAACGTCCTCACCCCGTCGCTGATACCCTGGAGCACCGGCAGTCGCCCCGTGATCTTCTGTTCCGCCGACCACATGGGGTGATCCTTGCCGAGAAGCTTCAGCTCCCACTCGGGCCAGATCTCGCCGCACGTCTTGACCCACCACGTCGCCACAGCCTTGTTGCCGCAACTGGCCTCGAACAGGATCGTGCCGCCGGTGTCGGTATAGCGGCGCAGCTTCTGCTTGTGCTCGTCGGAGAGCTCCATGGGCGTTTCGGCCGAGATATAGAGGATCGGTGCGTCGTGCCACTCGGGCACCGGCGCGTCGAGGTTGATGACCTGCCAGTTGATCTTCTGTTCCTTGACCTGTGCCACGTACCCGGCCAGGTTCGCCGCATCGCGCGGATGGCGGTCCCAGTCGCCCTTGAACTGAAGCTTGTTCAGCAGAATCGGCGCCCGCCCCTTCACCAAAAACATGATCGCAAAGCACGTGCGTTGGGACGATTCGAAGGCCGCCCATGAGCCGTCGGCTCGCTGCATGCTGATAACCTGGGCCGCCCCCTCGCGATACCAGTCGTAGGTGCCGAAGTACTTCAGCCCCGCAGCGAGGCCCACGCGGGCGCAGGCATAGTGGAAGTAGCTGTTGTGGCCCTGGCCGCGCTCGGCCCCGGGGTGGGCCGCCAGCCACCCGATTCCGCCGTCGATGGCGTCGTCGATCTTCTTCGGCCGCGGGCCGCTCTTGCCGCTCTTGCACGGGCAGCCCAGGCTGAACAGCCGGTCACGAATGAGGAACAGCGAGGCCACGCCCACGGCCGTCATCGTGTTGCGTTCCGGCTCGTTGATGTGCTCGGGATTCACCCAGCCGTAGTTCCACCCGCCGCTGTCCTTCTGTCGATCGAGAAACGGGATCAGCGACTTCTCGTAGTACGCCTCGGCGATCTCGCCGCCGACCATCTCGTATTCGTTCATCGCCAGGATGGCCATCTGCGTGTTCGAGAAGTCCACGTTGGAGTTCGGCTTGATCGGATAGGACCACATGCCGGCATCGCGCCCCGTGGCGATCTGCTTCTCCAGAAGCCACTCGACGTCGGCCTTCATCACCTGCCACGCCAGGTCGCGTTCCTCGCGCTTCAGCTTCGGCAGGAGCCGCGCGATCGTAATCGCCCGGCAGCTTCGCGTGTACGTGTGCTCCATCTCGCACTTGAGCAGGAAATCGAAGCCCTTGCGCATCCGCTCATCGTTCAGGCTCACCTCGGCATGCGCCAGGGCGCACATGATGATCGCCTCGTGGCCGAACGGGTAGGCGTAGCCGACCCACATGTAGTTGCCGTCCGGCGAAAACCGCCCGTCCGGCTGCGACAGTCCCAGCAGGTAATCGACTCCGCGTTGGATGGCCTGATCGACAGCCACATCGGTCACGCTCGCCTGCTGGCACAGCGCCGGCGACGGCGGCAACAGCCAGACCGCAAGAACAGGCAGCAGCACAATGGCACGGCATCTCATGGTGTTCCCTCCTTCTCAGGGTTGCGACCTCAACAGCACGATGTTCATCGCCAGAGCTCGGGCGTCGGCGGCCTCGTAGCCACGACTACCGTAGGCCTTGCACCCGGTCTGCGAATACAGAATGTCGAACGGACTGAACAGGCCCACGAACCTGTCGCCGTCGTAAATGCCCATCAGTTCCGGCCTCGCTTTGCCGATGCGCTCGCCGCGCAGGTGAAACGTGAATTCGACCTTCGAGGCGTCGTACCCGGTCGCCTGCCCGAGTTGCCCGCTCACGACACCGTGCTCGGCGTCGAGTGGCTTGAGGGTCAGGCCCGCGCCTTGCAGCGCCGCCCGAAGGGCCGCATCGCCCTGGGCGTCACCCAGCGTCGCCTCGGCCAACAGGAACCCGCCGCCCGACAGATACTTCTTCAGCCACTCGGCCCCGCCGCCCAGGTCGCAGCCCTTGCGCGCCGACAGATGCAGCAGGTCCACGCCCGACAGGTCGTCGCCGACCGCCACGGGCTCCCGCTCGGTCAGCGTCAGGGCCGTCCCAGCCTTCAGGTCCTCGGCCAGCACCTGCCACGGCGCGTAGTTCCGGCCCAGGTACCAGTCGCCCCCGTGCTTCATCCGGGCGACGGTAACCGTGTCCTTGCCGCCCTTGGCCGGCGTCTGTCCGGCGTACTTCGCCCCCGTGCCGCTGGGGCGGGCCGCCAGACGCGACCGGAGCTTGCCCTTGTCGGTGGCGTACATGTACAGGTTCGCGCCCAGGTCGAACAGCACCTTCTGCCGCGCGATCGCCTCGGTGTTCCACGGGCACGAGATGTCCACCTTGCTGAAGAACATGAACGTGCGCAGCCCGTCGCTCAGCCCCATCAGGCTCGGGGTGCGGCCCTTGATCGGCTGATCGGCCTCCCACAGAGGATGGTCGCGATCAATGGCCTTCAACTCCCATTCCGGCCACAACTCGCCGCACACCAGCGTCCACCAGTCAATCGCCTGCCGGTTGGCGCAACTGGCCTCGAACAGAATCGTGCCGCCGGAGTCCGTGAACTGTCGCAGCTTCGCCTTCTGCTCGTCGGTGATCTCCATGGCCGACTCGGCCGAGATGTACAGGATCGGCGAGTCGTGCATGTCCTGGACGGGGACGTCCAGGTTGATGACCTGCCACTGGATCGGCTGCTCCTTGAGGTTGGCGACGTAGCGGGTCAGGTTGGCCAGATCGCGGGGGTGCATGTTCCAGGCGCCCTTGAACTGGAGCTTGTTGGCCAGAATCGGCGCTCGCCCCTTGGCGAGGAACGCAATCGCCAGGGCCGTGTCCGAGATGTGGCCCCAGCCCCCGTCGGGATTCTGCCGCGACAGGATGAACGCCGTCATCTCCCGGTACCAGTCGTGCGGGCCGAAGTACTTGATGCCCGAGGCCAATCCCACGCGCTCGCACGAGAACGGCCAGTACATGTACCACGCCCCGCGGCCGGGGTTCTTGTCCACCACGAAGTTGGCCGCAAGCCACTCGATGCCGTCCTCGATGGCCTTGTCGACCTGGAGCCCCTCGCGCGGGGACTTGCCGCTCTTGCAGGGACATCCCGTACCGCGATAGAGCATGTCCCGGATGATGAACAGGCTGGCCACGGCCGCCGCCGACATGCTCCCATAGGTGTCCATCGTCTCGATGCTGCTGGGATGGGCATAGTTCCAGCCCTTGTCGGGGCGTTGGGTCTTCAGGTAGAAGTCCAGGGCCCGTTTCCAGACGTCCATGGGGAACTCGCGGACCACATTGGACGCCTCGTACAGTCCCAGAATGGCCATCTGGGTGTTGCTCGATTCGCCCCAGATGGAGCCGGTGCCGTCGTAGTTCCAGCAGCCGCGCTCCTTGCTCTGTGCGTTGATGAGCCACTCGACGTCCTTCTCCAGCCGCTTCAGGACCAGCTCCTGCTGCTCGCGGGGCAGCCGCGGATAGAGGCGCGACAGGGCAATCGCCCGGACCGCGTAGACGTAGTTCTTGTCCACTTCGGCTTCCAGGACAAGCTTCAGGGCCTTCTGGAGCCGGTCATCGCGGACACTCAGTTCGCCGTAGGCGAGCCCCATGAGGCCGCACACGTCGTAGCCGTGCCGGAAGAGCTCGTTGCCCGACCTGTAGTCGCCCCATCCGCCGGTGGGCTGCTGAACGCCCAGCAGGTGCTGTACGCCTCGCTCGATGGCCTGGTCCACCTGCTCGTCGGTGAACGTCGGCGCCTGGGCCGCGACGGGTGCGGATGTGACCATCGTCACACAAAATGCAGCAATCCATGCACATATTGTTTTTTTGGAGTTCATCGGACGACGCTCCTTTCGCATGTCCGGGGCAGGTCCATCCTGGGCGGGGATGCCGGGCGGCGGGCGGGTGGATGCCCGGTGCCCCCTCAGCATCTTAAACGCCTATGGATGGAGAAGTTCCGCGCTTCTGCCACGCGGGTAGTATAGCGTAGGGGGGAGGCAAAAGCTACTGTACTTTGTAGACAATTACGCTGTCTATTTCACGCTCATGAGCAACGCGACGTTCGTAGCCAGGGCACGGGCGTCGGCTTTCGAGTAGCCGCGATTGCCGAAAGCGCGGTATCCCGACTGCGAGTACAGAATATCCAGCGGGCTGTAGAGGCCCACGAGTTTGCCTTCGTGCTCGATGCGGAACAGAACGGGGTCGGCCGCCGCGGTCGGATCGTCGCCCTGGCCGCCCGCGGCTCGGGTCAGTTTGACCTTGGCGATGGCATAGCCGGCGGCGCCGAACAGGTCGCCGCTGATGAGGGGCGAATCGGCCTCCAGCGGCTTGAGAGTCAGGCCGGCCGCCTCGGCCAGCGACCGCAGCGACGCGTCGAAGGCCTCGTCGCCGCAGGTGGCCTCCGCCAGCAGGAAGCCGCCGCCCGCCAGATACGTCTTCAGCCATTCGGCCCCGCCCTCGCCCAGGTCCGCCGGGCCCCGGCCCGTCAGGTACAGGAACGTCAGGTCCGTGGGCGCCGCATCGCCGACGGACAGCGGTTCCAGTTCCTCGACCGTCAGCGACGCCCGAGCCGACAGATCGGCCGACAGCAGCCCCCACAGTCCGTAGTTCCTGCCGGCGTCCCAGCAGCCGCTGTGCCGCAGCCGGGCCAGCGTCACCTTCTCGCGGGAACCCCGCTTCAACTGGCGTCCGGGATACTTCGCCGCCACGTCGGGCTCGGGATCGTCATAGCGGCCGGGCAACGGCGACAGGTCGGTCGCCACCGCGACGAGGTTCTGCGCGGTCTGACAGGCAGCGGCATTCTTCTTCTCGTCCGCGGCCACCCAGCCGCACGTCAGATCCTGCGTCGCCAGGAACAGAACCGGTCGCACGCCGTCGTGCAGGCAGCGCAGCACGGGCAATCGGCCCTTGATTTCGGCGTCGGCGGTCCAGAAGGCGTGGTCCTTGTCCAGTGTCGCCAGCTTCCATTCGGGCCAGACCTCGCCGATCAGCCGCTCGAGCGACCGCATGGCCTTCACGTTGCCGCAAGCGGCCTCGCACAGGACGGTCCCGCCGGTGTCGGTGTACCGGCGAAGCAGTTTCTTCTCCTCGGCGTTCAGCAGAATATCGTCCTCGGCGCTGATCAGCAGCAGCGGCGCTTCCTGGAAATCCGCCAGGTCGCGAGTCAACTCCATCCTCTGCCAGCGGTGCGGCTTGCCGCGCGTTTTGCCTGTCATCCTGGCCAGGCTCAGGGCGTCGTGGGGATGCTGGTTCCACTGGCCGTGGTACTCCAGTTTGTTGACCAGCAGCGGCTCGCGGCACATCCTGAGAAACCCGATGCGGTAGGCCGCCTCGACGACGTTGAGCCAATCGCCGCTGTCGTTGGCGGGAAAGCCGCGCGTCAGAAGTTCGGCAATGCCTTCCTTGTACCAGTCGTGGGTGCCGAGGTATTTGTAGCCGCCGGCCATCATCGCACGGCCGCAGCAATAGAGCCAGTAGCGTCGGAGATAGTGCACGTCCGGGGAACCGGTATTCTCGCCCGGGTTGAAATTCTGGGCAAGCCAGCGGACGGCCCGGTCGGCGCTGAGGTCGACGCCGCCCCATCCGTCTTTCGATTTGCCGCGACCGCCGCACGGACAACCGGCGTCCAGGGCAGCCGCCCGGCGACCGTTCAGAAGTATTTCCACGCCCGCCGCCGTGTCGACCGCGCGGATTCGGTCCTGGCCGCCGAAGCCCATCATCCCGAAATGGCGCACCCAGCCTCCGTTGGCCGACTGGTGATCCATCAGATTCTTGACGACGGGTTCGAACGTGCTGCTCTTCATGCGCATGGCCGCCTCTTGCGCGTCGATCAGGGCCCTCGCGGCCATGCACGTCGTCTGCGTGGTCCAGTATCGGGTCGGCGACAGCTGGAATCCCCATCGTCCCGAGCCGTCCTGGGCCGTAATCAGCCGCGTCACGTCCTCTTCGATGCATTCCTGCGCCCGCTTGCGCTGGGCCGGCTTCATCGCCTCCAGGTGCCACACCAGGGCCGAAATCCGGTGGGCCACCGACTCCGTCGTGTCCGGCCTCGTGAACATCATGGCGTCGAGCCCACGTTGGACGCGTTCGTCCTCGGCCGTCAGTCCGGCAAAGCCCAGCCCGAGCATGGCCGCCGCCATGCGGTATTCGGTGAACCCCGCCGCGTCCGCCGCCGGCTGGCTCGGCAACGCGAAGGTGCCGTCAGCCTGCTGCTGGCCCAACAGGTACTCGGCCAACTTCTGGACGTGCTCGTCCACCTTCTGCCCCGTCGCGTCCGCCCGGGCCGACCCCGGCCAGGCCAAGAAGAGCGCCAAGGTCGCAACCACCCACGCCGCCAGATGCCGCCTCATCGTCGCATTCATGGATTCTCCCACCCTCCGTGCCCGTAAGTGACACAGACCACGACATGACTGCCTTATGTCCCGCCGCTTCGCTTCTGAAATGATACAACGCCGACGGAGCCCTCAGATTGCCTGGGGCACCGCGCGCCGGAAGCTCATGATGCCGGGACACGCCGTCCCCGGCAACCCAAGCCTCCGACCGGCAGCAAGCACTCGTCCTGTTGACAGACGACCGCGTTCTACGACTTCTTCGGTTTCCTCGGCTTCTTCGGCTTGGTCTCGCCGCCGGTCGTGTCACCCTGGCCGGCCGGCATCTCAGGCCGCGTGGTCATCAGCAGCATGTTAACCAGCATCTTCACGGCCGTGGCCCTGTCGTACCCGCGCAGGTTGTAGGCCCCGTAGCCCGACGCGCTGTAGGTCAGGTCCAGCGGGCTGTAGTAGCCGACCGTCCGGTCCCCGGCGACGATCCGCAGGATCATCGGGGTCTTGATGTCCGGGTGCTCCTCTCGGACGGCGCGGCTGAAGCGCGGATTGTCGATTTCGAGGCCCTTCAGCGAACTGTCCATGTCCCCCTTGAAGAACGGATCGCCGGCCTCCATCGGCGCCAGGTCCAGCCCCTCGGCGCCGGCGATGAACGTGCGGAAGTCCTCGTCGAAGCTCTTGCTGCCCATGGCGGCCTCGGCGATGACGAATCCCCCGCTCTTCATGTAGTCGGCCAGGTAGTCCTTCTCGGCATCGGTCAGTTCCATCGCCGCCCCGCCGCGGACCACCAGCACGTCAGGCATGCCCACGTCGATCTCGTCGGCCGGCGACGCCGCCCCCATGGCAATCGTCACCCCGGCCTCCGTCTGGAACTCGTTGATGATCAGGCCGAGCATCTGGTAGTGAAGGCCCAACTGGTAGTTGCCCTTGTGCGCCAGGCACTGCATGTTCACCAGTTGCCGGCCGCCGGTCTTGACCTTCGAGACCTTGATCACCTCTTCCTTCTCGATCCACGTCTTGGGAATGGTTTTGGTGGGCCGTTTTTCCTTCTTGGCGGCTTCCTTCTCGGCAGCCACGGCCTTTTCCCACTCGTCCATCAGGCGCTGCTTCTCCTGGAGCCGCGCGATCGTGTCCTGGAGCTTCGCCGGCGCGGGGGCCTTGTCCGTGGCGTAGGCGTACAGATTCACCACCAGGTCGAACGATTCCTTGCGGTTCACCGTGTCCTGCATCTGCCAGGCGCACGAGACGTCCTTGTCGGTGAACAGACAGAACGTCCGCACGCCGTCGTCCACGCCCTCGAGCAGGCCCTTGGCCTCGATCGGCAACTGGCAACTGTACAGCGGATGGTCGTCGGCCAGCGGTTTCAGCGGCCAGTCGGGCCACAACTCGGCAATCAGCGCCCGTGCCTGCTGCGAGAACGCGCTGTTGGCGCAGTTGGCCTCGACCAGCAGCGTCCCGCCCTCGAAGCAGAACTGCTTGAGCTTCTCCTTGTCCTCGGCGGTCAGGGTGAGCGCTTCCTCGCCGCTCAGGTACATCAGCGGCGAATCGTGCCAGTCCTTCGTAGACGACTTGATGTCGATCACCTGCCAGCGGAACTGCCGCTCGAGGCGTTTGCCCGTTTCCTGGGCCAGCAGCGCCAGGTCGCGGCGATGGCGGTTCCAGTCGCCGTCGTACTTCAGCTTGTTCATCAACACCGGGGCGTTGCCCTTGACCAGGAAGATAATCGCCAGCGACACGTCCACGATGCCGTTCGGGTCGGCGACGTACTGCTTTTCCTTGCCCTTGGAGTCGGTGATCGTGATGATTTGCGGCGGCTTGAAGTTCGGATCGGGCTTTTCGCCCGGCAGGTCGATCGACTTGACCAGAGGACGCACGCCCGAGCTTTTGGCCAGGCGGTACATCTGCGCCGCCCCGCGCTTGTACCAGTCGTGCTTGCCGAAGTTCTTCAGGCCCGAGGCCTGGCCGGCACGCTGAAGGCCGTACCAATAGTAGGTCAGATACCGGTCGTCGGCATGCGACTTCTTCTTGCCCTCGAAGTAGTCCACCATCCACTGGATGCCCTTGTCGAGGATCGTATTGTCGAGCTTGCCGCCGCTGCTCTTGCCCTTGGCGCAGGGGCAGCCGGCCGTGCGCAACAACTGGTCGCTGGCGATCATCAGGCTGGCCAGGGACGGGCCCGTGATCGTGACCGACGCATCCGGGTCCGGGTCCGTCGGCTTGGCCTTGGTGAACGGCTGGTAGGTCCAGCCGCCGTCGGCGGTCTGGGTGGTCGTGTAATGGCGAAAGAGCTTGGTCCAGACCGAATCGCTCACCTCGCAGTTGGCCATCGAGGCATCGCACAGGCCCAGCACGGCGAAGCCGGTCACGGAGTTGTCGCCGCGGCCCTTGTTCTCGGCCTTGACGAGATAGCCCCACATGCCGTCGTCGTGCTGGTTGCGTGCCAGCCACGTGGCGTCGGCGGCCAGTCGATGCCTCAGGTTGGGATAGTGCCTGACCAGTTGGGCGTAGGCCATGGCGCGGCAGCCCATGACGTAGGTTCGCGTGATCTTGGCGGCGCCGAGTGCTTCGATGGCCTGGCGGATGGTGACGCTGTCGTAGGGTTCGCCGGCCAGCAGAAGGGCCTGGACGGCCAGGGACGTCGTGGCCCCCTCGTGCTGCGGGTACTCCACCCACCCCCCGTCGGGCTGCTGGAGTTTCTTCAGCGTCTGGCAGGCTTCGGCGATGGCCTCCTCGATTTTCGTATCCGTCGGCGGCGGCTCGATTCCCGACTGGGCCCATGCCGACGAGGCCGCCAACGCCAACCCCAACAATACCGAAGCGCACCACAAGATGCGTGGACGTGTCATCGGATCACCTCCGCCATCCTAGAGCATGATATGGGTGAATTGTCCGCTGTTGGAGTCTACCCTAACGCAAGGTCTGCGCCAAGGATAAGTCGTTAAAAGTTCAGGGCATAAAGCACGACGTTGACCGCAATCCGACGGGCGTCCTCAGCCGCATAGGCGCTGGCCTGGAACGTCGTCATGCCGTCCAGCCCCGGCCCCAGGGCATAGGGAGAGTAGATCACACAGTACCGGTCGCCCGAGCGGACGCCCTCCAGACGCGGGTGGGCCAGTTCCGGCGGCGCGCGGGCCACGGGGCCCGTCAACGTCACGCGCTCGATCCGACGCCCCACCTCCCCGTTCAGCACCGGGCTCTCGGCCGGCACCGGTTCCAGCGGCCGATCCGGGTAGAGTTCCTGCATCAGGGCCCGGAACCCCGCGTCAAACGCCTTCTCGCCGCAGCAGGCCTCCGCCATCAGGAATCCGCCGCGATCCAGGTAGCGTTTCAGCGCCGCCTTCTCCGCATCGGTCAGTTTCGGGTCGCGGTGCCCCGTCATGTAGAGCACCGGCATCTGCACCGCCTCGGCGTCGGTCAACCGCACCGGCACGGCGCGATCGGCGGCCTTGACGGCGGCCTCGGTCCGCAGCAGTTCCAGGAGCCGGTCCACGGCCTTCGGGCGGCTGTTCCAGTCCCCCTGGTGCTGCACCTTCCCGATGTAGAGCGCCCCGCGCTCGACCTTCACCTGGGCCGTCTGCCGGACCAACTCGACCGGCGACAGCGGATCGCGCAGCGGCTCCCGAGCCGTCGCATAGGCAGCCAGGTTCAGGCCCAGCTTCAGCGCCGCTTCGCTCTCCGGCTGATCCGACTGCTCCCACCAGCAGGTCAGGTCCTTCACCGACAACAGCAGCGGCGTCCGGCAACCGAACCCGAGCCCCTCGATCCGCCACGTGTCGGGCAGGCTCTCCAGGCTGTGGTACACCGGATGCGTCGCCGGCAGGGGTTCGAGCTTCTGCTCCGGGAACAGCTCGGCCGCCAGGCTGCGGACCGACTCGGCGAACGCCTTGCCGTCGCAACAGGCGTCGGCCACAACGATGCCCCCCTGCTCGATATACTGCCGCAGTTTCTGCTTCTGCGGCGGCGTGAGGGCCAGCGCCTCGCGCCCCGTCACCAGAAGCAGCGGCGCTTCGAGCCATTGCTCGATCGGGTCGCCGAGGCTCACGGTCTGCCACCCGACGGGCCGGCCGTTGAGCCGGTCGCCGATCCATCGCGTCAGGTGCTCGGCATCGTATCGGTTGATGTTCCAGTCGTCGCCGGTGCGTCCCCAGCGGAGCTTGTTGACCAGCAGCGGCACGTGCCCCTTGGCCAGAAAGAGAATGGCGAAGGCGATGTCGTACTCGAAGGCGGCCCCCTGGGTCTTGCCGACGCGGGCGAAGCCGCCGTCGGGCAACTGGCGGCCCACCAGGAACGCCGCCCCTTCGCGGAACCAGTCGGCCCGGCCGATCGTGCGCAGGCCGCCGATGATGCCCACACGCTCCACGGCGTACAGATAGTAGTAGTGATACGAGCCCGGCAGCCCCGGATGCTCGCTGACCGAGAAATGCTTGTCGAGCCACGCCAGGGCCTGGGCAATCGGCTCGTTCTGACGGTACTGTCCGCACAGTTTGACGCGCTCGGGCGTGCCGCACTTGAACTGCCGCCCCTCGTGCAGCCGCGAACCGGCCGCCATGAGGCTGGCCAGTCCGGCGGCGGTCATGGACCCATAGGAGTTGTAGCTGGGCCCCATGCGGTAGCCCCAGCCGCCATCCTTGTTCTGGGCGCGCACGTAGTGGCTTTCGCTGCGCTTCCAGACCTGCTCGTCCACGGGATACCCGGCGCGCGACGCTTCGTACAGGGCCAGCAGGGCCATCTGCGTGTTCGAGTGGTCGGTGTAGGTGACCAGGGCATCCGGGTCGCCCGACTGAGCGAGGCGGCGGTTGTAGCCCCAGGTGCCCAGGGACGTCTGCGCGGCCGAGAGCCAGGCCACGGCCTCGCGCACCTGGGCGGCATGGGCGGGCTTGCCGCTCACTTCGTCGGCCTTCAGGAAGGCCATCGCGCGCAGCGAGACGGCGTAGGTGTCGGCGTCGGGCATCCGCTCCAGCGCCGCCAGGCCCCGGGCCACCACCGGATCGTCCAGCGGCACGCCCGCCTGCACCAGCGCCAGCACGGCCAGGGCGGTCATGCCGCCATAGCCGCCGCCGTAGCTGTCCAGAATGTCGCCCCAGTGCCCGTCGGCCCGCTGCCCCTTCTTGAGCCGCACCACCGCCCGATCGACGCACTGACGGACCTGCTCGTCGGTCACCTGGGCGGCCGCCGGCGCCGGCAGGGCCGCCACGACTGCCGCCACGGCCACGGCCGCCGCCGTCGCAGCGCACACGGCGCGCACCGCCATGGAGCGATGAGGCGAGGTTCCCGGTTGCGGAGGCGTTCGTGGTGACATACCGTCAGATTATATCGGCCCCGGCCCGCCGAACCAGCAGGAGTTCTGGAGTATCCCGCGGCCCGCCCAGTGCGAGCGGTCAGTCGTTCAGCCTGCCGTTGAGGATGTTCACGAGCAGAGACAGGTCCGTCGGCTCGACGCCGCCGTTGCCGTCGAGGTCAAAGGCCCGTGCGGGAATGTGCTGCGGCGCCATGTGTTTCAGGGCAAGGATCAGGGCGCTGAAGTCGCCGGGCTCGGCGCCGCCGTTGCCGTCCACGTCCCCGAGCCGTCGCACCACCAGCGGCACCTGGCAGACGTGTTGTCCGACGACGTCGCCCGTGACCACGACATCCAGAACCAGGTCGCCGGCGCCCGCATGGCCGTCGGTGCGGCGGCTGCCCAGCACATACTTGACCAGGGGATTGCCCTCCGGATCGTCGATAACGGTCACCTCGCCGTCGCCGCTCCCGGGGCGTTTGGTCACCGTGACCGTATAGCTGTGGTTGGTCTGACCATCGTCCACGGCGGCCACGATCTTCACTTTGTGGCCACCCCGCGCCAGAGAGCCGGCGACATTCTGGTACACCCACTGGCTCTCTCCCTCGACGGTCACGACGGCCGTCAGCGACGCCTCGACGGCGAGGCTGTGTCCGGTTCCGCCGTCGATGGCGAGCACGTTGCCCGGTGCGGCCACGACGACGGGCAACAGACGATCCGTCGTGGTGCCGTCGCCGAGTTGCCCCTGGGCATTGCGTCCCCAGGCCCACAGCCGGTTCTGTGCGTCAAGAACCAGGGTGTGATAGGCGCCGCAGGCGACGCGATCGACTGTCGCATCCAGGAGGACGCGAACGGGCAAGGCGGATGACGTGGAGGCGCCGTTGCCCAACTGCCCATTGACGTTGGCGCCCCAGGCCCAGAGCGCGTTGTCGTCCAGCAGCGCGACGCTGTGACTGTAGCCGCACGAGACGCTTGCGGCTCCGGCGAGAGAAGCCACCGTCACGGGCGATCGGCGCGTCTCGAGGGTGCCGTCGCCGAGTTGGCCGCTGCTGTTCTGGCCCCAGGCCCAGACCTGGCCGGAAGCCGTGGCGACGACGACGTGCGCATAGCCTGCGTCGGCCGAGATGACCACCTCCGGCAGCGTGACGCGGCGCGGCGTCGGGCTGTCGTCGGCCGATCCGACGCCCAGTTGGCCGTAGGTGTTCTGGCCCCAGGTCCAGACAGTGCCGTCGCGGCAGACGGCGAGCGAATGCTTGTAGCCTGCGGCCACGGCCTGCACGTCGGACAGTGCGGGCACAAGGACCGGCGTGGCGCGCGACGTGGTGGTGCCGTCGCCGAGCTGCCCTTTGTCGTTGCGGCCCCAGGCCCAGACGTTGCCGTCGCCGTCCACGGCCAACGAGTGGTACCATCCGGCCGCCACGGCGGTGATGTCGGACAGGTCGGCGACCTGGACGGGCGTCTGCCGCAGCACGTGCGTTCCGTCGCCGAGTTGGCCGTAGCTGTTCATTCCCCAAGCCCAGACGTTACCCTGGCGGTCCACGGCCAGCGAGTGCTTGTCTCCGGCGGCAATGGCAGCCATGCCGCCGAGCGACAGGACTCGGACTGCCGTCGTACGGTCGGTGGTCGTGCCATCGCCGAGCTGGCCCATGTCGTTCAGGCCCCAGGCGTACGGCGTCGGGCCGGCGTCGTCGGCCCGGGCTGCGACAGTGCACAGCGCAACCACTGCCCCGGCGAGCGTGACGGCCCGGAGCCAACGCATTCTGTGGGTGGCGGAAGAATGGAACGATGCGGCACACGAAGGAGCGCGGCGACGCGCCTGGGTCATCGGCAGGCCCTCCCGCTGAGGCAACTGGATGTATGGCTCGAACGACGGTGGCATCTGACGGCGGCGCACGTCCCCACGTGCCCCCCGTCCATTGACGCATGAGGATACTAGATGCCGTCGCTGGGTGCAAGACGTTTGTCACGGATTTGTGACAAGTTCTGACGCCACAGTGTGCCGAAACCCTGACGCTTGTGACGGACCCAGGCCGAGGCGGACGTGCCTGTGCGTCTGGCTGTCGCGGTCACACCGTCGGTGCTCCAGAGTGCTCCAATACTGCGGGGAAGACACAAGGAATCGGCTCGAGCATAGGTCTGGCCAGCAGACTGGACGGGTTCCTCTCCTTATACCAGTCATGGGGGGTGTTGGGCCTGTTGACTTGACCTGCATGGTGAAGACGGCGAAGGCCCGCAAGTCGTTGACTTGCGGGCCTTTGTGTTCTGGCTGGGGATCAGGGACTCGAACCCCGACTAGCTGATCCAGAGTCAGCCGTGCTACCATTACACCAATCCCCAGCAATGACTCTGGAGCGAGAGAGTATAGCGAACCGGCAGCGGAAGTCAAGGCTTCGGCGACACGGGAAAATTCCGTGGGGGAGCGCGTCGCGTCGGCAAGGGACAATCTGAGGACGGTTCATGGCACAGGGCATGGCCGCCCCTCGACCGTGCTCGGGAACTGCGTCAAGCGGCCATGGGCCGCCGCCCCCCCCTGCACCGGCACCTCACAAGCTACAGCTACTGCGGCCGCTGGACGGTCACCTGCGTCGCCTTGATGCCGGTCGGCGCGCCGAGGTCGATCATGGGCAGGCCCGGCGGCAGGGACCGGTCGAGCATGACTGAGCCGAGTTCCTGCCCGCCCAGCCGCACCGTGAGCTGGGGCCCCTGGACCGCAAGCTCCAGCCGGAACGCGGCGGCGGCCGGGAGCGACCATGTCTGGAGCGTCGTCTGTTTGCCTGCCAGCACCTGGACGACAGCCACGTCGGCGCCGCGGATGCGTACGAAGCAGTAATTCCGGTTGTCGCTGTAGTGGACGCCCAGACCGGCGCCCTGGCCGTCCTTGACCGTGGGGGCGGCAACATGAATCTGCCCGGACACGGTGTACGCGACCAGCGACGCCCGGGCCTCCTGCCGCTGGCCGAACAGGTCCACCGGGCCGAGGACCACCAGGGCCGGACGTTTGCCTCTCGGGACGATACTGGCGGCCGAGCCGCTGGTGAGCCCCTTGACGGTGTTGCGATACGGCAGTTCGCCCGACAGGCCGGCCAGGAGCCGCGGATCGTCGGATGGGGTGAACTCGAGCGAGAAATCGCGCGACAACCCAGCCGCGGAGGGCAATCGCACTTCCAGGCGGCAGGGGACTCCGGGTTTCAGCGGCGATGCGGCCTCGACGGCAAGCACGCGCCCCGCCGGACTGGCCTTGGCGGGCACGGGCGGGCGTCCGCTCTGGACAAAGCGGGCCTCGGCAGCCCCCGCGGCCTCGGCCGGCTGTGGCGGACGGTCGTACACGAGGTGAATCAGAGGCCGGTTACCAACCGTGCCGCGAGGCCAATAGTCGACCACATGGATCGGGTCGGCCAGTTCCAGGGACAGGAAGTTGCTGCGAGCCAGGGACGTGCCCTGGGCATCGGCGGCACGGGCCTGGAGGGAGTGCGTGCCGGGCCCGAGCGGCGCGGTGTCGAGCCGCAGGCGTCCGCCCTCGAAACGACCGAGGCGCCGGTCGCCGACGCACAGGTCGATCGCCGCGGCGGCATCGGGCGGCGTCATGGCGACGGTCAGATCGACAACGGCCCCGGCTGCGGTGGTGTCGGTATGCCCCGTTGCGGCCCGGGCCAGCACGAGCCGTTCGCTGCGTCCACACGGAACGTCCACCACGGCCCACCCCTGAACTGCGGCTGGAGAGGCATCCACGGCCACAACGCGCACGCGGCACCAAGCGTCGGCGGGCGTAGTGGCGTCCGGTGCGAAGCTGCCGCTGAGACGGCCATCGTCCCCGGCGACAAGGTCGCCCTGGGCCAACGTTCGGGCCAGCCGGCCATCGACGAAACACCGCACCTCGCCCAGCGTTTTGCCCTCGGGCATGGCGATATCGAACTCGACGATCGGGGTCGGCGGACGTGAGGCTGCCGCGGGGGTCGTCACGCGGCAGGTCACCTTGGCGCGCACGGCGTACGGAGCGCAGAGAGGATCGCCGAAGACGGCGTTCTGCCAGCCGATGTAGCGGATGGCCGACCAGTAGACCTCGGCGAGGTTGCAGCCGGCCAGGTAGTTGTCGAGCAGGACATCGAGGTATCCACGGGTGGGGAACGAATCGGCGAAGGGTTCGTCCGTGGTGCCGTGAACGCCTGTGGCGCCGCAACGGATCAGCCAGGCGACGGGTGCCTGCGCGCTGTAACCGAACGTGCGCCAGTTGTTCCAGATGGCCCCGTAGGACTGGAGCATATCCGCCAGGGCGCCGGGGCGGTAGGTGTTCGAAGAAATGTCCTTCCACGTGAGGCCGCTGTACGAGCCGCCGCTGAAGTAGCCGGCCACGTCGTCGGCGCCGGCGACGGGCTTGCCCTTCTCGAGCAACTGGGCGGCGAATCCCCGCGACTGAAGCTGCCGGACGGCTTCATCGAACTTCATGACGTGCGGACTCTGGACGAAGTAGAAGGTGCCCTGCGGCGCCGTGGCGTCGGAGGCGACGCTGCGCCGGACAAGGTCCAGGGCATCTCGCGGCTCGTAGCCGCGAAGCCACGTCACCAGGCAAGGGCGCGTGTCGGCCGGAACCGTCGCGGCAAACCGCTCGAAGGCTTCGCGCCGGCTCACGTACGGGTTCAGCATCTTCTGGACGAGGCCGTCGGAGGCCAGGCCCGCCAGCAGCGCGGCCATGCTCCGCGTCTTCATGGTGCCGCCGCAGTCCACCCTGAGCGGCAGATCGGGGCAAAGGACGACGAAATGCAGGCGGTCGCCGGCCGGATGCTCGCGGATGAACGCCTTCAGCGGTTCGCGGACGGCCTTCTCGTACAGGTCGCCGGGAATGACGCTCTGGTCCCGGAAACTCTCGACCGGCAGGTCGATCAGGCAGAGATTCCGCTCGGGAACGCCCCGGGCGTCGCGATAGGCGTTGGCGACGGCGACGGAGTCGGCCGAGCGGCTGTTGGCGACGATCAGCACATTGTGCGGGCCGCCGCCGGCCATGACCGTCGAACAGACGGCCGCCGCCAGGACAAGGGAACATGACAAACGCGAAAGCACCATGGGCTTCTCCTGGCGTGTTGGACGGCTTCGCACGACGAACATTCGCCAGGGTGCATTGACATTTCGGGGAAGGCGGGGGCAGGATGCCCCTGCCACTCACGGGCAAGATGCCCGTGCCACGGTACGGCCCGCAAAACGCTGATGCACCCCACTGGCAAACACCTTAACAGATGCCGGCCCGCCGGACAAGCGCCGCGGTGCAGCCACAGGCCGGGAGACTGTACAACCGCGCGTCGGCGAGTGTGGTTTTTGTCGCCCGGCGGCATTGGCATGCGGCGACGGGTCGCTATAATAGGCCCCTGATCAAGGCCGATTGGATTCCGTGTGAACAGAAAGGCGATAAGGCGATGATGATCAGCGACTTGAGCAAGATTGCGGGGCGGACGTATCCCGCGCGGCGGCGGACGCAGAACGTGTCGGGCGGCGCGGCGCCGATTCAGGCGAAGAACTTCTCGCTGGGTTACGTGACGCTGGAGCCCCGTGGCGGCCAGGTGCCGTGGCACAATCAGGAGCAGGAAGAAGTGTACTTCGTCCTGGAAGGCACGGGGGAGATGTGCCTGGGCACGGAGCGGCAGCCGCTGGCGGCCGGTCAGGCCGTGTACATTCCCTCGGGGGTCTATCACCAGTTGACGAACGTGGGCGATGTGCCGCTGAAGTTCATCTACTGTTACGGTCCGGCGGGGGACGTGGCCCACTGGCGTCAGGAGCTGGACGGCACGTTGCCGCGGGCCGGGGCCGAGGCGCCTCCCCTGCCGCAGGGCGCCTGGCCGCAATGCACGGAGAAACCCAAGGCCTGATGACAACCTGCTGGTGCATTAACGCTTCGGGAAAGCAAGGGCAGGATGCCCCTGTCACTCACGGGCAAGATGCCCGTGCAACGGTACGGCCGCCGAAACGCTGATGCACTGCCAAGGCGGGGCCGTTTTGACAAGGCCTCCAGGCCGTGCTAGAATATGGGCTTGTGGTCCGTCCGCAGGGGCGGGCAGCACGCGAGATTCGGTTAGGAAAGGAAAGGTATTCGGACGATGGACAACGTCAAGACCCACCGCGTGGGCATCATCATGAACGGCGTCACGGGACGCATGGGCACGAACCAGCACCTGCTGCGGTCGATCATGGCCATCCGCAACCAGGGAGGCGTCCGCATCAGCGACAACGAGCGGATCATGCCGGATCCGCTGCTGGTCGGCCGCAACCCGGCGAAGCTCGAGCCGCTGGCGAAGTCGGCCGGCGTCGAGAACTGGTCCACGGACCTCGACGCTGCGCTGGCCGACTCGAATTACACAGTGTACTTCGACGCGCAGACGACGAACCGTCGGGTGGCCTCCGTGAAGAAGGCCATTGCCGCGGGCAAGCACGTGTACTGCGAGAAGCCGACGGCGACGAGCACGGCCGAGGCCTACGAACTGTATACGCTGGCCAGGAAGGCCGGGATCAAGAACGGCGTGGTGCAGGACAAGCTGTGGCTGCCCGGGCTGCTGAAGCTGAAGCTTCTGATCGACACGGGCTTTTTCGGCCGCATCCTGAGCGTTCGCGGGGAGTTCAGCTACTGGGTGTTCACGGGCGAGCATGTGCCGCCGCAGCGGCCGTCATGGAACTACCGGGCCGAAGACGGCGGCGGCATCATCGTCGATATGCTGTGCCACTGGCGTTACGTGCTGGACAACCTGTTCGGCAACGTCAAGTCGGTGTCGTGCCTGGGTGCGACGCACATCGGCCAGCGCGTGGGCGAAGACGGTAAGCCCTACAAGGCCACCTCCGACGATGCGGCGTACGCGACGTTCGAGCTGGAGGGCGGCGTGATCGCCCACTTCAATTCGTCGTGGTGCGTCCGCGTGCGGCGCGACGACCTGCTGACGATGCAGGTGGACGGCACCGAGGGCAGCGCCGTGGCGACGCTTCGCGATTGCGTCGTGCAGCACGCCAGCGCGACGCCGCGGTGCATCTGGAACCCGGACATCGACAACCCGGTGGACTTCTTCGGCGGCTGGCAGCGCGTGCCCGACACGCTCGCCTGCGACAACGCGTTCAAGGTGCAGTGGGAGCTGTTCCTGCGTCACGTGGTACTGGACGAGCCGTTCCGCTGGTCGCTGCTGGAAGGGGCCAAGGGCGTGCAACTGGCCGAAAAGGGCCTGGAATCGTGGAAGAAACGGGCCTGGGTGGACATTCCGGAACTGAAGGCCTGAACCAAGGCGGGGGCGATGTCATGAGAGCCCATCCAGCAGGCAGGTCGGGTCAACGGACCTGACACGCCGTGGGCCGGGCAGAAGCAACCGTCGGGTCTGTTGACGCGACCTACGTATTGCAACAAACCAGGGGGCCGGCCCGAGAAGGTCGGCCCCTTCTCTATTCATGTAGCCTCTACAACGGCGGGGTGGGTGGTCGGCGACGGCGGCGGAGGAGCATCGCCAGGAGCAGGGCCGCCATGGCGCCGAAGACCACGAGATCGAAGGAAATCAGCTTGGGCTTGGCGTCAGCCGCGGCTCCGTCTCCGGCCGTTGTCGCCAGGTTCGGGCGCCCGGCCCGCAGCCAGGCGGTGTAGACCAGTGAGGAGAGCATCGACGCGGCGCGGCCCATGGCCAGGCGGGGCAAGTCATCGTGCCGCTCGGAGAGTATGCGTCCGAGTTCGTCCACGTGTCGCAGGAGCCGCCGCTGCCGCCCGTCGAGGCCCTGGGCGTCCTTGCGACGGAACAGTTCGTCGGCGGCATCGCGGTCCAGCGCTTTCAGATAGGCGACGTCCTCGTCCGTGATGCCGCTGCGACGGCGGGCTTCGGTGTCGGCGGCCAGCAGACGGCCGGTCCACTCGGCATTGCGGCCAGCCTGCTCGATCGCCGCGGCCACGACGTCGTCCACCGCGTCGTAAGGGGACAGAAGCTCCGGCGGCAGCCGTTCGAGGTCCTGCGGCGACAAGGCTTTGCGGCGAATCACCAGGTAGATTTCGAAGGCCGCATGGATGCCGCGGTTGCCGGTCATCTGGCCGTCGTAGTTGCGTGTCGTGTGCAGCGGCTGATGCAGGTCGCCGACATAGTGGGACAGGTCGGCCATGGCTTCCTCGATCCGGTCGCGGCGTTTCTGACGAAAGGCCTCGGTCAGTCGCGTCACTTGGTCGCGGATGACCCACGGCAGGGTGCCGTGGCGGGCCAGCGCGGCCTCGCCCAGTTGCGGCCAGCGGGAACGGTCGGTCCCGTCAAGGGTGGTGGTCGGCCGATCGGGGTCCTCGTCGAGCAGTTCGGCGGCCAGCAGACGGCCGGTCCACTCGGCATTGCGGCCAG
>Ga0123328_1001323_pt1 | contig 24371 bp, 18 predicted proteins | sample BioC12SIPDNA_2_FD_89702 | JGI IMG/M metagenome (GOLD analysis project Ga0123328, IMG submission 89702) | Anaerobic biogas reactor microbial communites from Washington, USA - Biogas_R1_A C12 SIP DNA | ecosystem: Engineered > Bioreactor > Anaerobic > Unclassified | place: Washington, USA...
ACCGCCCGCTCGCGCACGTCGCCCAGCCGCTCGTAGACCGGCAATTCTTCCTCGCGCCGAATACGCAGGGCCTCGTCGGTCTCGCCCCGCTGCTGGAGAATGTCGGCGATGTACCCCCTGCTGACAGCGACCATCCTCTCATCATCGCTTGCCGCAAAGGCCTCCGCGGCCTTGGTGGCTGCCTGAAGGGCAGGGTCGTAAGAGCCACCGAGTTTCCACGCCGCGCTGGCGCGCAGCAGCAATCGGCCGCGGGTCTCCTGTTCACCGGGGCGACGACTGCCTTCGAGCGCTGCCGCTAATTCCTCGTAGTAGACCGGCGCTTCCAGTTCATGGGCCATGGGAAGACCGGAGCGCCACTGCTCAATCTGCGATGAGGTTCCGCGGCCTGGGAGTGGTGCCGGGCCTGGAAAAGTGAAAATGGCCGTGCGCACGGACCAGAGGTCCGGGGCCACGTCATGCGCCAGCCATGGCAGCCAGGATGGGCCGGCCAGAACGACCGCGTTCGGACAGTCTCGGATGATCGCATTCCGGCGCTCATTCAAACGGCGTAGCGCCTGGGCCCACGCCCCCTTCAGATCCTCTTCCCAGCCCAATGTGCTGGCGAAAACGATCTTCCGGCCAGCCGCATTTCGGGATAAGGCGGTTAGATGTTCCGCCAAGGTGGGGAGAACAGCAGGGCCGGCCGGCGGCAGGGCCTCGAACTCATTGCCCGGCGGCGGTGCGGTAGCCAGGCGACGCCTGACCTCGTCCATGACATTGGGGGTCTCGAAACCGCAGAAGAACAACTCAAATCCCCGGCCGACCTCGAGGCAGGCACGAAGTCGCTCGAACTGGGCTTCGCCGTCCCGGCCCAGGGCCAGCGGCTGCGGATCACTCTTGCTGCTTGGCTTTCTTTCCATGGGCTTGTTTCAGCGCCGCCTGGACCTTCGGACTTCGACGCACCAAGGGATGAAGATCGTACCACTCCTCGCCGTTGCGGTATCCGAGGACAAAATGATGATCGAACAGTTCGGCCAGCCGGAAAGCCTGAGTGCGTGTGGCACGCGGCACGTCACGCGCTCTGGCTACCTCGACCAGCAGAGGCAGGTCGTCATCATAGATGGGCTTGTCATAGACCCGGACTTGATCGCGAATAACCTCCTCGACCAGTTGCGTGAGGATGTCCGGGGGTATCGGCGGCGAGATCTTCTTCATGGCGGCCGAAAGCAGAACCTCGCGCATCATGCGGAGGAGATCGCGCGGATAGCCGCCCGACGCCTCGATCAAAGTATCCAACGTCCCGGCGTCGCTGAATACCTGATCCATCGGCATCCGCTTCTCGATAATCTCGCGCATGGCCGCGAAGCCAGCCGGCACAGGTTTGCCGGTCTTCCGGTCCATCAGCCGGCACATGGGCAGAATACAGACCCGATCGACGCCCGTACCGAACTCGTAGAAGGTAAGCCACGAAGGCACGGTGTAGACAACGTGGCAGGGCAACTGAAGCCACTTCCAGTCCCGGATGAAGATCGTTTCGACTGCTTGGCGCACTTCTTCGGTTTGCCGGAGATCGGTCGGGCGGACTTTCTCAAAAGTGTCGATGATCACCACAAGCCCTTTGTGGTCGGGGCGGGCATTCGCAATGACCGGTATCACCTCGCCCAGAAAATCGTGACACGCCTGGGCCAAGTCTGACAGCCGGCCGCTACGCTCCAGATAGCTATAAATCCTGGCTTTGAGGGTTACATCCTGCTTCAGCTTCAGCCCGAGTTCTCCTACCGCCGGCACGCTTATAGCCAGACCTTCCACCTCGATTCCCGACCCTATCAAGCCCCTGAAACGTTCCCAATATGACTTGAAAGGGCCCGCAATCCCATTTCGGCAGTCCTCCTGGATGAACTTGTCCACGCCGGCCGCCACCGTTGCCAACAAGTCGTTGACCCGAGGCGGCACGTTAAGATTGAGATAGTCCTCGCTATCGACGAACACCACCGTGTAGTCGTCGTTTCTGAGATTCGCGGCCAGCCGCTTGAGTTCGGTGCTCTTGCCGCTCCCGATGAAACCGGAGAATAGCTGCTGTGTGGGCTTGTCGGCCGTCTGAATCACCGTCTGAAGACGGATCATGGGATCAAAGTCACGTCCGCGCACGCCCAAGGCATGGAGGTCAACGCGCCACGGATCATCCGCCTCAAGGCCGGATTGGAAGGAGCAAGCGTTCAACGCATCGCGCAGAATGTCACCCATGTCTACAACCTTCATATGGCCAGTGTCAGAGGAGTCATCTTCTAGTCTCTCGACAAAGCCAACCCGACCACTGTATGCGAATGACTTCGCAACATGCTCTCCTGACCGACTCGTCGCCAAGCCACTACCCGGACTTTCCGCAGTTGGCCGGTCACGCCCAGGCACAACCTAGGAACCTAGGATAATCATAGCTTTGGGTGATTGAGCCTGCAATCCCGGTGTATGGTCGCCTTAGTGCCTTTGCATACCGGGGGCCTTATGCCCGGGCAAGAGGAGGCTGGGATAGTCCCCGCCGCTCGCCTGGGTTCTCGCGTCGCTTGCTCGCTTTTCGTCGGGTCGCGCTCCGCGTTGATGACCGGCTGGTGCCACGAGGTTGCCAAGCTGCGCCATCAGCCAAGGACATGCGGCCGTCGGCTGCGGATGCTGCCCGTTCAGCCGCGGTCAACGTTGGCGCGGAGGAAGCGCAGGCCGCGCTTGGCGAGGTCGTCGCCATCCTTGGCCAGCGGTCGCCAGATGCTCGCCGCCCGGGCGATTTCCTTGATGGCCGGCACGAAGCTCTCGATGGTGATCCAGCCTTTGTACTTCATTGCCCGTAAGGCCTTGAAGAACCCATCCCAGGGCACATGGCCGGTGCCGGGGATGCCGCGGTCGTTCTCGCAGGAGTGAACATGGGCCAGCCACTTGGAGCCGATCTTGCGCAGGGCGGCGACGGGATCCTTCTCCTCGATGTTGGCGTGGAAAGTGTCGTAATGCACACCGACGCGAGGGCTGCCGACCTCCTGGCAAAGCTTGCGGGCATCGGCGCTGATGTTGAGGAAGTAGGTTTCGAAGCGGTTCAGCGGCTCGATGCCAACGGTCACACCGACCGACTCGGCATGATCGGCGACCTTCCGCAGACCAGCGACGGCATGCTTCCATTCAGTGTCATTGCGGGCGCGGCCCACCAGCAATCCGACTGGTGAATAGAGCGGGCCGGCCACCACCTCGGCGCCGATTTCACGACTCACGTCCAGGGCGTGCTTGACGTGATCAAGGGCTTTCTTGCGATCGCTTGCGTTCGAGCTGATCAATGAGCCCTTCACGATCACCGTGCACACCGTCGCCCCCAACCCCTGGTCGGCCAGGGCGCGACGCGTCGCGGCGACGTCCACCGCCGATGGGTCGAACATCGGGAACTCCACCCCGTCGAACCCCATGGCCGCTACCTTGTCGATGAGCTTCACATCCTTGCGTGTGTAGCAGCCCGTCCACAACATCAGGTCCACGCCAATTCGCATGAGTCGTCTCCCGTTATGAGTATGAGACACCGTTGTACGCTGGGCGTTGGGGAACCGCTTTCCTGCGGTCGCGGCTCTGATCGTCATGTTGTGCTCGCCGCAGGCCTGACGCCGCACACGCCCGCCCACGGCGTCCGTCTCCTCCATCAGCTACTGGTCAGCTTCGATGGGCCCCATGTTGCGGAACAGGTATACACCCTCTTTGCCTGGCGCGATGATATCCTTCCAGCCATTGCCGTCGATATCCGCCACCCAGAGATAGATGCCCGCCCCGCTGGAGGTCGCGGCGGGGCCGTAATCGAGCGTGATCCGCCTGAACTTGCCGCCGTCGATCTTGAAGTAATACAGGCCTACCGGGTCGAGCGAGCCGGGGTCGCTGAACGCATGAGCCCGATAGCGTTTGCCCGTGATCAGCTCGACTTGGCCGTCCTTGTCGATATCATCGAGCACCAGGTCGTGGTACTGCGATCGGTCGGCGTCGATCACATGCTTGACCCACGATCGCTCACCCGCGTTATCGCGTCGCTGCTCGTACCAGAACAGCCCGTAGTCGTGCCCCATGCCGACGATCAGATCCGCCAACCCATCGGCGTTCACGTCGTGGACGGGAATCGGAATGCTGGCGGAGCCGAGGTGAAAGTCAGGGTGGAAGGTCCACTTGCCGTTGATGCGGTCCTCGGGCGCTTCGATCCACCCTTCGGGCACGATGAAGTCGCCGCGACCGTCGCCGTTGACGTCACCGAAACCCAGCCCGTGCCCGCAGTCGCCCATCTTGACCTCGTGCCGGCTGAAGCGACCCGTACCCTTGCCCTGGGCGTCGCGGATCAGCTTGTAGAAGACGACATTGCCGCCGGCGTTGGGCACCGCTTCGACATGCCCGTCGCCGTCCACGTCCCAGAAGCGGGTCGTCTCGACGCTGCCGCATTCGTCGATAGCATGCGTCTTCCAGGGGATAGGCTCTCCCTTGGGGTTCTCTCGCCACTGCAAAGTCTTGCCCCACCATCCGCCGGTGATCAGGTCAAGATAACCGTCGCCGTTCACGTCAAGCGGGTAATCCGAGAAGTTGTCGTAGTAATCGTCGACTCGCTTAAGCTCGCAGATCCGGTGGCGCTGCTCGAAGGTCGGGCCGCGGAACCAGAACTCTCCGGAGACGATGTCGATCGCCCCATCTTTGTCCACGTCAAATGCACAGGCGGTCTCATAGATCACGTCGCCGATACGCTGACGCTCGAACCGCAGACGTGGTTCAGCAGCCCCCGCGACCACGGTCCCAGCCAGGACAATCACCATGCCCATGCATCCACAACGAAACGCTCTCACTTCGCACCTCATACTTCCTCAAACTGACCGCGTCGATCGCCATGGCGAGCGCCACACCAATGAGCTGCGGGCTTCAGCCCGCGCGGTGTTTCCTCGCGTACGACGCCTTGCTCTCCCTCGAAAGGCCGCGCGGGCCACAACCCGAGGCTCGTCGGACGGCCGCTACTTCGCGCTGCGTTGCGTGAATGATACCGGCTGGCCGTCGGGCGTGGTAATCCGCACGCAGAACTCCCAGCCCAGCGTGTTCTGCCAGATTTTCATCAGAATCACATTCCGGCCGGCCTTGAGAGTGATCGGTACCTGGTCCTGGTCGACGACCAGCCCGCGGGCGACGAAGTGCTCGAAGACCTTCTCGCCGTTCACCCAGACCCGCTCGCTGTCGTCCACGCCGATCCGCAGCACAGCCGGGGTTTCCTGCGGCACCTCGATCTCCGTGTAAGCGTAGGCAATCGCCTGTTGGGCAGGGCCGAGCACCTTAAGCAGATCCAGCAGACCGCGCTCATCCTGGCTGACGACCTGCCGCCAGTCGAGGCGGCGTTTGCCGGCCATGTAACGGGCGTTCAGATCCACGTTGGGCTCGCCGATGAGGGCTTGGTTCCAGGCGGCATTCTCCGGGCCGAGCTCGAACGGGCCGACCACCCACCAGTTGGTGACGATGCCCAACAGGGCGGAGACATCAATGTCCGCCCCCAGGTCTTTCATCCCTTTGGCAACCAGACGCATCGTCTCCGTGCCGCCGCCCAGGTCGCGGATGGTTTCGTAAGCCTTGAGGGCCTGTTCACGTTGCCCCGCGGCCACCAAGGCACCCGCGACGGCGGTCAACGCCGGCACGGCCTGCGGCTTGAGGCTTTCCCGCCCGGCGACCTCCATCACCACCTCGAAGGCCGCGGGTATCGGGCAAGCGGCCACGCCCGCCAGGGCCGTGCGGGCCGCATCGTCATCGCCCGCAAAGCCGAGGGCGACAGCGTATGCCCGGCCGGCCTCTTTCGGCTTGCCCGCACGCCGCAGAGCATCCGCCACCTGCAGGATGCCTTTCCGAGCAGCGGCCCGTTCCTCGGCGGCCTCCGCCCGGCCGGCAGCCATCAACGCTTCGAGGGCGTCCGGCAGTTCCGTCGCGGCCAAGGCCTGCAACGCGGCCATGCGGATCGCAGGCTCACCCGAGCTTGCCGCCTGCGTCAGCACGGGCAGCACCGCGTGGTTCTGTTTGCTGCCGAGCACACCCAGCAAGGACGCCTGCAGCGCACCATCCAGCACGGGGTACGCCTCAACCAGTGCCCGGGCCACGTCCACACCTTGCATGGTCCGCAGGGCCTCGATAGCGATGGCTCGCGTGGGGTTGTCCACCGATTTAATCACCGCAAGAACCGGAACCACACAGGTGCCGTCGCCGATCCGGCCCAAACCTGCCAGGGCGGCCTCCTTGAGTAGCCGATCATCCTCCGCGAGCAGCCCGAGGTACGTCTCCACGAGTATCTGCCAGTTGCCGCCTCGCGTCTCGGTGGTGTAGAGCAGCCGTACGAAAACGTTGCGGGCCTCGGCTTTCAATACGTCATCGGCGGCCAGGAGTTGCGCCCGGGCCGTCGCGATCAACGACGGGTTGCCCATCCAGGCGACCGAACGCAGGGCGGCGACGCGCACGCGAGCGTCCGGACTATCCACCAGTTTCAGGCAGGCGTCTATGCTGTCGGCATCCCGCACCTGGCTGAGGCCGTCCAGCAGGGCGACCTGGAATGTAGCGTCCGCCTTGGGCAGATAAGCCCGCAGGGCCGCCGCCGCGTCCGCGGTACCCAGTTCGACCAGCGCTGCACGGGCTCGCTCTCGCACCTGGGCGTCCGCGAGCAGGTCGGCGATGGGTGTGAGGGCGTAGCCATCGGGCACCAGCACGGGCAGCAGCCGCAGGGCGCGCATCTTGACTTTGGCCGACTGCTCGGGAACCAGCAGAGTCATCAAGTGGTCGGTGACGATGCGACGTTCCGCCTCGCGGCCGGGCACGCCCACTTCGCCGATCAAATCCGACAGCACGTTGAACGCCGCACGCCAGACCTGCTCGTCATCACCTGCCATCAGCGGCAGCAGCTTGGGTACGACCTCGACGCTCTCGCGCGGCAGCAGTTGCCGCGCTTCCGCCCGGGCCGCCTCATTGTCGCCGCCTAGGGCGATGACCAGTTCATCCATGCGCGACGCCAGAGCGAAACTGGACGTCGCCAGTACAAGCCCGAGGAAGGCGACGCTTCTCGCTCCCAAGCCAAGTGCGGCTACTCGCATCGTCGTTTTCTCACTTTCTGCTCTGCAACTTCGCAGAATCCCCCTGGACCTCGGAAGGGACAATCCATGGGAATCTCACACACACGCTCCGAGCGTGCGAGAGACGCCCAAGAGGAGCCGCGACCGTCTGGGGGGTAGCTCCAGCAGCGAAGAACCGCTTCCTTGCGGGCACGGCTCTGATCGAGCCAGAAGAACCGCTTCCTTGCGGGCGCGGCTCTGATCGGGCCCGCACGTTTTCGTACACCCCCTCACAGTCGCCACGGCGACCGATACGCCCGCGTCAGCATCCGGTTGGCCTGCTCGTCACGAACACAGGTCTCAGTGCGGGGATCCCAGTTAAGCCTCCGCCGCAGCTTCAGGGCGATACCCGCCAATAACACCGGCACCGTCGAACGATGGCCCTGCTCGATGTCGGCCGTGGGGCGTCGCCGCCTGCGCATGGCGTCGAAGAAATCATCATGATGCGGCGGATGAGCCCAGCTTCGCTCCGGCTCCCCGACGAATCGGGGGATGCCCAGGCTTTCAGGCAGCACGTCGAAGGTGTTGCGATCGACGAGGAGCTGCCCGTCGGTGCCCTGGAATTTCATTCCATAGCCGTACCCGGCATATGTGTTGTGATGACGCTGCTCCCACGTGACGCTGCAGCCGGGATACTCGAAGAGAACCTCGACGTTCTCATGGTTCTCCGATCCAGCGCCGCCACGATAACTGCCACCGAGGGCCTGCACGCTCAGCGGGCGGTCCTGCCGGATGCCCCACTGGATGATGTCCATGAGGTGCACGCCCCAGTTGGTGAGCTGACCGCCGCGGCAGTAATCATGCGAATCCATGAAGCCATAATGGCGTTGCGGCGAGTAAGGCTCCTCGGGTGCCGGCCCCAGCCACATATCCCAGTCCAGACCCTCGGGCACCGGAGCGGAGGTTTCGCCGCCAGACCAACCGTTGACCCCCAACCAGCAGGTGGCACTGGTGATCGTGCCGAGCCGCCCGCTGTGAATCAAGTCGATCGCCTTCTGGAAAATGGCCGTGGTGCGCTGCTGCGTGCCGAGCTGGACCACGCGACCGAATCGCCGGGCGGCTTGGACCATCGCCCGACCCTCGGCAACCGTCGGGCTGGCGGGCTTCTCGACGTACACATCCTTGCCCGCCTGGCAACCGAGTATGGTCAGTAACGGGTGCCAGTGGTCCGGCGTCACGACGAAGACGCCGTCAATATCCTGGCGGTCGAGCAGCTTGCGGAAATCCTGGTAGCCGGTGGGTGCCTTGCCGGAGAGTTTCTCGACCACGCCGACCGCGTTCTCGTAGCGAGGCCTGAAGCAATCGCAGACAACCGCTACTTCGCACTGTGGGTTGACCGATAGCGCTTCCAGATGCCGCGTGCCCATGCCCCCGCAGCCGATCACCCCCAGTCGCACGCGTTCATTTGCCCCCAGCCGGGCCAAGGCCCTGGCGGGTCGCAGCAGTGGAGCCACCACACCCAGGGCAAACACCGTGCGTCCAGCGCCCTTGAGAAACTCTCTGCGCCTGACCATACGTACCTCCGCGGATGCCCGCCACCCTCCCACACCACGACAAACCAGCGAGTGCATTAGACCCTCCCCCTCTGCATGCGTCAAACCAATTGCGAACAGCCCGCATTGCCGTCTCACTTGACAGGCCTGCACACGCATTCAGGTCGAGGTTGACCCACCCATCGCCCGGCGTACAATTTCGGCGTCGTGGCCGCACTGGTAGCGGACGTTTCACGGAAGACAGGATCGCCATGAAAGTAGCCTTTGTCGGCCCGCCGATGAGCGGGAAATCAACCTTGTTCCGCGCGGTGACCGGCTCGCAGGCCTCGCCGCAGCACGGTATCGGCGAGCACCTGGGCGTCGTCAAGGTGCCCGACCCGCGGCTGGATTGGCTCAACGCGCTTTACAAGCCGCAGCGCAAGGTCGAAGCCACCCTCGACTGTCTCGACGTGCCCGGCTTCAGCCATGAGACCGCGCAACAGCAGGCGGAGTTCCGCAAAAGCCTGCCCAGCATCCGGCAGTGCGATGCCCTGGTGGCCGTGGTGCGGGCGTTCGACAACCCGGCCGTCCCCCCCTACCGCAATCGCATCGACGCCCGGGCGGACGTGGATGAGCTGATCGCCGAGCTGGTCTTCTGCGACCTTGAACAGGTGACCACCCGCATCGAGCGATTGGAGAAGTCGTTGAAGAAACCGACCCGCACCCATGAGCAGGAAAAGCGTGACCTGGAGCTGATGCAGCGATGCCAACAGGCTTTGGAGAACGAGCAACCCATATCCTCCGCCCTGCATAACGATGACGAACGTCGAGCCCTTTCCAGCTATGCCTTCTTGACGGAACTACCGCTCATCGCCGTAGTCAATGTGAACGAGGACCAAGCCGCCGCCCCACCGCCGTTTGCGTATCCGAGCGTCCACACGCTGGTCTCGCTTTGTGCGGATACCGAGGAGCAAATCGCCCAGTTGGAGCCGGCCGACCGCGAGGCCTTTCTGCAGGATCTTGGCGTCAGCGAACCCGCTCGCAACCGCCTCGTCCGAGCGTGCTACGAGGCCACGGGCATGATTTCGTTCCTCACCGTCGGCGAGGACGAGGTCCGCGCCTGGCCCATCCGCCGCGGCAGCGACGCGGTCACCGCGGCCGGCAAGATCCACACGGACATCGCCCGCGGTTTCATCCGGGCGGAAACAGTCGCCTATGCCGACCTGCACGCCGCCGGCGACATGAAGGGCGCCAAGGCCGCCGGCAAGGTTCGCCTCGAAGGGAAAACTTACGTGGTCCAGGACGGCGACATCATCAACTTCCGGTTCAACGTCTAGGCGACGTGTCAGGCTCGCAACGAAGGTGTCCAATACCGCATGGAGGCCGTCCATTGACCTTGCCCGGGCAAGATGCCGCGATGCCAACCTTGCTCAGGGGGCAACCGCGCGGCTCACTCGGCCGGGCTGGAACGATCTTCATTCGCCCCATGCCTGCTGCGAACCACGGGGGCCGGAGGAACTCAAGCTGACCGACACGCGATAATAGGCCGCGATCAACCGCTCCCGTCAATCGGCGAACTTGACATATTGAACCTACGCTGCACGCGGGAGCGTTGGCTCCGGCGACTGCTTGCCTGCGGATGATCGCATCCCGTTGCCGCGAGGATCTGTCGGCCGGGTCTTGGGCTGCCCCGAGGGCGAGATCCGCAACGCAAAAAAAAGGTCGCATGGACCGCTTGACATTCGCTCACCGGCAAGTAAACTGACCTGTCTCGTGGAATTCGGCAGCGTTTGAGTTCCCCGGGGCCGTAGCTCAATTGGCTAGAGCATCGGACTGTCGATCCGAAGGTTGCGGGTTCGAGCCCCGTCGGCCTCGTTTTACCGGCCTGGGCCGGGTATCCTTCGTCGAGGGCATGGAAGCCACGACGCGCCATTTCCCCTTGCCGCTGATGTTCGGTTGTCTTCTCCACCTGTGTCTCCTCGCCCGCATGCCCTCTCCAGAATAGCGCTGCCCGGCTGTTCGGACTATCAAGCAGTGGGCAAAGATGCTGTCTGTGTAACTCGACGAGCGATACGCCGGTTGAATTCTGCCTCTGCGTGACCTAGGCTGTTGCCCGGTCGATCCAGTCTTGAAAGGAGTTGAACGCTATGGCCAGTGAATTCAGTATCAGCCCGGAAGGCGAGAAATTCCCGCTTCCCCGGAAAGAGCAATACGCCGCGGAGTTTGAGCGGCTCAAGAAGCTTGCCGACGCGAAGCGAGCCGAGGGCAAGGAAATTGTGGTGGTCGTGGGCGTGGGCTTCGTCGGAGCGGTCATGGCCGCGGTGGTCGCCGATAGTCGAGACAAGAAGACCGGGAAGCACAACAAGTTCGTCATCGGCCAACAGCGGCCCAGCACGCGCAGTTACTGGAAGATTGAGCTGCTCAACCGCGGGCAAGCTCCCGTCAAAGCGGAAGACCCCGAGGTCGATCCCATGATTGCCCGGTGCGTCAAGGAGCATGGCACGCTGACGGCGACCTATACGCATGAAGTACTCAAGCTGGCCGACGTGGTGGTCGTGGACGTCCAATGCGATTACCTGAAAAAGGACTTGGGCAATCTGCGGACCGGAGCCGCAGAGATGGCCGCTCTGGAAAAGAGCATGGCCACCATCGGTGACACCATCCAGCCGCACTGCCTGGTGCTGATCGAGACAACCGTGGCCCCGGGCACCACCGAGTATGTGGCCTACCCGATTCTCAAAAAGGCCTTTGAGAAGCGTGGCTTGGCGACCGAGCCGCTCTTGGCCCACAGCTTCGAGCGGGTCATGCCGGGCCGACAGTACGTCAGCAGTATCCGCGATTTCTGGCGAGTCTGCAGTGGAGTGAATGAGGAGAGCCGTCGGCGTGTGGTCAAGTTTCTTTCCGAGGTCCTCAACGTCGAGCAGTTCCCGCTGACGGTCATGGATCGTCCGCTGGAAAGCGAGACCACCAAGATCGTCGAGAACAGCTACCGTGCGACCATGCTGGCGTTCCTGCACGAGTGGAGCCTGTTTGCCGAACGCAACGGCGTGGACCTGATCAAGGTCGTGCAGGCGATCAAGGTGCGTCCCACCCACAACAACATCATCTTCCCCGGCCCAGGCATCGGCGGATACTGCCTACCCAAGGACGGCGGGTTGGGCATGTGGGCCTACAAACACCTGATGGGATTCGAGGACGACATCTTCAAAATCACCGAGGCGGCCATCAACATCAACGACACGCGGGCGTTGCATGTGGCCGAGTTGGTTCGCGACGCGTTGCGAAACATGGGCAAGTACGTGGCAGCGGCCAAGTGCGTGTTGCTCGGAGCGGCCTATCGCGAGGGCGTCGGCGATACCCGATACAGCGGTAGCGAGCTGGTAGTCCGCAAGCTGGCTGAGATGGGCGCAGAGGTCGGCGTGCATGACCCCTATGTGCAGCACTGGTGGGAACTCGAAAGCCAGGATACCTACCCCGCCCCCGGCCAGAGTTGGGCCCGGTTCTTCCGCAACCAGGAGCAGTTGGGCAACCTGCGTATCGAGCAGGATTTGCCCAAGGCGATCAAGGATGCGGACGCGGTGATCCTGGCCGTCCGTCACGACCCCTACCTGAATCTGTCGCCCGATGAAGTGGTCGCGATGATCGGCCGGCCAGCCGTGATCGTCGACTGCTTTGGCATTCTCGATGATGACCGCATCCGGCGATACTTCGAGCTGGGTTGCGAGGTCAAAGGCCTGGGGCGTGGCCACGTGAAACGCATCAAAGATAGCGTGAGGAAGTAGCCTTTTCGGCACGGGCCTGCCCACAACGAATCGTACCTTCCGGCGGCGGCCATCGCGGCCCGGCAACCGTAGCGTTGTACCGCAACGTGCCGACCATGTGGGCACGCGATGACGACCGGTCTCCCGGCGATGCCGGATCGGATCTGCGTCGGGTGCGAGCGGGCGGCGTGACAAGGCGGAGCGGAACACACACGCTGACACCAAGGCGGGGGTGCGAGAGACTATGATGTCGCCTCGTTTGTGAGGGTCTGATGGTGCGTGGGGGTTTGTACGATCAGCATGTCCATTCCTGGAACTCGGTGGACTCCAAGGCCGATCCGCGGGCGATCGTGGACCGTGCCTTGGCGGTCGGGCTTGCGGGGCTGACCTTCACCGAGCACTACGACCGGCGGGCGGAAGAGTGGCCCATCTGCGTCTACGACTACGAGCGGATTGCGGAGACGGTGGCGGGGCTTCGCGAGGCGGTCGGCTCACGCCTGTTCGTCGGCCTGGGCATTGAAGTCTGCTATCAACCCGACCAGATGGACGAGATTCTGGAACACCTCGACGGGCATGCCTTCGATGCGGTCATGCTCAGCGTGCACTGGTTCAACGACCGGGCCCTCCACGAGCACGCCCACTGGACCGGGCTCGATACCGTCACCGCCACGCAGCGTTATCTGCAGACCGTCCTTGAGGCGGTAAGGTTCGTCCGGGATCTTGCCGCGGGGGGGCGGCGGCCCTTCCATCTCTTGGGCCATCTCGACCTCGTCAAACGTTACACGCAGCGATACTTCAGCCGCTACGAGGTGCGACAATACCGCGATCTCGTCGAGGAAATCCTGCGGACCTGCGTCGAGGCTGATTTGATCCCGGAGCTGAACACGAGCACGCTACGGCAATCGCTCCCCGAGCCGATGCCCGCCGCGTGGGCCGTCGAGATGTACGCCCGACTCGGCGGCCGAGCGATGAGCCTGGGCAGCGACGCACACCAAGTGGACCACGTCGGGGCAGGTCTGGCCCAGGGAGCGGAACTGCTCAAGGCCGCCGGCGTGCCTTGCCAAGCGGTTTTCATGGCATGCCAACGCCATGAGCTCCCACTGTGAGAAAGGCCATACCCCTTGCTCTGGCCGTTGGCCACGCACCATCCCTGATGCAGGCTCCGGCCCAGTAGGCCCACAGGCTTGCACAACCGTCCGCGATGCGACATTGTGTCGCTATGTTCGGATCCGACCACACGCCATCAGTTGCCCGCCGAGCGAGCCTGCCCGCGGCGGTGGCGCTCGCGCGGTCATCCCGCCAAGGCCTTGGACGGCCCCTCGCTTCTCGGCACGGCTGGCCTGGGTGGCTGGCCCTGCTGCTCGTGACTCTGGTTGGCTGCAACGCGATCGCCTGGGAGACGGATCTGGAGACCGGCATGGCCAGAGCCCGGCAGGAGGGGCGCCGGGCTCTCGTGCAGTTCCACACCCTCGCCAACCCCGATTGCAGAGCCATGGAGCATGAGGTCTTCGCCGACCAGGAAGTGCAGGAACTCATGGCCCGCTTCGTGCCCATCCGGCTGGATGCCGTCCTTAACCAGAAACTCGCACAGCAGTTCAACGTCGAGGTCGTACCCACGTTTCTCATTGTGCGGCCCGACCGCCAATTGGCCGGCATCTACAGCGGCCGCATGAGTGCCGAGAAATTCAGGCTATTCCTCATCCGGCACGGCTACAATTGACCGCGCACGAGCGGAATCAAGACAAGGAGCCCCCGTTGTGGACCCTATGCAGTACATCGTGATCCCCGGCGTGGCCCGACTGGCCTCGGCTCTGACGCTGTCGGTGATCATCTGTTCCGCAACACCGATCATTCGCGCCAATGGGCCGGTCGCCCACGATGCCGACCTCATCATCTATGGCCCAACGTCCGCGGGGGTCGCGGCGGCGGTGCAGGCCGTACGCATGGGCCACTCTGCCATCATCGTCGGGCCGGATCGACACCTGGGTGGATTGTCCGCCGGCGGGCTCGGCTTCACCGACACCGGCCGAAAAGAGGTCATCGGGGGCATCGCCCGCGAGTTCTACCACCGCGTCTATCTGCACTACGATAGACCCACTGCCTGGATCTGGCAGCAGCGATCCGAATACGGCAACCGCGGGCAAGGCGTCCCCGCGATCGACGGCAACGAACGCACCATGTGGATCTTCGAACCCCACGTCGCCGAGCAAGTATTCCAAGACTTCGTCCGCGAGCACCACATCCCCGTTCACCGCGATGAATGGCTGGACCGCGAGAAGGGCGTCAGCAAGGAAGGTGCTCGCATTACCGCCATCACCATGCTCAGCGGCAAGACGTATCGCGGCAAGATGTTCATCGACGCCACCTACGAAGGCGACCTCATGGCTGCCGCAGGTATCGACTATCGCGTCGGCCGTGAATCCCGCGCCACCTACAACGAGGAATGGAACGGCGTGCAGACCGGCGTGCTCCACCATCGGCACCACTTCGGTGTGCTCAAGCAGCCCATCAGCCCGTACGTCGTACCCGGCGATCCCGCCAGCGGTGTCCTGCCACGCATCAGCACGTCACCGCCCGGTGAATACGGCCAGGGCGACCATCGGGTCCAGGCTTACTGCTTCCGCATGTGCCTGACCGACCATCCCGACAACCGCATGCCCTTCCCAAAACCCGAGGGCTACGACCCAGCCCAGTACGAGTTGCTCATCCGCATCTTCGACGCAGGCTGGCGCGAAACCTTCCAGAAGTTCGACCCCATCCCCAACCGCAAAACCGACACCAACAACCACGGTCCCTTCTCGACCGACAACATCGGCATGAACTACGATTACCCCGAGGCTTCCCACGAACACCGCCGCGAGATCATCCGGGAGCACGAAACCTACCAGAAGGGTTGGCTCTACTTCATCGCCAACGATCCGCGCGTGCCGGCCGATGTGCAGCAGAAAATGCGCCGCTGGGGCCTAGCCAAGGACGAGTTCGCCGACAACGGCCACTGGCCCCACCAGCTCTACGTGCGCGAGGCCCGACGCATGGTCGGCACGTTCGTCATGACCGAGAACGAGCTGATGAAGAAACAGCCTACGCCGCAATCCGTGGGCATGGGCTCGTACACCATCGATTCGCACAACGTGCAGCGCTACATCACACCTGAAGGCTACGTGCAGAACGAGGGAGACATCGGCGTCGGACTCAAGGAACCTTACGAGATCGCCTACGGCTCGCTCGTCCCGAAGAAGGGCCAATGCGACAACCTGCTGGTGCCCGTGTGCGTCTCCAGCTCGCACATCGCCTTCGGCTCGATCCGCATGGAGCCGGTCTTCATGATCCTCGGGCAAAGTGCCGCCACCGCCGCATCCCTGGCCATCCACGACGGCTGCACCGTACAAGACGTCGACTACCCCCGCCTGCGCCAGCGTCTCCTGGCCGACAAGCAGCGGCTCTCAATGCAGGAGTGAGGGTGATCGCAAGCCACACGCCGCTCGCGGCTTCGCAGAACGGAGGCAACAAGTCAGCGAGGCAGCAGGGCATCAATTCGCGAGGCAACCGGACAATGGGCCGCGAGTAGGACTGGGGCGTCGGCTTGCCGCTTCGCGGGAAGATGCCGACCGTGTGCCACTGCGCTGCGGGCATTGTTCGGTGCCACTGCACTGCGGGCATTGTTCGCGGAGCGTGGCTTGGACCACGAAGATGCTTGCTTTGCCCAAGGGGATGATACTCAGTCCTCGTCCTCGGCACCTTCCTCCGGCGGCAGCTCATCGCTGCTCGGTGCGGCCAGTTGGGCGAGCACGTCGTCAAGGATCTGACGCATTTCGTCGTTGGTCAGCGGATGTGCCTTGATCGTCTCGGCGATCTCGGGGTGAGCCTTCAGCACACGAATGAGGTCCACGCGATCCTGGAGGCGTTTCTCCGGGTTTCGGGGCCAATCGCCGCGCTGGGTACGCAGTTTGGCCACCGCCAGCCCGGACATGGAGACAAACCTGATCGTTCGCCCTTCCACTCGTTCGGCGACGGGAGCTTCCATCAGCGAGAGAAACCGAGTGTCCAGATTGATGTCGATCTCCACGTTGCTTGCCGCGTGGCGCAGCTTGATGAATCGCCGTCGGTCAAAGACAAGTTCCAGGCCATATCGCTCCCATGCCTGAGCGTCAACGATCACCTTGAAATCCTTGCGCACGCTGATGAAATCGAGATCGACGGTGAATCGGATCTCCGTCGAGTACAACTGCAGGGCCACGCCGCCAGTCACGACGTAAGGAACCGCGAAGTCGTCGAACATCCGCGTCACGGCTAACAAGGCCTGCCGTTTGTCTTGCTGCAAATCTTCGCGCACGACAAGTCCCTCCAGGCTAAAGAACTCCGCCAGACGCTGACTGGTGAAGGCGACCTCCTGAACCGTAGCTCCGTGATGCGTACTCACAGCACCTTGCTCCCCGCCTCGACGACTTGCGGCGTGTCAAACTCGAGGGCATAGCCCCGCGATTCCAGCGGGGCCTCCTCGATCGCTTTGAACAGGGAATCATAGACGCGCCGCTGCATGGCGTGGGCCTCGGCGCGGTTCTCGGCGTCGACGATGAACGCCCAGCGGATGCACTTCTGATGATACAGTGACTTGACCGGCCGGGGCTCGATTCGGGAGACCGCCCGCAGCATCGCGTTGCCGTCAGCTTCGGGATGCTCGCCGCCGCCGCGGCTTAAGTCTACCCAGAAATCCATGAGCCATTGCATCAAGAGCAGCCACCTTCATGTGACAGCGTTGAATGGCCTTTTCGGGTAGCGGCCGCCGCCTCTGGCGGCCGCTGGGCAGCGATGCAGATTCACACTCCAGAAACCTTTAATGGCCACCGACGCCCCGTGCTCATTCATAGCTCAGCGCTGCCAGGCTAGAGATTCATGGTCATCAGGAACTCCGCGTTGGTGCGGACCTTGGCCAGCCGGGTGCGGAGTAGTTCGACCGCCTCGACCGGGTTCATGTCGCTGAGGATGCGTCGGAGCTTGAAGGTCAACTCGAGCTCCTCCTTGGCCAGCAGCAACTCTTCCTTGCGGGTACCGCTCGCGGCGATGTCGATGGCCGGCCAGACGCGGCGATCCACCAGGCGGCGATCCAAGTGCAACTCGGCATTGCCGGTGCCCTTGAACTCCTCGAAGATGACCTCGTCCATCTTGCTGCCGGTGTCCACCAGAGCCGTGCCGATGATCGTCAGCGAGCCGCCCTCCTCGATGTTGCGGGCCGCACCGAAAAACCGCTTGGGCTTCTGCAGTGCGTTGGCGTCCACACCACCGGTCAGGATCTTGCCCGAGTGCGGAACCTCGGTGTTGTACGCTCGCGCCAGCCGGGTGATCGAGTCCAGCAGGATGACCACATCACGCCCGTACTCGACCATACGCTTGGCCTTCTCGATGACCATCTCGGCCACCTGGACGTGCCGACTCGCGGGCTCGTCGAAGGTCGAGGAGATGACCTCAGCCTTGGTCGCCCGCTGCATCTCGGTCACTTCTTCAGGCCGCTCGTCGATCAGCAGGATAATCACGTACGCCGCGGGCTCGTTCGCACTAATCGCGTTGGCCATCTTCTGCAGCAGCACGGTCTTGCCCGTTCGGGGCGGGGCCACGATCAACATACGCTGCCCCTTGCCGATCGGGGTGACCATATCGACGACCCGCATGTTGATTTCGTCGGACGCGGTCTCGAGCCGCAGCCGGCCGTCCACCCCCAAGGTCGGCGTCATCGGATCCTTCGGCCCCGGATGCAGCGGGGTCAGGTCCTCGAAGTTGGTCTTCTCCGTGACCCGCTCGGGATCCTCAAGATTGATCGCCTCGACCCGCAGCAGCGCGAAGTAACGCTCCGACTCCTTGGGTGGACGGATCTGGCCCGCGACGATATGCCCCGTCTTCAGGCCGAACCGACGGATCTGCGACGGGCTCACGTAGATGTCGTCCGGGCACGGGAGGTAGTTGTACTCCGGGTTCCGCAGGAAGCCGAACCCGTCCGGCAAAATCTCCAGAACCCCCTCGCCATACATCAGGCCGTTTTGCCGAATGCGCTCTTTCAGGATGCGGAAGATCAGCTCCGACTTGCTCAGCCCGGTGTAGTCGATCAGCCCTTCGTTCTTGGCAATCTCATGCAGGGCATCCACGGCAAGCTTCTGGAGATCCCGGATGTGCAGTTCGCCACGCTTGACCTCCTCGTACTTGGCGTGCGTCTCCGCGTCGATCGCCGACTGCGGGCCGGGCACCGGAGGTGACGGGCGGGCCACCACCTCGGGCACGTCTTCCACCTCGGCCTCGAAGCCGCTCTCATTGGCTACCGCGACGGGAGCTTCCTCGTGCACTTCCTCGGGTGTGGTCTCTGTCTTCTTGCGGCCGATCATACGGCCGCCCGACCGCGTGCCTTTGCTCTTAGGCTTGTCACTGGCTTTCGCCATGTACCGATCCTCCTACGGATGACAAAACGGGCCTTTCGCCCTGTGTGTATTCGTGATCCAAACGGCGGCCTCACAGACCGCCCAACCCAAACCGGCACACCACGCGGATCACATTGACGGGCTTACGCACCGGAGAGTATTCGGGAAAAAACCTCCACGACCTGTTGTCGCAGAGCGGTTACATCGGAGTTGTTCTCCACCGTATAATCGGCGTTTGCTCGCTTCAAGTCCAGCGGTTTCTGCTGTTTCTCCAGACGCTCAAGATCCTCGACGCTCCAACCACGCCCCGCCGACACCCGAGCCAGCCGGGTCGCCACCGGGGCCTCCACGAAAACGACACAGTCGCACCGATCCGCCAGGCCCACCTCGAAAAGCAGCGGGGCATCCCACACGATCGCCCGTATCCCGGGGTCCGACGACCAGCCGTCGATCAACTCCGACGTTCGCTGGGCTATCCGCGGATGGACCAGCCCCTCCAGTCGCCGCAAAGCCCCGGCGTCTTGCCCGACAATACCTCGGATGGCGGCCCGGTCCGCCTTGCCGTCCGGACCAATGACCCCATCGCCCCACCATTGCCGTAGTGTGCCCAGAACCTCGGGAGCGTTGAGCTCCTCATGGTTCAATCGGTCGGAGTCGATCACCGCGGCCCCTAGCTCCGCGAAGAGCGACGCCACAGTGCTCTTCCCGGCGCCGATGCCTCCGGCCAGACCGATGATCGGCTTGCTGGCCCTGTACAACGTGCCGCCTTTCCGCATAGCGCGGTAAACGCCTGCTAGAACCGCCCTGCTGCCAAATGCCAATTCGGAACTTAGCGGTCGCCCGATACCTACCGGCACCGGTTCAGCGATGAGGGCTGTGCAGGTCTCCCCCATGGGAGCCGCGTTGCCCGGCCTTCTGGCTGTGCGACCCGGGCGTCGGTATCAGTCAGAGGAGGCCGGCGAGTGCTGGAAGTGACGTCCGAAGGCTGTAGGCTTTGTGCTTGACCCCACTGACGCCGCCCGATGGACTCACAACGCGTCCTGGCGCCAGTAGTATATCCCGTTCGCCCGCGGTTGTCACCCCCTGGGTTTATCCAAAAACGGCTCCTGCGAACGCTTCACCAGACGCCATCCCCCCTGGAACCGTCGGATCACCCCCCCCCAGTAGCCTTAACAGATTACGAGAAAACGGGTTGCATGGCAAGGCCCCGGACGCCAAATTCGGCTCCAGACCCTCAAAATGGATGATACGCGACCAGTTCCACCCAATTTCCCGCCGGATCCTGCAGAGCCAGCCGGCGGTCGAACGACGTCCACCCACGCGACCACGCAAACGGAACCGCCCGCTCCAACAAGTCTTCCGCCGATTCCGCCAGATTGGCCACCTGCACCAGCAACTGCCGCCGCGGCAACGGTTCGCAATGCTCATCCGTGATCGACACGATCAGCCGAGGTCCGGTCCGCGGTCGCCCCAGAAAAACCAACGCCGGAGCCTCTTGGCCGTCCAACGGCTCCAGACCGACGAAGGTTACATAGAAGTCTCGAATCCCTTCCCGGGCAGCGGGCGGAGCGGTCATTCGCACGTCGGAAATAGCCAATATGCGCGGCGTGTCCATGGCATAGATCGCCTGACGATTCCGCTTGCCGAGCGCTGACGACCCCGGTCAACCCCCAGCACGCAACAATGCTACCGCATCGCGGCCATCCATCCGTAACGGCCACCGCGAGCCAGACGCAAAGTCAGACCGCCGGCCAACAGCAGGGCCAACGACTCGATCCCCAGCATGCCACAGCCGTTCCCCGGCAAGAACGGTATGCCGCGCAGGACCGTGATCTCCGTCTCGCCCGTATCTGACTGCAAAGGCTTCGCAGGCAGCAGCCCGGAGTTCAAGATCACATCCAACGCGTTCGCCAGCTTGCTTCCCGGCTCGCCCACAAGCTCCTCGATCAACTCGCTCAGATCCGCCAGGGAAACACCCACCAGGACGGCCGCTCCAGTGCCCGGCGGCGTGGACACGTATCCCTCAATGCGGGCGTCAAGTTTGAACTGCTCTCCCACCTCGGCCGGATACTCGTAGGGTATCGCCAGCGTCGGGATAAGCACCAGTTGGACAGCTCCCAACTCGGGCACCAGATCGCTGATTGGCAAAACGATCACGTTGGCGGGGGTGATACCGCCTTCGGTGGTCAACACCGCCCCACTATCGGTGCGTCCATCCAGCGACAGCGACGCGCCGAGCACCTTGGCCGGCTCGCCAGCTTCGCCCCGCGTTTGTTCAACCTTGAGCGACAGCTCGGCCAACGCCCCACTCAGATCGTCCTGTCCCGGCTTGCCCCAAAGCACGATCAGACCATCGACAAAGAAGTAACTGCGGGCCTGCAACGCGGTTCCGTCGCTCTCGCCGATCTCCTCCGCCAGGAAAGTGACCGCGCGGCTCTCGGTCGCCACACTGAGCCCGGTGTACGAGGTGTCATCAGCTTGGCTGAAAGCCACCGCAGCAATGCCGAACTCCTGAGGGTCAGGTGTTGTGGCCGGCCGTGGGTCGCTGAAGGTCGTGGTCGCCGCGGCACCCGAATCACCCGCCTCCCCGGCTTTGCGGAGTTGAGCATCCGCGATCAAAGGGAGATTCCCGGTGGTCGAATCGAGTTCCTCGAACGCGAAGTCCGAGTTCACCACGGTCCCGCCCACCTCTTCCTCAACCTCCGCCGTGGCAGTGGCCCCGATACTCTCCACCACCGCCCAAGCGGACGGGCAGTAGATCAGCACGGCAACCACCACCAGAAGGGCAAATCTGCGGGGTATCATGTGAGTACCTCGAATGGGAGCGTCTGCGTCAGACCGGGCATTCGTCATCCTGTCGCCGCTGACGCAGGCTGACAACACTCACTGGTACATGCCGGCGATCGCGCCAACCGCAGATCACCGACGGCATAGCGATGCTCTCGTGATGGCCGCCGCCTCTAGCAATCGCGGTACCTGGAGCGGTCTGCGGGCGGCGAGGAACCTTGAGACGCTGGCCGCCACAGGGACCGGCCATCACATGAAACCGTCAGCCAGCACCACCAACTCAGTCCAGCCATCGCTGTCGGATGCGTGGAATCGGCGCTGCCACACAAGCCGAGCCAGTACTGCCATGTTAGTCTCGACAAAGGGTCAAGTCGAGCTACCCGGTTGCCCGACGCCGCTCAGGTCTCCGGGCCGGTCAGCCTCCGGCACCGACTCCGGGCGTTTCACCCGCCTCATCGGTGGGAGCGGGGCAGACATCCGGCGGCGGCAAGTCCTCGCGAAAGAAGTCCGTACGCTCCGCCGTCGGCTCTGGGGTAAACCCCTTAGCCGCATCGTGATCGTAGCCCAACAGCCCGGGGCTCAGGTCGCCATCGCTCACCATCGCGGTACCCGGTGGGGTTACGATCACACTGACCGGTGAAGCCACGCTGTTAAACAGGAAACGGCCATAGGAGTAGGGCATGGCCAAGTAGTCCGCCCAAGTCCAGGCAAATACACCGTCGCCGTCACCCTTGTCCTCGAACGGGTCCTCCCACCACAGCGGGTAGTGCGGTACATCATCAAAGGCTCGGGGCGCTTCGGCGACCGGGACCTGACGCTGGCGCAGCGCGGGCTCGTGGCCAGCGGCAAGCACCCCATCCTGACTCGGCGTGGACCATTTGTCAGCGGAGATGCTGTCATCCCGCCAAGGGTTCACCGCGGGGGGCGCATCGCAGGCCGTCAGCAGGGTGCCAATCAGTACGCAGCCGACTACGAACAGCGAGCAGACAGCGCGCGGACTGACCGCACACGGCTCGTTGAGGAGGGATGCGTTCACTTCAGCCATTTGTTGTTTCGTGTTCACTGTTCACCTTCGTAGCCGATGGCGTAGTTCGGGGCCTCGCGAGTAATCGCAATGTCGTGCGGGTGGCTCTCGACCATCCCGGCGGCTGAAACCCGAATGAACCGGCCTTGCGTTCGGAGGTCGCTAACCGTGGGCGTACCACAGTAGCCCATGCCCGCCCGCAGGCCGCCGATCAGTTGATAGACGAATTCGGCCAACGCGCCGCGGTACGCTACTCGGCCCTCGACGCCCTCGGGCACGAGCTTATCCGCCTCGATTCGCCCGCCCTGCCCGTAGCGGTCGGCACTGCCCTGGACCATCGCCCCGATCGAGCCCATGCCGCGGTACTCCTTGAAGCGGCGGCCCTTCCAGATCACCATCTGGCCGGGGGCCTCGTCCAGCCCGGCAAACAACGAGCCGATCATAACCGAACTCGCCCCCGCCGCAATGGCCTTAACCATGTCGCCGGAGAAGCGGATGCCCCCGTCGGCGATGATCGGCACGCCGGCAGGGTCGGCGGCGGCGGCGGCGTTCATGATGGCAGTGACCTGCGGCACGCCCACGCCCGAGACCACCCGCGTCGTGCAGATTGACCCGGGCCCTATGCCCACCTTGACCGCGTCGGCGCCGGCGTCGATGAGGTCGGCGGCCCCCGCCGTGGTGGCTACGTTGCCCGCGATGATGTCGATCTTGTAGCGTTGCCGAATGGTGCGGACCGTTTCAATCACGTTTTCACTGTGACCGTGGGCCGAGTCGACCACAACCACGTCCACGTCGTTGGCGATCAGGGATTCGACCCGCTCGTACTCGTGCACGCCGACCGCGGCTCCGACGCGAAGTCGCCCGCGGTCGTCCTTGCAGCTTGTGGGGAAAAGCCGGCTGCGTTCGATGTCGCGGATGGTGATGAGCCCTGCCAGGCGCCCGTCCGCATGGACAAGCAGGAGCTTCTCGACCTTGTGTGTGTGGAGGATTTTCTCGGCGGCTTCGAGGGTGGTGTCGGGCGGCGCGGTGACCAGATCCTGGTCGGTCATGACCTCGCGGATAAGCCGGTTCTCACTGGCCGGCAGAAACCGCAGGTCGCGACTGGTGATGATACCGACCAGCTTGCCGCCCTCGACGGTGATCGGCACACCGGAGACATTGTGCAGCCGCATGACCTCGCGAGCCCGGCTGACCGGATCGGTCGGACGAAGGGTGATCGGGTCGATGATCACGCCGGATTCCGACCGCTTGACCTTGTAGACTTCTCGAGTCTGGGCCTCGATCGGGAGGTTCTTGTGGATGATGCCGATACCGCCTTCCTGGGCGATGGCGATGGCCAGAGCGGATTCGGTTACGGTGTCCATCGGCGCGGAGACAAGCGGCAAACGGATCTGGATGTTGCGCGTCAGCCGGGTGGTGACGTCCACCACGCGCGGCACGACGGAGGAGCGAGCCGGCAACAGCAGCACGTCATCGAAGGTGATGCCATCCTCGACGATCTTGGCAGACAGCGATGTGGAAGGCAAGTCCATGGACGATGCGGAAGTCGGTTTATAGGTAGCCATGACGCTGTATACCCGGCAAAGCCGCCTCAGTCAAGGCTCGCGGCACGGAAATCTGATGCCAGGCGTTTGTGACGAAATCGGCAGGATGGCGATCACGGCAGCTTGGCTGCGAAGAAACTCACAACCCCCTCGGCAACGGACGGCGCCCGGCGCTTGCCCCTCTGCCGCCCGCGTCTCTATCATCGGGATCGGCAGATGTGCCGCGCCGGCTGGACGCCGGTATGATGCTCGTGTCGGAGTAGGCTGTTAACCCAG
>Ga0123328_1001333_pt1 | contig 24324 bp, 19 predicted proteins | sample BioC12SIPDNA_2_FD_89702 | JGI IMG/M metagenome (GOLD analysis project Ga0123328, IMG submission 89702) | Anaerobic biogas reactor microbial communites from Washington, USA - Biogas_R1_A C12 SIP DNA | ecosystem: Engineered > Bioreactor > Anaerobic > Unclassified | place: Washington, USA...
GCTGGCTGGCCGGCGTGCGCAACAGCCGCAAGATTTTCGCGTGATTCGGTATTCTTGAGCCGCGTTTGGCCTGCCGCCCTGCCGGCGCGGGATCGTTCTGCGCTGCGTGTGGGCAAATCCGCGCGTTTTGCGCCGAACAATCGCGCGGCGGACCGCGGAAATCTCGGTGATCGGCCCCTCACCGCAGTCCTTTCGGGAATCTGCCGCAGCCGACTCTGGCGCATTCAATAGGGGCCAATAGGGGCCACCCACAAATCATCAGGCTGCCACCCATAAACAGAGTCGATCAGGCACTGACAGGACCGCAAGGCTCGCCGTCTTCTCGCCAGTTTATGGGTGGCACCTTTTACGGTACCTTTTACGATTTATGGGTGGCACCTTTTAGGTTTCTAGCTGTTCGGGTGCTGGCGCGCGGCGGCGACAGTCTTAGGTTCCACCCATAAATATGTGTGTTGTTTTGGTTTAAGAGTAGTGCTTTCCAACGAGACTATTATATGGGTGGCCCCTTCTTAGCCCTCCTGACTTCCTTGGGCGTGCCCATCATGGACAGGAAATTCATCGAATGCTGCCCAATGCCCCCTGTAGTGAATCGCGACGCCCCGGCAAATTGGCTGACGAGTATCGGCTTGGAGGTCATGAAGTGATTGGAAGGTCCCTTGTGAGCCGTTGACACCCAGTAGCCGCCAATCCAAGCCCAAGCCCGCCGTAAGCATAAAAACCGGACAGGCCATGATTGAAGTCGCGGATCTCGAAGAACAGAATATCGACCGTCGGTCCGACTTTCCACCTAAGCAGGTCGAGCACCTTCTTGATCTTGGCGGTGTTCACGAATCTGCTGATCGTCAGACCGCCAAGCATGCGGATCTTGAAACTCTCGGTGACCGGCGGTGCTTTCGGCGGCTTGGGCGGCGGCTTGGACGGCTCCACCGGCTTCGGCAACTCGGGCTGACAATGCACGATGACCGATCGGTCCAACTCGTCGTCTTCGCGTTCGGAAGTCGACAGATCCTCGCCGACCCAGTTCAGCTGCATCTGCCGATCCTGCACGCCCTGCGAGCGGAGGAAGCCCGCGACGCGTTCGACCCGCTTTTGCGACAATCGCCTGTTGTAATCGGGGGCGCCGATCTTGCTGGCAGCTCCTCGCATCCACACCCAGGCATCTCCCTGTAGGAGCACGGTCGCCACGTTCTCGCGGAGCCATTGGACGTGCTCTCGCTTGAGCAGTGTCTCATGCATGTCATCGAAGTCGAAGTTGTACAGAGTCGCCCGCAGCGCAGGATACGTCTGCTCCGCGTGCTCCTTGATCTTGCCCGGTCCCGTTGCGCGTTGCATGGCAACCTCCTCGCGTAGAGCGACGAAGCGGCAAGGACTAGATGAAGCAGGAAACAGACAGGAGTTCTGGAAAAGGGCTTGACAACCCGACCGACTTTCCCCCAAGATCGTCCGTGTTTCCGGGACTTCTGCGGCAGAATGCCAATACCCCTGAGGTGGGGGGCGCCGAGCAAGGATCCGGCGGCACTGCCGCTGTCTCGGTCGGCGGCGAGCGGTTCACTACTCAGCCGGCGGTCGTCCCGTAGCGGCGGACCAGCGCGGCGTTCTCGGCCACCTGGTCGCTGTAGCGGTCGTAGATGCCCACGATCACCGCGTCGCTCGGCTTGATCCCCGCGAACGTGTCGCGGAACGCCTGCGCCACCCACTCCCGCCGTTCGGAAAGCCGGCCGGCGGCCAGAATCTTGAAAGCCAGGCAGGGCCGCTTGGTCTGTTGGATCGACTTGAACATCCGCGGCGGGTCGAGCGGCAAATAGACCTCGCCCACCGGGATCGGCGCCTGCCCCAGCAGTCTCTCCAGCTCGGCCGCGCTGCGATGCCGTTCGTAGACGCAGGTCATGTAGTAGTCCACCTCCCAGTCTTTCGACTCGACCGCATCGACCACGTCGGCTATGTGGGTGCCCACGCCGGCCAACATCCCCGCGTCGTGGACGCGTTTGAAAAAATCACGAGCCTCGTCGAGCCTGCCTTGCTTGAACAGCCTGTCGGTCGTCTCGCCGTGATGGGCCACGCCGATCACGCCCGTCTTGGCCATCTCCGAGAGCAGCGCGTAGGTGCTCATCGTTGCGGCCCCGAGGTAGTGCATCTTGACGCCCCCGTCGAGCAGCCGCTGGTTCAGATCGTAGTTCTGCCGCCCTGAAGCCCAGCAGTTGATCCCCACCTCGTGGCAGCGCCGCAAGGTCTGGAGGATGCGCTCCGGCGTGTAGTAGCGCTTCATCTCGCAGTTCACAAACACCGACAGGTGCGAGCCGGCGTTGAACGGATTCGCCCCGCAGATCAGGCGCGAGATGCGATGCGGACCGAGCTGGATCTGCGGCAGCTTGGCCTCCTTTTGGGGCTCGGACCCGGCAGCGAGCAGAAACGCCGGCGCCGCCCCCGCCTGCTTGAGGAACCGCCGGCGGCCCTGCCGGCGCTCGTCCGGCCGATCACCCTGGCGCCCTGCGTTTTTGTCACTGGAGTCCATAAACGCCTCCCTGGATTCTCATCGTTTCTCGCCGCGGCTGAACCATAACGGCTAATCTATCGACGGCGCGGGAGGCGTCAAGCGTTCAATCGCAAGGACCGGAGGGTGAACCAGTCCTGGAAGCATTGGCCCCAGCCATTGACGAAGCCAACCAGGGCACATAGGATTCCAACTGCGTTCCGGTCTGGTCCGCGACCTCGTGCGACTGCTGGACCGGGACTATCTGGCCCAACCGAAGACCGCGGCGGAGGTGCGCTGAGCCGCCGGGGTGAAACGAAGTCGAGCTACCGCCTGCCCCACGAAGAATTGGGTGCAGATGACCAAGGACCTGATCGCGGACGGCGTGACGGTGAAGGTCTGCGGCACTTGCCAAGCCCGCTGTGGCATCCGCAAGGGCGATCCTTACTACCAGGGCGCGCACAAATCCACGATGCCCCAGTTGTCGCCGTGGGTGCGAGAGAGTGAGCAGGTGCTGGCGTTCAGGGGGTGAGCCATGAAGACCCGCGAGAGCGGCATGCCGGACGAGCCGATATGGTTGGGCTTCTTCTCGCCAGAGCAGACGCTGGTCAGGCTGGGGCTGACTGGTTCATGTGGCGATGTTGTGGACTTTGGCTGCGGCTATGGCACATTCACCATCCCGGCCGCGCGGATGGTTCGAGGCGCCGTCCGCGCTCTGGATATCGAGCCGGTGATGATCGAAGCGACCACCCGCAAGGCCGAACGGGAAGGTCTGAACAACGTGCGCGTCGATCTGCGGGACTTCGTCGCCGACGGCGCCGGGTTGCCGCCAGACAGTGTCGATTACGTGATGCTGTTCAACATCCTGCATTGCGAACAGCCGGACGGGTTGCTGCGCGAAGCGTATCGCATCCTGTCGCAGGGTGGGCGGCTTGGCATCATGCACTGGAACTACGATCCGGCCACCCCGCGCGGGCCATCGATGGACATCCGCCCACGCCCCGAGCAATGCCGCAACTGGGCTCAAGACGCCGGCTTCAGAATTCAGGTGTTCAACAAGATCGACCTGCCGCCGTATCACTACGGTTGGGCAATGGAGAAGCCGTGACCAACGGACACACGGTAACGTGAGAACGACACACCCTTGGCAAATGACTCCAAATGCTCCAAAGTCTCGGATCCTGGCGGAAGAGCCATTGACTTTGACCAGGTGGCCTGGGTGGCACCTTCTGATTTATGGGTGGCACCTTTTGTCTCTTTCCTCGAAGCGTGGGGATTCCAACCCGGAAATGCCGCTTTCCAGTCGGACGGCTGATTGCCAGGCCTCTCCCAAGCGCGAGCTTGGGGACATGCCTGTTCATCGGCTCGGCCGTCTGTCAAAATGGGCCGGATTCCGATCGATATCCTTAAGGAAAGGCGCCCCACGATGCTCCCCAAGATTCGATGCATCCCACTTGTCCTCCTGTTGCTCGTTGGCTTGATCCCGCTCGGGGCCATCGGACAGGAAGGTGCATCGCCTCCCCGGCAGGGCAAGTCGCGCGAATGGAACGATGCCGAGAAGCGCGCAGCGCGAGAGAAGGAAGAAGCCCAAAAACGCGCCGCGCGCCAACAACAAGACGCCCAGCGGGGCGCCGATGCGCTGCGGGCGTTGGCCCGGCGGTTCGATCTGGGCCCCGCCTCCGTGATCGCCGACATCGGGGCCGGCAGAGGCCGCGACACCTGGGTCTTCGCCGACATCGTCGGCAAGGAGGGCAAGGTCTACGCGGAAGAGATCGAGGAGGGCAAAACGAAGTCGCTCCAGGCAGCGGCGGAACAACGAGGGCTCGTCCAGGTCCAGGCAGTGTTGGGAGACCTCGGCGATCCGCGATTGCCAGCGGATTCGGTCGACATGGCGTTCATGCACCAGGTGTACCACCACCTGTCGCAGCCGCGCGAGATGCTCCAGGGGATTTGGAGAGCGCTCAAGACCGGCGGATACTTGGTGGTCGTCGACCGGCGGCTGGGCACCCTGGTCGATTGGGCGCCGGTCGCGGAGCGCACCAGGCGGCACTTCTGGACCGCCGAGACGACCGTCGTCCGCGAGGCTCGCGAGCAGGGCTTCCTGTTCGTCGCATGCGCGGAAGACATCTGGCACGAGAAGGGAGTCTTCGTGCTCGTCTTCCAGCGACCCGGCGGTCTCGCCGCGCCGGACCGCGATCCCGATCCGCCGTCAACGCTGTCGGAAGCCTCGGCCAGACAATTGCTGCCGGCCCCGGGGCAGCCCTGCTCGCGGGTCGCTTTTGTCGCACTCGGCGAGGGCCGGAAGCTGATCGCCCCGATCCTCGAGGCCACCTCGGCGGCGGCGGTCGATATCGTCCTCGAAGAATGGGCGACCCAGAAAGACGAGCGGCCCCCGCTCCCCGCGGGCAGGGAAATACCCTCGACCTTGACCGTCTCGGGCGATCCCAAGCTCGGTCCCGATCCGATCGACGCCGTTTACTTTCTCGACACGTACCACTTGCTCTTCCACGGGCCGCAACTGCTGGCGAGACTCCAGGAGCGACTCGTTCCCCGGGGACGGATCTATGTCTTGGATCGCCACGCGCCGAAGGCGGTCACCCGCCTCGAGGCCAGCCACCGGCGAATGATCGCCCCGGAGACGGTCACCGAGGAGATGGCCAACGCCGGTTTTGACCTGTATCGCGAAGAGTCGCTCCCGGCCGCCGACCGCTTCCTGCTGGTGTTTGGCAGGGCGGGCACGTGAGAGCGGCGCTGCGGGAGCGTCCGAGCAACCTTGGAGAGGTGGGAAATGACTGTGCGGGAACTATTCGACGCGCTCGACGACGGGAACCCGTCCCAGCCGATCATGCAGACCCAGAACGGCCACGTTCTGCTGTGGGTGGCCCAGCGAGGCGACCGCTATGCGATCGAGGAGAGCAGCGGCGATACCGGAGAGGACCAGAGCGAAGAAGAGGTCGGTCCGACCATTGCGCGGTGGATGCGGAAGACCGGTCGCGAGGATTGCCTCGACGATCTGTTGACGTTGCTTCGCGTTGAAGTCGCCCGCGCGCTGAGGGGCGCCTGACCGCGAGCCGCGCCGCTCCATGGTCTTTACGAAACGGCAATCTCCAGCCTCGCCTCCGCCTCCAGCACGGTCTCCTCCGCAAAGGTGACCAGCAGCCGGGCGCCCTCCTGCTCGGTCCGGGCGGCAAGCGGCGTGCCGTTGAGCGTCGCGGCGGCTTTCCTCGCCGTGCCATCCGCCAGCTCCAGGGCGACCGAGTTCAGCCGCAGCCGCCCCCAATTGACCTCGACGGCGCTCACCTGTCTGCCGCCGCTGCGCTGCTGCGAGAGCGTGCCCCAGCCTTCCGCGGCAGTGAACGCCGCGCGGAACTGGTCGGGCCTGATCCGCGGCGCGAAGCCGAGGTGGCCCTTGGGGCCGTGGTATTCGAAGCCGCAAAGCGCCAGGAACACCCCGTGGCTGGCCATCCCGCGGGCATAGTGGTCGCCGCATTCCACCTCGTTCCAGGGGTTGTGCTTGGAGGGGTGGTAACGGTCGTGGATTGCGCGGCAGATGGCCAGCGCTTCGGTGACCATTCCGTCGTAGGCCATGTTGCCCGCCACCTGGTACTCGATGCCCGTCCAGACCTCGTCGCGATAGCGGACGCCTTGGGCAAGATGGGGCGATTTGGGCCACGTGCAGGTGAACAGTCCCGCTTCGCCCGGCTGAACGAACCACCGCTCGGGCGGATGGGCCTGGTTATGCCGGGCGATGTCCGGGGCCCAGTTATACTTCCAGATCGACTGGAGGGCCCGGAGAACCGTTTCCTTGGGATAGATGTAGCCGAGGCCCACCTGGTGCGCCCAGCCTTGGCCGAAGAGGTGGTCCGAGAGGCAACCCTCGCCGTATTGATCCTTGGGATGTTCTTCCAGGTCGACGTCCTGGACGAAATATTCGCCGTTGAAGAGTCGCTCGACGCTGAGCTTCTTGCCCGACTCGAAGATCGTCCGGCACTTCACGGCGAATTCCCGGTCGCCCCGTTCCCGCGCCATCTCCTCGGCCGCGCGGAGCGCTGCCAGGTAGAGCGAGCCGACCATCGTGTTGGCGCCGAAGAAGTTGATGTCGTAGGTGTTGTGCTGGGCGCCTTCGAGCAGGCCGTCGGCGTTGCCGTCTTCATTGATCAGGAACTCCAGCGTCTTGCGGATTCGCGGCCAGTTTCGCTTCAGGAAGGCGTCGTCGGGCGAGACGAGGTGCTCGCGGTAGGCCTTCAGCACGGTGCCGGCCTGCCCGTCGCCGGCCCACATCTTCCAGCCCTCGCCGCGGAAGCGGACCATGCCGCTGGCTTCGTCAAAGCCCGCCTCGGGATTGAAGTCCTGCATCTGGCGGACGGAGCGCTCCAACTCCGGGAACAGCCGGGCCATCGTGTGCTCGTAGTTCCAGACGTGGGTGCAGGTGCCGTGGCAGCAGCCGACGCCCTCCCAGGCCCAGAACCGCCCATTGGCCCACCGCTGGCAGGTGCTGGTGGCCAGCGTCGATGCGGTCGAAAACAACCGGTCGAGCAGCCAGGCCGGCAGCGTCGAATCGTAGCAGGTGTCGTGCCAAAGGCGAGTCTGGCCGACCAGCCGGACCTTGTTCTCCGCGATGTAACGGGCGACCGCCCGGGCATCGTTGAATCGGGTGGCGTAGAAGTTGCCCCGCTCCGGGCGGTTCGGGAAGTGCCAGGCGACGACAAACGTCACGGCCGCCCGCTCGCCGGGTTCGATGCGCAACGCGCGGCCGACCGCGCCGACCAGCTTGTTGTCGAACGGTTGCTCGGCCAGGCTCCCTTGCTGGAGCGCTGCCAGTGCGGCGTCCGCCGCGTCGCCTTCGCCGAGGCTCGCCGCCATGAACGCCTCGCCGCCGTCGTCGAGAACCGCCAGGGCCATCGTGCCGAAGTCGGCTTGCTCCGCCAGCGGGCCGCCCGAGCCGGAGCGAATCCGGTCGGCCTGCTCGATCTGGTCGATGTTGATGTGGCCCCAGGGGCCCGACTCGTGGTCGACGATCTCGATCCTCGCCTGCTTGCCCTCCAGTTCGCGAACCGACCAATGCTGCCAGGCGAGCTTCTCGTGGTTGGCCCCGGTGGCCGTGCGGACGACCTGGCCATCGACGAGCAGGTTGATGCACGTCTTGCCTTTGTGGTTGCCGCCGCCGATGAGGAAATTCAGGAACCGGCGCTCGATGGTGAATTCAGGCGAGGTCAGTTTTCCATGCGGCCCGTCCTTGCCCAGGTACGTATTGACGAGCCCCTTGCCAGCAAATCCGCTGACCTCTTGCTGCGACGGCAGCGTGCCGCGCGCCGGGCCCCTGCCGAATGCCTCGCCTTCGGCGATCCACGGGCCGTAATCCCGACCCTCGAAATCGGCGATGACGATCGTTTCGCGCGGCTCCGCGGCCGTCTTGGATGCTTCGGCCGACGAGACGACCATCGCCAGACCGTCCGCTCTGAGGGCGCGGTTGACGAGGCGGCCCTCGTAAAGAGTCCGACTTTTCAGGCAGACGCCGTTTTCCAGCCATCCGGCCAGGCGGACTTCGATCGCCGCGGCGGAGAGGTTGGCGACGGTGTATTGCATGCGTGTGGCCGGCAACGCCGAGTCGGCGGCGTTGAGCGGGATGAAGGGCGAAAAGGCTTCCAGGGCGACCTCGAACAACCCGGCATGGCGATACGCGACGCGGCCGATCGGATACCGTCCGGAAAAGGCAACCTCGGTCCCGAATCCCGAGGCGTCGAGCCGCTTGCGAATGGTTTTGCCACCCGACTTGACCTCAATTGCAAAACCCTGGTCGAGGGGATACTCGGGCGAGCGGCCCAACTGATAGTTGTCGCGGCCGTAGCCGGTAAAAATCCGTTCGTTGAAGATATCCCAGTGGGCCAGGCGGCCGTCGCCGGCGAGATACACCTGGCCGGCGCAGATTCCACCGACCGGCATGGCGATTGTCGCCAGGGCCTGGCCCGTGTAGGGCAGGTCAGTGGAGCCGGGGGCATAGAGCGCGTCGATCCACTCCTGCTGCAATTTCTTGTCGGCCGGGACGAAGTGATTGGCGACATCCTGGCGGTTGAATGGTCCGGCCATGACCGGCAGGGCCGTGGCGGCCGCTCCGAGACCGGCCAGCTTGACGAACGTCCGCCGTGTGACCGGCGTGCAGCAGCCGGCCGCCGGTTGGCATGGCCGCGCGGATCGCTGGTCTTGCCCAACGTGGGGGGTGGATTTCCGCGGATCGCCCATCGTTGACTCCCCTTTCTCGGCAAACGGCAAGGCAGCTGCATTGCGATGGGTTGATTCTAGCGGGGGGTGGGTGGGCCAAACAACAGGCGCCTTTTCGAACAGCCGGGGCCGCCATGAACCTGCGCCGGCCCGGATTACGGCGGTTGCCGCCGGCGTGCTACAATGCCTTGACCGGTTTGCCGGGCCTGATGCCACCGTTCTTCGCGCCGCAGAGAGCCAAGGATGAGATGCTGGAACTGCCACAAGAGGATCCCCAAGGGCGCCCAGGTTTGCGAGTTTTGCGAGGCGGCCGTCCAGGCGGATCCCACGCCCGAAGAGCTGGAAATGCTTCGGGGCATTCTCGACGAGCTTCCCGAGGACGCCCTCAATGAACTGCATGAACTGATGCAGCAGAGCGATACGGCGGAAGAATTCGTCAACCGGATCTTCGTGGGAGACTGCCCCAAGTGCAGTAGTTCCGACACCGGGGATTGCGAGAACGACCCCGAGATCGACGACGTTGTGGTTGGCCGCTGTTACCAGTGCGGGCATATGTGGTGCACGCTCTGCGATCAAGCGCTCGATCCGAAATCGCCCCAATGCCCATGCTGGGACGAAGAGGAGGAGGAAGAGTAGGAAGATGGGCCACGATCGGCGGTTCCAGACCTTGATCCGGGAGTGTTCCGTTTCCAGTGCCGATACATGGGTCTGCCTGGGCTGGATCGTGTAGAATCCATGCAGACAGACAACTGGCTGCGCTTGGTTTGACGGCATGATGATCCTGAGGGTAAAGGAGAATTGGACGACGATGAGCATGAAATCCTTGTTTGCAGCAATCGGACTCGCCGTTTCGATCCTGCTTCCCGCCGCGTCTGCACAAGACCAGGACCTTTCCGTGCTGGCGGGGCAAACGGCCGCCGCCGCTCCCTCCGAAGTCCTCCACGCCTGGCTGATGGACGAGGTCCGCGAGGCAACCGAGCGGCGCGACGCGGCCTACGAAAAGATCAAAACGCCCGAGGAGATCGCCGCGTACCAGAAACGGATGCGCGACTTTTTTGTCGAGCAGCTTGGCGGGTTTCCGGACCGCACTCCGTTGAATGCCCGGGTTGTCGGCCGGGAGCAGCGCGACGGTTACCGGATTGAGAAGGTCATTTTCGAGAGCCAGCCGAAGCATTTCGTCACGGCGATTCTCTATCTGCCCGAGGTCAAGCCGCCCTATCCGGGCGTGCTCGTGCCCTGCGGGCATAGCGCCAACGGCAAGGCGCGCGACCTCTACCAGCGGGCGCCGATTCTGATCGCCAAGAGCGGCATGGCCGCCCTCTGCTACGACCCGATCGATCAGGGCGAACGGCACCAGCTTCTGGACGCCTCCGGCAAGCCGCTGGTCACCAGCAGCACGATGGGCCACGGGCTGGCCGGCGTGGGCGCGGTGCTTCTGGGACGCAACACGGCCACCTACCGCGTCTGGGACGGCATCCGGGCGATCGACTACCTGGCGAGCCGCCCGGAGGTCGATTCCCAGCGGATCGGCTGCACCGGAATCTCCGGCGGCGGGACCTTGACCAGCTACTTGATGGCGCTCGACGACCGGATTCAGGCGGCTGCCCCGGGCTGCTACCTGACGAGCTTCCGGCGGTTGCTCGAAACGGTCGGTCCCCAGGACGCCGAGCAGACGATTTTCAGCCAGATTGCCTTTGGCCTGGACCACGCCGACTACGTGCTGATCCGCGCGCCGAGACCCACGCTGATGATGGTCGCCACCGCCGACTATTTCGACATCGACGGTGCGTGGCACAGTTTCCGGCAGGCCAAGCGGTGGTACGGCCGTTTCGGCCACGCGGAGCGGATGGACCTGGTCGAGGTCGACGGCGGGCACGGTTTTCCCGCCCCGATGCGCGAGGCCGCCGCCCGCTGGATGCGGCGCTGGCTGCTGGGAATCGACGACGCGATCACCGAGCCGGAATTCCCCGTGGCCGCCGACGAGGCGCTCTGGTGCACGCCGCGCGGCGAGGTGATGCTGCTCGACGGCGCCCGCAGTGTCTACGACCTGAACGCCGAGCTCGAAGAGAAGCTGGCCGCCGAGCGAAAGAGCTTCTGGGAAACCTCCGAAAAGGCCAAGGCGCTGGACGAAGTGCGGCGGATCACCGGAATCCGCCGTCTGAGCGACTTGCCCGAGACGAGGTGGGAGAAGCGGGGCGAAGTCCGGCGAGCTGGCTACCGGATCGAAAAGATCGTCTTGCACCCCGACCGGGCCATTCCAATCCCCGCGTTGCTTCTGGTTCCCGACGGGCCGGCCAGCGGCGCCGCGCTCTACCTCGACGCCGCGGGCAAACAGAAGGAGGCTGCTCCGGGCGGGGCGCTCGAGCAATTGGCCCGCGGGGGCCAGATCGTTCTTGCCCCCGACCTCTGCGGCCTCGGCGAAACGGCCCCGGCCGGCAAGCATTCCTACGCCTCCTTCCTCCCGCCCGAATGGCGCGAGGCGACAATTGCCTACCTCCTCGGAGAGTCGCTGCTGGCGATCCGCTGCGAGGAGATTCTGCTCTGCGCCCGGTTCTTGGCGGGCTACGGAGAGCCGGCGGCGCCGCGGCCGATCCAGTTGACGAGCATTGGCCGCGTCGGGCCTCCGACGCTCCACGCCGCCGCGCTCGAAGCGGACCTGTTCGCCACGGTCACCCTGAGAAACAGCCTGGTTTCCTGGTCGAACGTGGTCCATACGCCGCTGACGAAGAACCAGAACGTCAACCTCGTGCACGGCGCGTTGCGAAAATACGACCTGCCCGACCTCGTGAAAACCCTGCCGGAGGAGAAGATCACTCTGATCGAACCGCTCGATGCGGCGGAGAAGCAACTCTGAAACGGGCTGCGCGGCACTCCAACCCAGGGGGGGTTGCGCTAGCTGCATCCTCTCGGATAGAATCGGCGAAGACACAGGTGGCCCAGCGCGCTTGTGCGCCCGCGAAGTGTGTTGACGCCGGATGGTGACGTCTGTTCCGGAGACGGATTTGTGGAACTACATCCAAACAGGATCTATCAGGGCGACTGCGTCCAGCGGATGGAGCAGCTTGGGGAAGGGAAGATCGACCTGGCATTTGCCGACCCTCCGTTCAACATCGGTTACGATTACGACGTCTACGAGGACCGTGTCGAGCACCGGGAATACATCGAGTGGTCGTCGGCGTGGATCGGCTGCGTTTACCGCGTTCTCAAGCCGCAGGGCGCTTTCTGGCTGGCGATCGGCGATGAATATGCCGCCGAGTTGAAGCTGGCCAGCCAGAAGATCGGCTTTCACTGCCGGAGCTGGGTGGTCTGGTACTACACATTCGGCGTCAACTGCGCCAGGAAGTTCACCCGTTCCCACGCCCACCTGTTTCATTTCGTCAAAGACCCGGTCAACTTCACCTTCCGCGACGAAGACCTGGACAACCGCGTGCCGTCCGCCCGCGAACTCGTTTACAATGACAAGCGGGCGAACCCCCGCGGCCGCCTGCCCGACGACACCTGGATTATTCGCCCCGCCGATGCCGTGGGTGAAATCATCGGCGACGACGCGACGTGGTCGCCGGCCCTCCTCGACCCTCCGAGCGACAAGGATCGGACGTACACGCTCCGGCCGCAGGACCTGGCCGATTGCTTCAGCGTGTCGGAGAATACCTGGTATTTTCCCCGCGTGGCCGGCACCTTCAAGGAGCGGGCCGGATTCCACGGTTGCCAAATGCCCGAGCAGCTTCTCGGGCGGATCATCCGCACGTGCTCCCATCCGGGCGACCTTGTCCTCGATCCATTCTCGGGCAGCGCCACGACCTTGGCCGTGGCCAAGAAGCTCGGCCGCCGCTACCTCGGGTTCGAACTGTCGCGGGAGTACGTCAAGTGCGGGCGGGCGCGGCTTGCTTCGATCCGCGTTGGCGATCGTCTCGACGGTTCCCCCGAGCCGCTCAAAAGCGCGCCAACAACCGGCAGCAAAGGCCGCAAACAGACCGCCGCCGGGGCCGGTCGGCGGAACTCTCCGCCCCCTCTCTTCGCCCAGAACGAGCAGGCCAGGGAACAGCGATACGACGAAATCCAACTCGAACTGACGCTCCGCGGCGTGGTGGAAGCCTTCCAGAAGACGCACGAGGGGTTTTCCGCCGACCGTGTCGTCGCCGATCCGGTTCTGAATCAGCAGTTCGTGTCGACCTGCCAGCAGCTCGGGCTTGCGGGCGATCCGCGGACGTGGAACACACTCCTCTTCCGGCTGAGAAAGGCGGGCAAGCTCGCCGATATCGACACCGCCCGCTGGACGACCGTCGCCTGGGAAGACTGCGACGACTACCTGTTCGCCAGCGAGATCGCGCTTCAGCAGATGCTCGACGAACAGTTGGCCCGGAGCCTCGATGAAATCCTCTGCGATCCGGCGCTGGCGGGCAAGTTCGACGCCGCGGCGGCGGCCCTGGCCCCCGGATACGCGCCGCTCGACTATCGCTGGGCGGCGCTGCGGCTGAGGAAGGTCGCCAAGCAAGCGCGGAGCCGGGCGGCCGTGCTCATCCCCCCAAGACTCGGGCGGATGATGCCGCTTGAAGAGTTCCAGCCGAAGACACAGCCGGACTGTTCCGGTCTGTATCTGCTCAGCGAAAACCGGTCACGGAAACTCTACGCCGGCGAGACGATGAGTCTGCGCCGCCGGCTCACGCTCCAGTTCGGCAGAAAGCAGCGGGCCGCCTGGTCGCGCATTTCCGAGACCCTGCTGATCCAGGTCCTGCCGATGGACTCATCGGCGGCCGGCAAGCTCGCATGGCAGAGTTGCCTGGTGCGGAAGTTCAAGGAGCGCCCGCGGCTGAACTATTTCGAGCTTCGCTCGGCCTGAAACGGAGCCCGGCCAACGCGGGCAATTGCCCCCAGACTGCGGAATCACCGAACCGCAGAGCATGCGGAACCAGACGTTCATGCCGCGAAGCGGCGCCGGAAATGGTCAAGACGATGCCACGCTGCCAGGTGGCGGGAGGGTTTCATGAATTATCCATCCGCGGTTATCTTACTTGTGGCGGCCATGCTGGGCGGCACGGCCAGCGCCGGCACTCCCCTGGCCTATCCGGAGACTCGCAAAGTGGACCAGCGCGACAACTACCACGGTACGCCGGTCGCCGACCCATACCGCTGGCTGGAGGACGACGTTCGCGAGTCGCAGGATGTCGCCGCCTGGGTGGCGGCGCAGAACAAGGTGACGTTCGCCTTCCTGGAAAGAATCCCCGAACGCGAACGCATCCGCAAACGGCTGGCGACCTTGTGGGACTTCGAGAAATTCAGTTCGCCCTTCAAGGAGGGGGGGAGATATTACTACTACCACAATTCAGGGTTGCAGAATCAATACGTGCTCTGCACGATGAATTCGCTTGACGCCGAGCCGCAAGTCCTCATCGACCCGAACACCTGGTCGAAGGACGGCACGGTGGCCCTCGACGGCACGTCGTTCAGCGACGACGGCAAATACGTCGCCTACGGCATCCAGGACGGCGGCAGCGACTGGCGGACCTGGCGGGTGATGGAGATCGAGACCGGCCGCGTGCTCGACGAAGAACTGAAGTGGCTCAAGTTCTCCGGCACCACGTGGACGAAGGATGGGAAGGGCTTCTTCTACAGCCGCTACGACGCGCCGGCCGAAGGCGGCGAGTTCCAGAACCTGAACCTGAACCAGAAAGTCTATTATCACCGCCTTGGCACGTCGCAGGCCGACGACGTGCTCGTCTACCGCCGGCCGGACAACCCAGACTGGGGCTTCGATGCCGAGGTGACCGAGGATGGGCGTTACCTGGTGATCACGATCTGGAAGGGAACCGACGACAAGTTCCGCATCGTCTACAGGGACCTCGCCGAGCCTTACGGGATGCCGGTCGACCTGATTGAAACATTCGACAACGAGTACACGCTGGTGGGCAACGACGGGCCGGTCTTCTTCTTCAAGACCGATCTCAGCGCGCCCAAGCGGCGGCTGATCGCCATCGACACCCGCGCTCCGCAGCGGGAACATTGGAGAGAGCTGGTCCCGCAGTCCGACGACGTGCTCACCTCGGCCAGCTTCGTGGGCAACCTGTTCATCGTGCAGTATCTGAAGGACGCCCGCAGCCAGGTCAAGCTGTTCTCGCCCGGCGGCCAACTGGTCGGCGAGATCGAACTGCCCGGGATCGGCACGGCGAGCGGCTTTGGCGGGAAGCGGACGGACACCGAGACCTTCTATTCGTTTTCCAGCTTTGCGGTTCCGCCGAGCATCTACCGCTACGACTTGATCGCTCGCAAGAACACGCTCATCCGCCGCTCGCAGGTCGACTTCGATCCGGACGAGTACGCAACCGAGCAGGTCTTTTACGAGAGCAAGGACGGCACGCGGGTGCCGATGTTCATCACGCACAAGAAAGGCGTCGCGCGGAACGGGGACAACCCGACGCTGCTCTACGGCTACTGCGGATTCAACATTCCAATGACGCCCCAGTTCTCGATCAGCCGCCTGGCCTGGATGGAACTGGGGGGCGCTTATGCGCAAGCCTGCCTCCGCGGCGGAGGCGAATACGGCGAGGCCTGGCACGAGGCGGGCACCCGGCTGAACAAGCAGAACGTCTTCGATGACTTCATCGCCGCCGCCGAGTGGCTGATCGACCAGCGCTACACGAGGCGCGAGAAGCTGGCGATCCTGGGCGGGAGCAACGGCGGGCTGCTGGTCGGCGCCTCGATGACCCAGCGGCCCGACCAGTTCGCCGCCTGCCTGCCCGCCGTCGGCGTGATGGACATGCTGCGGTTCCACAAGTTCACCGCAGGCAGGTTCTGGGTCGACGACTATGGCTCGGCGGACGATCCCGAGGAGTTCAAGGCCCTCTACGCTTATTCGCCGTACCACAACATCAAGGATGGCGTGGCGTATCCGGCGACGCTGGTGACGACGGCCGACACGGACGACCGCGTCGTGCCGGGACACAGCTTCAAGTTCGCCGCCCGGCTCCAAGCCGCCCAGTCGGGCGAGGCGCCGCTGCTCGTGCGGATCGAGACCCGCGCCGGCCACGGTTCGGGCAAGCCGACCGCGATGGCCATCGAGGAAATCGCCGACCAATGGGCGTTTCTGGTCAAGGTCCTGGAGATTCCGCTCAACGGAACGCCTGGTGCAGACTCGCGGTGAAGCCGGCTGGAAGCCGGCAACGCACGAAGCGTTGCCGGCGGCGCCGGAGTCACTCGCCCAGCAGCTCGTCCGCAAGCTTCTTCATCATCGCCGTCGCGGGGCCTTCCAGCAGCGTGTAGTCGCCGGTCGGCTGCGTCCTCAGGTCGATGATGTATTTGTTCCTGACCGGAGCGAAAATTGGGATCAGGTGCGAGGCGGGGGTGACCTGGGCCGATGTGCCGACGCAGATGAACACACCGTCGTTCTGGCACAATTCTTCAACCAGCGCCGACAGCCCGTCGAAGTCGAAACTCACCGCTTCCCCAAACCAGACTACGTCGGGCCGCAACTGTCCGCCGCATTTCGGGCACAGTTCGCCGAGCTTGGCCGGCGCGTCCTGATCGGTCTTGAAGTCGCACGAAAACCTGCCATCCGCAAAGATCTCCCTGTGAAACTCGCACTTCCGCCTTGTCAGCAGCCCGTGCAGGTGCACAACACTCCTGCATCCGCTGCGCTCCAACAGGTCGTCGATGTTCTGCGTGATGTTCAGGACGTTGAACTTCGCCTGGAGGCGGGCGATGCTTCGATGGGCCTCGTTGGGCTGTGCCGCGCCGACCGCGTGGAACCGCGAAGCGTAAAAATCCAAGACAAGAGCCGGGTCCCGCTCCCAGCCGTAGGGACTGGCGACGTCCTCGATCCTGTGGTTTTCCCAGAGGCCGTCGGAGTCGCGGAACGTGGGGATGCCGCTCTCGGCGGACAGCCCCGCGCCGCTGAACACGACAATCGTTCTCTTCTCCGTCTGGCTTGGTAGAGGCAAGTCGACACCTCATGCACCCGACAACTGATCGGAACCCGTGATTCAAACCACCCGCCATCTTACCAAGACGGGACGGCCTGTCCAACGGCTGCCTGGGTGCCCGTCTCCAAGAGCGGTTGACCCTGCCGCGCGGGCTGCAACACTTCCACGCGAGGCCTGCCCGATATTTTCACGAGGCCCAGCCGCAATGATCGTCTTTTTCCGTGCCGACGACTGCCGAGAATGCGACGCGATCGAGGAGGCTCTTGTAGAGTTGGTGCTGGCTCACAGGGTCGTTCGGTTTGCCGGCGATCAGCCGTATGAAGGCCTTCCCGAAGGGCTGTCGCCACCCGTCCTGGCGGACGGCGGCGAATGGTTCGCGGGCGGCCGGGCGATACGCCGGCGTCTGGACGAGCTCGGCGAATTCAAGGCGGAATGGGATAAGTTTCAATCCGACGCGTGCTATTGCGACGACCAGGGAAATGTGATTTGAGCGCACAGGCCCACGGCTCGGGCGGCGTTGTTCGCGGCAACCAGACTTTCTGCCGGGGTGTTTCGCCGCCCGCTCCCTGGAGAGTCAGCGCGATGCGGCCGTGCCTGTGTTTCTCCGGCCGACGGCGGGCTTCCGCCGCCCCTGGCGCTGGAGGTATTCTCGCAACGCGGTGGCGTTGTTGTGTTCGCGGTCGTTGGCCGCGAACAGCAGCGTCACCGTGCGGCTGCCGCACAACTCGGCCAACTCCCGCCAGGCATCGGGCTGCGCATCGAGTTCGGCGAAATAGCGCCTGCGGAATTCCTCCCAACGGTTGGGGTCGTGCTGGAACCAGCGGCGCAAATCCGTGCTCGGCGCGAGGCGCTTCAGCCACCGGTCGATCTTGAGGTCCTCTTTCTTCAGACCCCGCGGCCACATCCGGTCAACAAGAATGCGGCAGCCGCCGCGGCCTCTCTCCGGATCATACACGCGAGCGACGAGGATTCTTGCCGCGGCTTTTCTGGTCATGGCGACTGACTCCTCTGGCGCGGTCTCCGCCCGCGCGCCGCCGGCGCGACGAAGGGCAATTCGCGCCTTGCCACGTGCCCGCCGCCGCCTGCTGCGGACGCATGCTTTCTTCCATCTATCCCTTGACGCCCATGGCTTTTGCGCTGTTGACCCGTTCGCTGAGGCGAAAGTGCGGGCGACGGAGCGCCATCCGCTCGACTTCCCAGACATAGCCGTGGATCGAGACATCGTCCGGAATCAGGGGGCACTCCCGCAACAGCTGCACCTGCCTGGCGCACGTTTCATCCACATCGTCGAACATGCGGATCCACTTGGAGAACGCATCCGGCGGAAGCGTCAATTCGCGCACCGCCGGGTCGAGGGCAACCTGCTCCGGATCGATCCCCTTCTCGCGCAGCGCGGCGGTGAGGAATTCCCCGCTCGCGGTCATCATGCCGCACTCGGTGTGGTTGATCACGATGATCTCCTTGGTGCCGAAAAACTGCGTCGTGAGCATCGCCGACCGGATGGCGTCGTCGGTCACCAGGCCGCCCGCATTGCGAAACACGTGGGCGTCGCCATCCCGGATGCCCAGCGCCTGGTTGACCGGGATCCGTTCGTCCATACAGGCCAGCACGAAGAGGCGGCGATTGTTGGGGATGCCTCGTTGGCGGCGCAGCGCCCAAGCCTCGCGTTCGGCCAGTTCCAGCTCAATCTGTTGATGCAGCATTTCCGGGACCCCGTTCTTCAAGGAAAGATGGAGCGGCTGCGTGCCGCGGATGCATCCGCCGCGGCCTCCCGGGCCGCGCGGCGTCCGCCCGCTCGACAAACATGTACCTACAGGTGTACAATAATCGTAGCGCAGACGACCTGGATGTCAAGTTGTAGAATCTCCGGGAGGCCGACGATGCTTCACAAAACGACCGAATACGCTCTGCGGGCGGGACTCTACCTGGCCGGCCATTTCGGCCGGTCGCCAACCCGCCGGGAGATCGCCAAGGCAACGCATATTCCCTCGCGTTATGTGTACAAGGTCCTCCAGTCGCTCGTACGTGCGGGGCTGGTTCGTTCCGAAGTCGGCCGGGGGGGCGGATACTCTCTGGCGAGGGAGCCGGACGGACTGACCCTCTGGGATATCGTGGCGGCCACCGCTTCGGTGGAGCGGATTTGCGCGTGTCCCCTGGGCCTGGAGTCCCATACCAGTCTTTGCCCGCTGCATCGGCAGCTCGACGCGGCGTACGCCGCCCTGGAGGATGCGTTGCGGCAACGGACGCTGGGCGACGTGCTGCGGGACGCCAGCCCGATCGTACCCTTCTCACCATGTTGACAGGAACAGGAGCAGCCAGCGTGAAACCTCGACTGATCTGCGCGGCACTGGCGAGTCTCGCCGGGTGGCTTGCCCCGGCCCCTGCGCCCGCGGCGGAGTCCCGCCTGGTCGCTTTTCCCGAGAACGGTTCGACCCTGGCGATCATCCGGGACGGCGAGCCGTACCTGGAAATCGCCCTGATGGGCTGGGAGCCGAATTGGAAGTACCTGGGACTCCGCGGCAAGGTCGTGGAAGAAGAATCCTCGGCGCTTCTGGCCAATTCGGCCAAGACCGCCAGCGGCGCGGAGGTCTCTCTCGACCTGCGGGCAAGGCAGACCGGTCCGCGGCAATTGACCCTCGGAGTCGAGGTCAGCGCGTCGAAAGACGCGCAGCTGCTCTACGTCGTCGCCGCGGTGACCGTGGCCGAAGGGGCATTCCAGGGCGGCAAGGCCCTCGCCGATCTCGCTGGGGGAGAGATCCGGCAGGTCGAATTTCCGCTCGATCGGAAGGGACTGGGCAGTGGGGTCCGCCAGGTCCGCGTTCTTGACGCGGCGGGCCGTGTCGCGCGGCTGGCCTTGACGCCGCCCAGAGACATTCCCAGCGACGGAGCGGCACGGGTGGTGCTGGCCGAGGGCCGGCTTGCCGCCGGCCAGCCGGCGAAGACGTCGATCGTGATCGATCTGGCCGAGGAGGTGGAATTTCTGGCCGGGCCCAGCCAGATACCGTTCGAACCCGGGTTCGAGGATTGGTACGTGTTCGCGCCCGACGCGGACCACGACCGGTCCTCCGAGATCGGCATGCAGGGCTGGCTGGCAGCGCCGGCCGGCCAGCACGGCCGCATCCAGCGCGACGGCAAGCGGCTTGTCTATAACGGCCGGCCGATCAAGCTCTGGGGGCTCAACCTGTGTTTTGCGGCGTGCGCTCCGGAAAAAGAACTGGCCGAGCGGCGGGCCGCATTCTACGCCAAGTATGGAATCAACGCCGTGCGGCTTCACAAGTATGCCGACGGAACCGGCTGGGCCGGCATTCAATCCCGCGACAGTTTCGTCAAGTTCGATCCGGACGCGCTCGACCGCATGGACTACCTGGTCGCCGCGCTGAAGAAGCGGGGAATTTACGTCAAGCTATCGGCCCATTTCGGAGCCCAGAAGCTCGGCCCCGCGGACAAGAGACATGTGCCCTACCTGGAGGAGTTCGGCGAGTTTGACGGCAACGAGAGCCGGATCACCACGCCCCACAGCGCGGTCCACTACGCGCCCGAGTTGCAGCACGTGCAGATCCTGCAAATGGTCAACCTGCTCCAGCACAGGAATCCATATACCGGGCTGACTTACGCCGAGGATCCGGCGATCGCCTTCGTCGAGATCATCAACGAGCAGAGCATTCTGTTCTACAGCGCGCCGGTTCCCTTGAGGGCGAGCCCGACGCTCAGGCGGCATGTGGCCCGGCGATTCTGCCAGTGGCTCCGCGAGAAGTACGGAACCCAGGAGAGGCTCTCCGAGGCCTGGGGCGGAAAACAGGCGTTCGATGGATTCACCAACGAGGGATTTCCCGCCGTGGGCGAGCGGCTCGACGAGGACAACATCCTGCCGATCGGCAATCCCTGGTTCTGGGACCCGGTCCAGCTTTCCGGATCGCAGGCGTACCGGAAGCAGCGCCTGCTGGACACGATGTGGTTCCTCTACGGTCTGCAAAACGAGTTCTATGGCCGTTACGTGGCGGCGGTCCGCGAGGCCGGCTACCAGGGCGAGATCGTCTCGTCCAACTGGCAGGCGGGCCGGGCCTTCAGCCATTTCTGCAATCTCCACTCCGACGCCCTGGTGGGCACGGTCGACCGGCACAACTATTTTGGCGGCGGCAGCGGCAGCCGGATCGACAACGCCACGATGCTCGCGGCGCCGGGATCGGGAATGCTCAGCGCCGGGATGCAGCAGGTGGCCGACCGGCCGTTCATGCTCTCCGAGTGGATTCACGTTGCCCCCAATGAATGGGGCGTGGAAGGGCCGGCGATCGTCGCCGCCTACGGGATGGGCCTGCAAGGCTGGGACGTGTCGTTCATGTTCCAGAACCGCGACGCCGGCCGGTTCAGCGACCGGATCGGCCGCGACCGCTGGGACGTGACGGCGCCGAACGTGCTCGGTGTCTTCCCCGCCGTCGCCCGGCAGGTCTTGCGGGGCGACGTCAGCGAGGCGGAGCTGCTCGCCCCGAGCTTCGTCCACGTCCCTTCGTTGGCCGAGGGGCGACTCGGGCTGGAGGACAAGGTGACCCAGCAATACGACACGAAGACGTTCGAGAGCGACAAGGTACCGGCCGCCTCGCTGGCCGTCGCCCGCTGTGCCGTCGAGTTCACCGACCGGTACCGCGACACACCCCGATTCGATCCGCAGCGTTTCCTCGAGCAGGGCGATTACACGTCGACCACCGGCCAGCTCCGCTGGAAGCCGGGCGGGTCGAAGCTCGACGGCTGTTTCACCATGGATACCGCGGCCACCAAGGCGGTTGTCGGTTTTGCCCGCGGGCAGACCTGCCGGCTGGGCAATGTAAGCATCGCCCCGGAGTGCCGATACGCGGCGATCTACGTCACGGCCGCCGAGCCCGATCGCGACCTGTCCGATTCCGGTCGGATCCTGATCGTGGCACTTGCCCGGGCGCGGAACTCCGGCATGAAGGTCTTCGCCGAGAACCGGATCGTCGCCAAGGGCGAGCCCCCGATCGTGATGGAACCGGTGCGGGCCACAATCGAGATTCGCAGGCCGGGCGATCCGCAGGTGCACGTTCTCGACCACAGCGGTCGGAAGACCGGCAAGACGCTTGCGGCGGCCGGCGGAGTGATCCGGGTCGATGGCGTCCGCGACAAGACGTGTTACTACCTGGTCTCCTACTGAGCGAGAATCCGTGTTCGATCCCGGCCGTGAACGAATTCGGGTGCGATCAGCAGACAGCGATCAGCCGTCGCGCGCCGATCCTTGGGGACAGGCGCTGCTGGCGGCTGAGGCTTGACTGCTGATCGCTGACGGTCTCAGATGCTGGTCAGAACCGCCAAATTGCGTCCATGCCCACGAGGAACTGGCTGTCATCGGCCCCGTCGTCAAACGGCAGGCCGATGCCGTCGAACCAATCCCAGCGGACCTCGGGACGGAACATCAGGTTCCGGCAGGGCGACCAGTTCACACCCAGGCTCAGGGAGTACATGTCGCCAATATAGGGACCCTTGTTGGGGTTGCTGGGCCGGCTGAGTCCGAGCCGCGCGCCGTCGTCGTCGCGGAACCACTCGAAGCGGCCGCCGAGACGCACGGATGGCGAGACTTCGTAGTACAGATACTGGTCGATGCCGTACCACTTAGCCGACTGGCCTGTTGCGGCGAAGAAACCGTCCTGGATTCCGTACCAGTGATGGAAGACGTATTGCACCCGGGTCGTCAGATTCGCGCCGACGATGAAGCTGTAGCGGGTGCGGTTCGTCGAATCGGCTGCCGTGTCGTTGAGTTCGTCGCCGGTGATGATGGCAAACGAGGTCCAGATCGGATCGAGATCGTTGCCCAGGGACACGCGGCCCAGGAACGAGGCCTGGTCCGAAACGCGATCGAACGCATCCCAACCGTTGACCAGCCCCACATCGAACGAGAGTCGGTCGTTGGCCTTCCAGGTCGCCAGGCCGCCCCAGTGCACGAACGGGCCGCCGAGCATGTAGGACAAGCTCTTCGAGTAGAAGAAGTCGTTGACGGCCGGCACGCCCTCGTAACCGATGATCGTGTAGAAATGTCCCACCTTGACGGAGAGCCGGTCATTGCCGATTTCTCCGTAGGCCTGGGGGACGGCCAGGCCGTAATGGTCGTCGTTCCACCTCGAGCCGCCGTCCGCATACTGCTCCAATCCCTTGGATTGGGCAAGGAAGAAATGGGTTCCGTAGAGCAGGTCCACCCTGCCCCCGACGCTCATGAAGGGACTGTCTTCCAGCGGCCGTTCCAGGATCAGATAGGCCTGGCCGAGTTCTCCTTCGTGGCGGTCCGATTGGTTGTAGGGGCCGTGGTAACCGCTCGGCGATTTGTCCGCATTGAGCAAGAAACCGCCCTCGAGCCAGCCATCGATGCGGAAACCGCAGTTGCCGCAGCCGCAATCCCGGCGGTGCGTGCAGATCCCGGAATTCTCAAAACACCCAGTGTCGACGGCGCAAGCCAATCGCACCGGTTCGCCCCTCGAACCCTGGTCGGAGGCGAAATACACGCCCTCCTGGGCCGCGGAGACACCCGCAATGCCGATCATCGCCAGCGCTGACAACAGACTCCTCGCAGCCATCACAATCCCCCCTTGGTCGGTGGTTCCCAATGCGGCGGCCGAAGGCCCTCCAACGAAAAGAAGCATCCGGCACAACGGCAATTATTCCCAACGTCTGGCGCGTTGCGAACGCACTGCCAAACACATCGGAAAACGCCGGGCGATCCCTGGATCAAATCCGAACCAGCATGGACCGAGGAACGGCAAGATGGTTGCGGGATACCGGTGAGGCAAACGGGAGGAACGCCGCTGAGTTGCACGATGGGGAGGTTGTCGCAGGCGGCGCACCGCTGGTTGAGGCTTGCCCGCCGTCGCGGTGCGGCCGGCCTCTCAACTGTTCCGCCTGAATACTCTCCCCCCGCCCGCGCGTCAGCGGAATTCGATCGACGCGCCGCACGCCAGCAGACACACAACGCCAACGGAGGGTGAGCGTGCGCCCGGGAGTCTCCCGGCAAAAAAGCGATCAGCCGTCAGCCATCCGCACAGGAGTGTTGCCCCCGCAAAATGTCGCTGACGGCCGACGGCTGACCGTTGACCGGTTAGACTTCCGTCCACTGCCCGGCAATCGGCACGGGAAACTGGCCCTTCTCGTCGGCTTTGACCGGCGCGGGGCTCTCGGGCGTGAGCTTGTCCAGGTAGTCGCAATACTGGAAGTCCGACTTCATCATCTGCTCCCAGGTGACCTCCTGGTTGGTGTGGCAGGCGGCCCGGCCCATGAGCGTGGTCAGGTCGGAGTAGACGGCCCGCTTGGCTTCATTGTGGGGACGGTCCTCGCGGATGTTGGCGATGAAGTGGTTCCACTCGTATTGCCAGGGGCTGAAGGCGTCGTCAACCGGTTTCCAGGCGATGTTGCCATCCTCGATCCGCTGGTCCTTGTACATCCGGACGGTCGCCGCGTGGATGTTGCCCGAGAATTGGGCCGCGCACTTGGTGCCGTGGATATACGTGGCGAAGTCGCTGCGGGCGTTGTTCATCCGGCGGAAGCCGCAGAAGGCTTTCGTCCCGTCGGCGAACGTGTATTCGATCGAGTAGACGTCGAGGTTCTGCCCGCAGTCCGTGCTGTTGGGCACCCGGCCGCCCATCCCGAGGGCCGAGACGGGCCAGGCGTCCTTAATCCAGCAGCATTCGTCGATCTGGTGGATCAGGTAATCGACATAGTGGCCCA
>Ga0123328_1001341_pt1 | contig 24226 bp, 18 predicted proteins | sample BioC12SIPDNA_2_FD_89702 | JGI IMG/M metagenome (GOLD analysis project Ga0123328, IMG submission 89702) | Anaerobic biogas reactor microbial communites from Washington, USA - Biogas_R1_A C12 SIP DNA | ecosystem: Engineered > Bioreactor > Anaerobic > Unclassified | place: Washington, USA...
AATCCCAGCCGACAAACGTGGCCTGCTGTTTCATCTCGGCCGTGGTCTTGCCTGCCCCTCCGTCCGACGTGCTTTGCCCGGAGGTCTGCATGTCCCAGTACGAGTTCGAGACCGTGCCGTAGTAGCCGTTGTATCCCACCAGCCCGCCGACGTAGTCTCCTGTGCCCGTAACCGCGCCGGTCGCGTAGCAGTCCGAGACCGTGCCGGAAGCGTTGGATCCCACCAGCCCGCCGACGCGGTATCCTGTCCCCGAGACCGCGCCGGTCGCGTAGCAGTCCGAGACCGTGCCGTAGTTGTCTGCCACCAGCCCGCCAACGGAGTCTCGTGTCCCCGAGACCGCGCCGGTCGCGTAGCAGTTCGAGACCGTGCCTTGGTAGTTGAATCCCACCAGCCCGCCGATGTAGTCATCCCCCGTGACCGCGCCGCCGACCAAGCCCAGGTTCCGTACCTGACCGCCGCTGCCTACAGATCCAAAGAGGCCCACATAGGCTGCACCCGGCCGATTGATTATCGGGCCGCTGATGGTGTGCTGGCCACCATTGAAGATACCCCGGAAACTCGTGGTGTCGGGGTTCGACCACGTCCCGATGGGCTTGAAGCCTTCCAGCACGTCCGTGTCCGTGCCGGCATCGTTCCACCCAGCCGTGGCCGAGGCGTCGATGTCCGTAGTCAGGCTGTAGTACTTGCCGGAACTGGCCGCGGCGGTGTCGCCCATCCAGACCAGGTGGCCGATCTCGGAAACCAGATACGGATCTCCCTCGGTTCCCGAGCCCGGCGGCACGACCGGCGCCTGAGCGTAAGCCGATGCGGCCACGGCCAGAGCCAGCCCCGTGGTCACGAAACGCGCAAAGCACATCTGCGTCACACTACCGTGTCGATGAGACATCAACGTTGCCCCTTTCCTTCAACAAGTCCAAAGGTGTCCATCCGGTCTCGCTGCGTACAGTCCGGCCCCTTTGGCCAGCCTCCGCATTCTTTCCTCGATGACCGCCGACGAGGCGAGCGGTTCATTCCCCGGCAAAGCGGTGACCTCCGCCTCAAGGGGCTGGTTGACGGGCAGGCCACGATGACCACTCCTCGCTGCGCCCGGCATAGCGGCCACCCGGGATTTCAGGTTGCCCCGGCAGCGCCGTCGCCCCCACCGCATGGCTCCAGTGTACCGGATTGCCTGCCTGGTTGCCACCAACGGCGCTCCGCACAAAGCCCCGGGCTCGCATTATCGTGCCTGGAAACGGTAACCATAGCCCGGCCGACGGTGCGCCGATGGCACCGGACTCCGCTTGCCCAACCAAGCGGGGTCTCTTTGCCCCCGCCCTCGGACACCGGAGTCCATGCCTCAAAGAATCCCGGGGGCTGGGGTAGAGCCCCAGTTCACCCACACATTCTGCTGAAGAACCAGTTTTGTTGAGTGATACCGTCCATCGACGGACCTGAACAGTGGCAGAAGTCGAGCACAGAGCGGTGCCACACGAGCATGTGCACACGACTACATGCAGGCGGGCGCTACGCGGTGAGCGGTGGCACACGAGTGACTGCACGCGATTCGCGTCGCTCACTTCTCACAGGCGGCGAGGATTTGCTCGGCAAGGTGGTTTTCGCCCGACACTTGGGCGGCGAAGTGGGTATATCGGCGGACCAAGGCTTCGCGAACGGCAGAGTCCCCGGTACGAGCCCGGTCGAGGTCTTCACACAGGGCGGCCAACCGCGACAAGGCGACTGGGTCGGCGGGAGCACCGATGTCGGAAGTCAGACGGACGAGTTCGGCATATCGGTGTTCCTGCCACCAGCGATGAAGCAGTCTCAGCCAGGGCTCACAGACGGGCAACGGCTCCGGTGGCGGGCAGAGGGCATCGTGTAACACGACATCCTTACCGATAGGAAGCGCTCGCCCGGGGGCTGATTGGTCGGGCATGACCACCAACCGCATTCCCCGAGCCGGGGCATACTTCAGACCGACGGACACATCGACAGAAGCTCTCACATCCCGCGGCAACATGAACCACAGCCACCCAAGCCAGGTGCGCCAGTCGGCCAAGCCGGTGAGGATGGTCATACGATTATCGGTCAGCAGTTGACTCACCATCGCCCACAGCCACGTCGTCTGGACGCAGGGACGGGGGAAGGCAGCCGGCTCTCGAACCGGGGCGAGGAACATCGGGTCAAGTCGTGGAGGCGGCGAGAGACACGGTCCAGTGCGTTCGATCACCAATGCCAATGCGGCGTGAACGAGAATGGGGTTACTGTAGAAAGCCAGATAATCATCCTGGGTAAGGATCGCCAAATGGGTATAGACCCGGCAACCGCCGCGGCCGGTATGCTCTTGACCGGCCGGCGTGCAACAGGCGACGACCTGCCGCCCGCTAGCCAGGCGGTAACTCAGCAAACCGGTCGCGCTCTGACTTTCGTCACACAGGCTGCCGTGCGAAGGTGAACGGCGAGTGATCTCGTTTTTTTCCTCGGCCTGCAGGCCCGGACTGGCGGCCACCAAACGGTAGCCTTCGCCCATGGGCGAGCGAATCGAGGTGAAGACGGCCTGGTCACAGCGGACGCCACCCATGGGAGGAATGGACGGAGCCGCGGCTTTCTGCTGACCGGCCGAACGCGACACCATGCGCTGTCCCGGGAGCGGCGACGCGGCGCGCGGCCTGCTGCCCAGAACCGCCGCCTGCATTAGAACTGATCGACGATCCATTGGAACGGCTCCAAGACACCCTGTAATCCCGTGTGCAGGGGAATCGGCACGACATAGTCCTCTTGGGGGCTGGTGGCATAGCCAAGCGAACCGACCACGCTGCACGAAAAGAACTCGACATTGGCGAACCGGCTCTCGCAAAGGTTCCAGAGCCGGTTGAGGTTGGCCCGAACGAATCGCCGCGGATCATCGAAGCACTCGGGGCAGAAATCCGCCTTGCAGAGCACCACGGCGATGGGACATTCGATGCGTTCGTCGCGTTTGGCGGCGTGCATCGAGTCGATGTAGCTGAGCATCTTGACGGCGAAGAAGTCTCCCTGGGTAGCCCCGTTGGCCGCGAGGGCCGCGTCCACCAGCAGCATCGAGCCGGCCGATAGACGCAACAAGTTGCGGATGACCTTGAACGTGTTGGGCGAAGCGACCTCGGCGGCCAGGGACTCGCCGGCCATGTCCGGCATGATCAGATCGATCCACTTGGGCTTGGGCTTGCGCTGGCATATCTGGTAGTAGGCCCAGTACCACTCGTTGGCCTCCATGGGCGTCTTGGGCGGGAACGACCGCTGGGCCATGTGGCTGATGACCGTCTGGGGCAGGTCGATGGAGTAGGCGCCTTTGGGGATGGCCTCGTAGTCGCCCGCCCGTTGGGTGAGCATGTCCAGCAGGAAGCCGAGATACACCGTCTTGCCGACGTTGCTCTCGCCGATGATGCTGACGATCTGCGGATCGCGGTCCTGGGCGGCGATGTCGTGGACGATCGCCAAGGGGGCGGAGCATTGCCCGCACAGGCTGGCTCCGCTGAGATTGCGGGCCCCGCAGATCAGGCAATCCGTTCCGACTAGCGTGTCGTTGGCATAGGTGGTCACTTGCGGTCTCCTTCGGCGGGCGCCGGCGAGGTGTTGCTCAGATCGACGACGCAACGGAAGCCGACGTTGTGCACGCGGGCCAAGCTGGGCAGTCCTGTCCGAAAACAACTGGTGGCCTGAGCTGGGAAGTAGGTATCGTAAGCCCCGCCGCGAATCTCTTTGAGGAGCATGTCGCCGACGACCATTCTTCCGCTGTCGTCGGTGACGAAGTAGTCGGAGTCGGCCCACTCCCAGACGTTGCCGATCAGTTGCAGTGCCCCGTTGGGGGCGGCGCCCGTGGGATAAGCGTCGACCGGCGTGGTGCCGCCAACGTTGGACGCCCAGATGTTGCAGCGACTGGTATCGAGGGCATCGCCCCACGGGTAACGCCGCAGGACGTGGGCGGAACTGCGGATGCGCCAACTGGCCGCCATCTGCCACTCGGCGCCGGTGGGCAAGCGGTAACCGGCCCAGTGGGCGAAGGCCGCCGCCTCATAGTAGCAAATGCCGACCACCGGATGATCCGCCAGCCGCTGGTCGTGCACGCCGTCTCGCCAGAATCGCGGTCCGGGCTGCTCGGTCTGATCCTTGAAGTTGATCAGGTGGGGCCAGACATCGGCCGGCCAGAGGTCGAGGTCGGCGTAACCGCCGCTGTCGACGAAAAGCTGGTACTGACGATTGGTCACGCAACAACGAGCCAGCAAAAACGGCTCGGTCTCGACGTCCTCTTCCGCGGCCCCGGGGAAATCGGTCGTGGTCATGGCGAGCGAGACGAAACCCTCGGGCACGATCGCGAACGTCCGGTCGATTTCCTCGACCGCCGCCTGAAACGCCGCCTCGATCAGTGGATGGTCCTTCCACCGCTCGCGATGGCGAACGACCGAGCCGAATCGTTCGAGCTGCATGTGCCTTTGAACGGGATCCTCTTCGAGCACGATATGCTCGGCGGGCTCGTAGACCGGCGTCGGTCTGGCCTTCGGTGTCGGCCGGCCGGCTTTGGCCGGGGCGACCGCCTTCGGCTTGGCCCGTTCCGCCTGCTTGAATCCCAACAGTTTCAGCACCATGTCCGGTCTCCCGTTCGCGTCACGCACCCACCGCGCGGCGTTTGGCGTCGCGGCAGAGCTTCTGGAACCGCTCCATCATCGAGCGGGCATCCTGGTCGGTCGGTAGAGGCACTCCGCGGTCCGCCCGCTGGCCGTCACCACTCTCGGTCACACCGTAGCGAGGCAGGAGGTCCTGCTTTTGCTCGGTCAGCTTGCCGAGTTCCTGCTCCAACTCGGTCTGCAGCGCGGTCAAGCTCTCGCGAGCCGTAGTGACCTCCTGCATCCGCTGTTCCCATTCCTTCTGCATCGCCGCCAGTTCGGCCCGCTGCTGTTCCATGTTTCGGTCGCGGCTATCGAGCGACTCGGCCTGCCCGGCCAGATCGGCCTCGCGCTTCCGCAGTTCCTGCTCCTGGCGGGCCAACGATTGCGTTTGCGTATCGAGTGCCGACCGCTCCGCGGCCAGTTTCTCACGCTCCTGCTTGAGTTCGGCTTCCGTGGCACTGATCGTACCCCGCGTGGACTCCCACTCCGCCTGCTGACGTTCGAGCCGCGTCTGTGCCTCGGCCACCGCGGTCTGCGCCGCTGCCAGGCTTGTTCGCTCCTTGGCCAACGCTTCCTGCTGCTCCGTCAGCGTGCGGCGATCGGTCGTGATCACCACTTCCTGCTCGGCCAGGGTCTTCTGTCGGGACGCCAGTTCCGCCTCGGCCTGCTCCAAGGCATCGGAACGCGATTCGACCTGCTTCTGCTGCTCGCGCAGTTGCTCGGCCTGGGCCGCCCATTTCTCCTCAGCCTCGCGGGCAAGCTCCTCACGCGACTGGCATTCCGTCTCGCGTGAACCCAGGGCGGCCTCGCGACTCTCGTATTGCTCGCACAGTTCCGCCTCCTGCTGGCTGAGTACCTTGCGATCCTCGACCAGACGCTGGTGGTGCTCCTCCAGGGCACAGCGGCACGTCTCCAACGCCTCGGCTCGAGCCTCCAGTAGCTCGCGCAGAGACTGCATGGCCGCGAGCACCTCCTGCCCGAGCACCTCAATCCGCCCCGCCGGCGGCTCGTTCTCGCACGTTGCCACGTGACTTCGCACTTCTGCTTTTGGGTTCGACATACGTTCTACCTTCCCCTGAGGAACCATGACCTCTTCTTCTCTGCTCGGGCGGGAACCTCTTCCGCCTTGCTCGTTTGATACTCGGCCAGCAACTGGCGCACGCTCTTGCGTTCCGGCGTGAGGCGGCGCATCACACGAATCGCCTGGGCCGTCTCCGGATCCAGCGACGCCAGTAACGTCTCGTCATCGTCGTCTTCCGCTTGCGGCGGTTCAGAGTCCGCCTCGGCCGGCTCAGAATCCGCAGGCTCCAGGTCGGCCTGTGTCATCACGTCTGAGCCGTGCTCTTCAGCAAGATGCTCTTCACTCTGAGGAACCGCTTCCTCACGGTCGCGGCTCTGCGGGGCCGACTCGGTCTGCGTCATCACGTCTGAGCCGCGCTCGTCAGCGAGATGCTCTTCACTCTGAGGAACCGCTTCCGCACGGTCGCGGCTCTGCGGGGCCGACTCGGAGCCACACGCGTCAGCAAGCGGTTCCACGCTATCCGATGGAACCTCCACCTCACCATCGCGCGACTGCTGGGCCAGCTTGGCGTGTGCCTCACGCATGGCGTCGGCATACGCTGCCAGCCGGGCCTCGACATCCGCCAAGGCCGTGGCGACCGCCGGATCCTCCCGCGGGATGCCCACACTCAGGATGTTTGTTGTCGTGCCGTCCATAACCCTTCAACGTCTGTCGCCATGCCCGTCGCCGACGCGATGAAGCCGGGTCCAGCAGTACGAGCGTGTTAACCTGGGAAATATACATTTGAGTCAAGGCCCGAGGCCCATTTTTTTGCGAGAACTGCGAAGGTCCCAGTACCTTTCGGCTGGTTGGCACGACAACACGACTCACCGGGGAGAATGCCCCGAAACAACGTCAAGTCCTACGTCCAATAACCGGCAGCTGATCTGCGACTCTCAAGGCCGCAGTCGCAGGTCCTCGACTGCAAATCACAGGTCCGGAACCTGGAATCTCGGGTCTCGGGTCTCGGATCTCGGATCTCCAATATCGAGTCTCGGATCTCCAATCTCGGGTCTCCAATCTCGGATTTCAAATCTCAAATCTGAGATTCCAAACCGCAAAGCTCCAAACGCTCCCCACCTCCCCCATCCTTTCCGCAGACTCGTCACCCCACTCGTCCTTTCCCAGACTCACCGCCGCCCCACGTCGTTTCCCGGACTCACGATCTCCCCCTGCGTCGTTTCCCGGACCCACCATTCCTGCCTATTCCTGGCTCCCTTGTTGCACCATGCGGGTGTCCCCCGGGTCAGCAACGCGGTATACTGGTCGGGCATTCGGACCTGTCGCGGGTGCGCGGGTTCGCGAGGATGTGCAAGAGGCAGGGCCCAGCAATGTCCGACATCAGCCACGTTGACGAGAAGATCCTGGCGAAAACCGTCCAGAGTTGTCGCGAGCGAGGTATCATCATCCCCACGTTTGCGCAGCAGAAGGATCCCCGCCTGATACCGGCCAAGATCCTGGACCGCCTGCCCACAATCGGGATCCAGGATGTGCATCCGCTCAACCTGTTCCGCATCACCTGGAAGAACGAGCCCGTCGAGCACGGGGGCCTGTTCGGCACGGGCACTTGGCTGGAGTTCCCCTCGTCGCTGACCGGCGTGGAGGCCCGTATTGTGGGCTTGGTGGGCAGACACTTTCCGACCGGTGCTCACAAGGTCGGCGCGGGCTTCGGCTGCCTGGTACCCCGGCTGGTCTCGGGCCAGTTCGACCCCACCAGCCAGAAGGCGGTTTGGCCTTCGACCGGCAACTACTGCCGCGGCGGGGCTTTCGACTGTGCTGTGCTCGCCTGCCAAGCCGTCGCCATCCTGCCCGAGCAGATGAGTCAGGAGCGCTTCGACTGGCTGCGTTCGATCGGGGCCGAAGTCATCGCCACGCCCGGCTGCGAGTCCAACGTCAAGGAGATCTACGACAAATGCTGGGAGATCCGCAAGACCCGCCCGGATTGCGTGATCTTCAACCAGTTCGAGGAGTTCGGCAACGCGATCTGGCACTACGAGACGACCGGCGGCATCATCGAGGAGATCTTCGGGCGCATCGCTCGGCCGGGCGATCGATTGGCGGCCTACGTCTCGGCGACCGGCTCGGCGGGCACCCTGGCGGCCGGTGACTACCTGCGCACCCGCTTCCCGCAGATTCGCGTGGCCGCGTGCGAGGCCCTGCAGTGCCCGACGCTGCTGCAACTCGGCTTCGGCGGCCACCGCATCGAAGGCATCGGCGACAAGCACGTGCCGTGGATCCACAACCTGCGAAATACCGACATGGTCATCGCGGTCGACGACGAGCAGTGCATGAGCATCATGCGATTGTTCAACGAGGAGGCAGGGCAGACGTTCCTCGCCGCCCGCGGGGTCCCCGCCAAGCTCATCGCTCACCTGCCTGACGCGGGTATCTCCAGCATCTGCAACCTTGTCGCAGCCATCAAACTCGCCCGCTACTACGAACTCGGCTCTCGCGACGTGGTATTCATCCCGCTAACCGACTCCATGGCCCTCTACTCCAGCCGGCTGCGTGAGCAAACCGCGGAGCACGGCCCCTACACCCCCGAGAACGCCGGTCGGCATTTCGCCCGCTACATCGAGGCCATCGGTATCGACCACCTCCGCGAGCTGAACTACTACGACCGCAAGAGCCTTCACCAATTCAAGTACTTCACCTGGGTCGAGCAACAGGGCCGCGACGTGGCCGACCTCCGCCGACTCTGGGATCCTGACTTCTGGACCGAGGTATTCAGCCAGGCCCCCGAGTGGGACCGACGGATCGAAGCCTTCAACGCGGAGACCGGCGTCCTGTAAGAAGGTGTCCCGCAACAGGTGTCAGGAACCTTTATTGGCGGGCGTCAGCGCCAGCGGGCCGATTCAGCAGCCACCCACAGAGCGTTCACGTTCACCGATAAAGGTTCCTGACACCTTTTACAGCCGAGCGTTGAATCGGTGCACGGTTTCGATCATCGCGAGGAACGCCGTGGGCGGCACATAGTTGGGGATGGAATTGCCTGAGCCGCAGGCGTAGCCGCCGCTCGGGGCACAGGCATTGAGGATCTGCTCGGTGCGTTCGCGGATGCGCTCGACAGGCTGGCGGGCGAGGATATCGACATCCAAGCCGCCGAGCACTCCGATCCGCCCGCCCCATCGCTCCTTGAATTGCTCCACGGGGACGATCGCGTCCTCGAAGCTGTGCTTGGCATCGATACCCACGGTGTCGATCAAGTCCGGCATGATGGCTTCGATGTGTCCGCAACTGTGCAGCAGGAACGGCCGACCGGTGCGGTGGGCCAGTTCGGCATAGCGATGATGCCAGGGCAGGATGTACTCCCGCAGATGCTCCGGGCGAATCAGTGTCGCCGTGCGGAAACCCATATCGTCGCCCAGCCAGATGGCGAAGACCGAGTCCATCGAGCAGAAGGTCTCGAACGCGCTGTAGATGACCTCGCCGACGTGATCCACGACTTGCCGCACCAAGGCCGGGTCATCGTAGAGCAGGAGCATCATGTTCTCGAGGCCCATGATGTTCGTTGTCCACTCGAGGACTCCGCCAGAGAACCCGATGACGCCCATGCCTTCGGGCAACACGTTGATGGCCGCCTCGGTCGGGGCGAAGTCGATCTCGGCCGGCTTGGGCCACGGGTAACGTTCCAGGTCCGCGGCGGACTGGATGACACCTGCGTGTTCATCGACCCAGACTCGGTCGCCGGCAGCGCTCATCGCCGTATCGGTGGCGGCCAGGGTGTGAGTGCGGAAGGGAATCTCCGCCCGCGCACGGTAGTAGTCGAAACCCAATCGACGCCAAACCTCTACCCGGTCGGCGGCCCAAGCTCGGGCCTGCTGCGGATTGCGGTCTACCGGCCAAGGGGCAAGAGCCTTGCCCGCCACTGCGGCCAGGATTTCATCGGCAATGGCCAGCTCAACGAGGGGAACGCGATCAGGCTTGCCCTTGCGCAGAACCGCCTTGAGACGTTCGACGTCCGGATCGGGGCGAGGTAACGACGCGTCGACATCCAGCATGCTTCACCTGCCGTTTCTGCCCAACTCCGGCCATGGCCGGGCGCGAGGCATGGTAGCGTGTTCTCGCCTCAGATGCACGTGCAAGGCAAGCCGCGTCGGGTCCGCCCCCCAAGCAGGTAGATTGCCCCGCCGGCGGAGGAACATGGACGCTCTTGATCAAGTCCGGGGGATTACGGTTGCGAGGTACTGCTGCTTGCCGAATCGCTGTCTCGCCGGGTCCACCTCAGTCTCGACCGCAAGAGGCCTGCCAGCCGATCGTCCGTAGCTCGGCCATCGCGGCGGCGGGATCGGGCTTGCCGAAAACGGCGGAGCCGGCCACCAGCGTATCCGCCCCGGCTTGGACCACCGCCGCGACGGTATCGCGTGCGATCCCGCCGTCCACCTCGAGCCGCTGATCGGGTCGCAGCCGCGGCTTGAGGGCTCGCAGCTTATCCAAGGCGGACGGGATGAACTTCTGCCCCCCGAAGCCCGGCCAGACGCTCATCACCAGAACTAGGTCCACCTCGGCGAGCACGGGCGTCAGTGCGGCCACGTCCGTGCCGGGGTTGAGCGTCACACCCACGCGAGCGCCCAGCCCCCGGATGTGCTCGATCACCTCCAGCGGCCGGTCGGTCACCTCGATGTGAAACGTCAGCAGGTCGCAGCCCGCCTTGACGAACGCCTCGGCATACCGCAGCGGCTCGGTAATCATCAGGTGGGTGTCGAAGAACAGCTTGCTCACCGGCCGGAGCTTCTCAATCACCGGCACCCCAAAACTGATGTTGGGCACGAAATGCCCATCCATCACGTCCAGGTGCAGGATCTCCGCCCCGCCGGCCTCGATCCGCCCCACCTCCTCCGCCAGCCGCGCAAAATCCGCCGCCAGTAAGGACGGGGCAATGCGCACAACCGGGCGTTCAAGAGGCCAGACGTTCATGGACGCAAGATACCCGCGGAGTAACCATCACGCCAGGGTTTCGGGGCCCTTCTGGCATCGAGCCAAACGAGCCGCAAACGCATGCAGAACAAACGAGCCCCGAGCGCGAGCGACGGGACAGGGGAGCGTAAGCGACATGGCGGAAGCGATCTACGGTCCTTGCGTGCTTGCACGAAAGGCGCGTTGTTGTAGGTCGCTGGCGCTCCCCGTTCCCCGCGCTCGCGCTTGGGGCTCGTATTTCCGCGTTCAGCGCTCGTGCTTCTGCGCGTGGCGCTCGTATTTCCGCGCTTGGGGCTCGTTGGTTTCCGACGAATGCCTCAGGCTTCGTCCAGCACGTCGACGGCTTTGAAGGCTTTGCCTTCCATGAATTCGAGGCTGGCGCCGCCGCCGGTGCTGACGTGGCTGACCTTGTCGGACAGGCCGGCCTGCTCGACGGCCGCGGCACTGTCGCCGCCGCCGATCACGGTGATGGCCCCCTTGGCGGTGGCGTCGACCAGGGCGTGGGCGACGGCGAAGGTGCCGGCGTCGAACGGCTTGGTCTCAAAGACGCCCATCGGCCCGTTCCAAGCGATGGTCTTGGCCGAGGCGATGATCTTCTTGTAGGCCTCGACGGTCTTGGGGCCGACGTCGAACCCGCTCAGGCCGTCGGGGATATCGCCCTTGACCACTTTCGTGGCCACGCCGGCCTTGAGCTCCGCGGCGGCCACTACGTCCAGCGGCAGCTTGAGCTTGTCGCCGCCCAGTTGCAGCAACCGCCGGGCCTCCTCGACCTTGTCGGCCTCGACCAGACTGCCGCCGACCTTCTTGCCCTGCGCGAGCATGAAGGTGTAGTTCATCGCCCCGCCGATGAGCACGGCGTCGCACTTGTTGAGCAGGGCCTCGATGACCCCGATCTTGTCGGAGACCTTCTTGCCGCCGAGGATGGCCACGAACGGGCGTTGGGGCTTGTTGAGCGCGTCGCCGAGGTATTCCAGCTCCTTCTTGACCAGGAAGCCGACCACCCGCGGCTTGCCGGCCATCATCTGCGGCACGGTCAGCATGCTGGCGTTGTCGCGGTGGCAGGTGCCGAAGGCGTCGTTGACGTAGACATCCGCCAAAGCCGCCAGTTGCCGACCGAAGGTTTCTTTGGACTGCTTGAGGGCCGGGTCGTCCTTGGCTTTCTTGTCCTTGATCTGCTCGGCGGCGTGGAAGCGGACGTTTTCGAGCAGCAGGCAGTCGCCGTCCTTGAGGCCGGCCACGAGCTTCTCGACCTCGGGCCCGACACAGTCCGGGGCAAAGCCCACCTGCTGACCGAGCAATTCGCCCAGCCGCTTGGCTGCCGGCGCCAGGGTCCACTGCTGGTCGGCTTTACGGTCCTTGCCGTCCGGCCGGCCCAGGTGGCTCATGAGGATCAGCCGGCCGCCGCCCTTGAGCACGCGCTGAATGCTCGGCAAGGCCATCCGGATCCGCCGGTCGTCGGTGATCGCTCCGGTCGCATCCTGCGGCACGTTGAAATCCACCCGCATCAGAACCCGCTTACCCTTCACATCCACGTCTGCGATTGTCTTCTTGGCCATGCTCGATCTACCTTCTCTGTTTGATGAACACTCGGTCCCCGACCAACGGTCCAACATTGTGCCGTCTGGGGCGGCTCAAGTCCAGCCGGCCGCGGGTTGGCAGAACAACCCCGGGCCGTGACAGAATCGGCGGGCTTGGCGTGTCCCATTTCGCTCCGACGAAGCGACGGGCTGTCGCCACGGGTGGAGCGGTGAGACGGCGCAGCCGGCCGACGCGAAACCCGTGGAAACGAGATCCGCCTATTCCTCCGCCCTGCCGGCGGGCCTCCTCCAATCGCACTGTCTCCACGGGTTCCGTTCGCCTGCGGCGACCTCCACCCGTGGCTAACCCCCTTGGCCCCTGTCGGGGCCGGAAGAACGCCAATGCCAGTAGCCTGAGTTGTCACGGAGCCGAGCAACCCGCGTCGGTAGGGAGACTACTCACCCGCCCGCCCATGCTCACGATGTGGTGCAGAGCAGCAACTCGGAAGCATGGGGTGTTCTCGCGACACCGAAAACCGACGAAAAACGGGCCCGCGCCGTCAATCCAGCGGACGGTAACTCACGTCGAGCACGTCCAGGCGTTGCAGGTGTGACGATAGACGGGCCAGGAACGCGTCGTACTGCCGTTGGCCCTTGGGCGACCAGACGACCTCGGCCAGGGCGGCGGCTCGCGGAAAGGCCATGTACTCCAGGTGCCGCGGGTTGGAGATATACTCGGACCAATGCTGCGCCTGGGCGCCGAGGATGTGCTTGGCCTGCTGCTCGTCAAGCTCGGCGGGGATGGGCTCGTATTCGTAGACCTTATGTAACCGCAGGTCGCCGCCGATGGCCAAGGGCTCGGTTTCCCGCGGGCCCTGGCAGTAATCGAAGTAGGTATGGGTGGTCGGGGCCATGACCACGTCGTGGCCGGTCTTGGCTGCGGCGATCCCGCCGGCCTCGCCGCGCCAGGACATGACCGTGGCTCCGGGGGCCAAGCCGCCTTCGAGGATCTCGTCCCAGCCGATAAGCCGTCGGCCGTGCCCGGTGAGGAAGGTATCCATCTGCTTGATGAACCAGCTCTGCAGCTCGGCCTCGCTGGCCAAGCCGAGTTCGCGGATGCGGGCCTGGATGGCCGGGCTGGCTTTCCACTGATCCTTGATGGCCTCGTCACCGCCGACGTGGATGAACTTGCTGGGGAACAGCTCGAGAACCTCGGTGAGCACATCCTGCAGGAAAGCGATGGTCGCGTCGTCGGCGTTGAAGATGTCCGGGCAGACGCCCCACCGCGTCCAAGGCTTAAGCCGCTCGCCGGGATTGCAGCCCAGCTCAGGGTAAGCGGAGATCGCGGCCCGGGCGTGACCGGGCATCTCGATCTCCGGCAGGACGTTGATGTGCCGATCCGCGGCGTAGCGGACGATCTCGCGGATATCGTCCTGGGTGTAAAAACCGCCGTGCGGGCGGCCGTCGAATCGATGCGGCTCCTTGCCGGCATGACCGATCAACGTCTCGTCCCGCCAAGCGCCGATCTCAGTGAGCTTGGGATACTTCTTGATCTCGATCCGCCAGCCCTGGTCGTCGGTCAGGTGCAAGTGCAAGTTGTTGAACTTGTGCAGAGCCATGGCGTCGATGAATCGCAGCACAGCCGACTTGGGTATGAAGTGCCGGGCGGGGTCCACATGCAGTCCTCGCCAAGCGAAGCGCGGATGGTCGGTGATAGCCACGCAAGGCACGGTCCAGGTGATGCCGTCTACGCGGGCTCGGCGGAAGATGGCCGGCGGCAGCAGTTGGCGGAGCGTCTGGCTTGCGTAGAACAAGCCCGCCCGCTTGGCCGCCCGCAGCACGACGCGTTGCCCGTTCACCTCCAGCATATAGCCCTCGTCACCGAGCTTCTTCAACCCGGCATCGAGGATCAGGGCGATGGCTCCATCGCGTGGGGCGGCTCCGTCGGTGATCGGCAAACAGAAACCCATGGCCGGAGCGAGCATCTCCTGCAACATCCGGGCCTCCGTCACCGCCTCGCCCGTGGCGATCAGCGTCGTCGCGGATGTGATCGTGAACCTCCCCGCCGCAGGCTTCACCTCGACCGGCAACGGCACGATCGCCAACCCACTCGCGTGAACCTGTCCAGTCTGCCCCTGCACACCACTCGGCATCATCGTCGCCCCCATCATTGCAGCCAGTACCAGTAATCGAAACATGCTGACCTCCCACCACATTCTCAACAGGTCGCCACCCGACTCTCGCGAAAACCGCAATGCCATCGCCAAGGCTGTAGTCCGGTAGTCGTGAATACCGCGCTTCGTGCCGACGGCCGTGCATGAATGGCAGCACACTCCATCATGGAGGATGATACACGGCTTATGGCAGCAAACAGCATCGTACGAGCCTGCCGGGCCGACGTCCATCATGAGTCCCCGCCAGCCGCAGGTCGAGCAAGCCAAGTCAACCGAGGTGGCGGCCGGGTTCCTTGGCAGTCACGCCCCGCGATCAGCCGCGGGCAAGCTCCTGTAACCGGCGGCACCATCAGAGCCGCGCCCGCCTGCCCTTTGCGTCGCGCAGCGAGGTCAAGGCTCAGGAAGCGGTTCTTCCTCGCCGGAGCTACCGTTCTGTCGCGGTTCTCTTCTGATGAATTGTCGCTGCCTCACGGTCGCGGCTCTGATGGGTACGTCAGAATGAATCTGACGAACGGCAACAAGTTGCCTTGGTCCGGAGAATGGCCCACCGCCGATTCCATCACCGCCTTCATCCGCACCGAGGCACGCCCTCCGGTTGATAGCCAAGCGAATTCGGTTACAATCAGGCAGTGGAGATGAGCACCGTTCCCTTGATTCAAAGAGAACCTATCCATGAAACCTTCGCGTTTTCTGTGTGGGATCGGCGTATTGCTGGCCGTGTGCCTGCTGACCGGCTGCGGCGACAGCGAGAAACTCAAGGCACTGGAAGCCGAGCACGAGGAGCTTCAGAAAGCGCACGGAGCCCTGCAGTCCCAGGAGCTGACGCAGCGGCGAGAGAACGCCCATCTCAAAGAAAGTCTCGAGGAAGCTCGTGAGGAGGCCGCCGAGCTGCGCGAACAGATCGATTCGGCCAAGAGCGACACCGAGAAGGCCGCGGCCTTCGAGGAGGCACTCACCAAGACGCAGTCGGATTTGATCGAAGCCCGGCAAGAAGCACGGGCACTTGAGGAGAAGCTCGCTCTTACGGAGCAGAAGTTGAGCCAGGCTCAAGAGCGTCTGGCGGAAGCCCAACAGAAAGCCGAGACCGCGACGGCCCAGGTGCAGGCGGCAACGCGACAGCTTGAGGAAACGACCTCGAAGCTGGAACCCGTGGCGAGTTCCGCGCCGGCATCGGCGGATGCCGCCTCGGCGTCGACAGAGCGAGTGGCGAGCCCGGCTCCGACGGCCTCCGCGCCATCAACAACCGCACCGGCTCAAGCCAAGGCTGAGCCGGCCAAGGCGAAGCCCGCATCGGTCCAGGTAGCCCGCCGCCTCACCGCTCATGAGGGCAAAGTGCTGGCCCTCGCCTTCGCGCCCGACGGCCAGACGCTCGCCACCGCCGGCGACGACCGCGCGATTCAACTCTGGGACGCTCAAAGCGGCGAGCCCCGCCGTACACTGGCCGGACACACCGAGGAGATCGATGCCGTCGCCTTCGTGCCGGATGGACAGATGCTGGTCAGTAGTGCGGGCCTCAAGAAGCCGACGGTACATGTGTGGGATCTGGCCACCGGCCAAACCGTGCGCACCATCGGGGTTGCCGAGCGGATCTTCGGGCTGGCGTGCTCACCCGACGGCACGAAACTCGCATTGGCGGGCAAAGGCACGAAAGTGGATCTTTGGGATCTGCGCGAGGGTACCCTGATCGCCCAATTCGAGGGCCACAAGCGGTCCGTCTACTGCGTGGCCTTCTCGCCCGATGGGCACATGCTGGCTAGTGCCGGGCAGGATCGCGACATCATCTTGTGGAACGTGCCCAGCGGGCAGGTCATCCGCACCCTGAGCGGATCGCAAGATTACATCTCCTGCCTCGCCTTCTCGCCCGACGGACGAACCCTTGCCAGCGGCGGGTGGGATAAGACAATTCGCCTGTGGAACACCGAAACAGGCGAGGTGCAAGCGGAGGGCGACTTCGGCACCACCTTGCGATCGCTGGCCTTCTCACCGAAAGGCAAAACCCTGGCCGCTGCGGGAGACGTGCCCGCCCTCTCACTCTGGGATGCCGCCACCGGCGAACGTATCCAGACGAGCAGCAAACACATCGACCGCATCTTCGCGGTGGCATTTCGGCCGGACGGACAGACCCTGGCCACGGGAAGTTGGGATAAGAGCGTCATCCTGTGGGACTTCTCCGAATCAATGCCCGCACCACCCCCCACATCCCAACCCGTTGCGGGCAAATAACCCGTGGGCTAGCATGCTAGCGGTGTTCTGTGGCAACCGCTGCCCCCCGGGCAAGGGACACTCGGGCTACTCCAGCCCGCGGATCCTCGCTGCCACGGGTCAGCTTGAGCATCGAGATTGGAGAACCATGCGGCACACCCTGGAACCGGCATACGGTCGACATTTCGTGCCCGCCGAGGCGGACATGGGTGACTGGGCCCAGATCGAGCCGATCTTCAACGCCCTCGACGCCCGCCCGATCGACACGCCCGAGCAGCTCGAACAATGGCTGCTCGATCAGAGCGATCTGGCCGCCTGCCTGGCCGAGGAATCCAGCAAGCGATACGTCGCCATGACCTGCCACACCGACGACGCCCAGGCGGAGGCGGCTTATCTGCACTTCGTCGAGCGGATCAACCCGCAGTGCAAACCACGATGGCACAAGTTGCGGGTACGCTACGTGAACTCGCCCGCCCGCGACCAGCTCCCCCACGCTCGCTATCAGGTTCTCGACCGCAGCACCGTCTGCGCGGTCGAAATCTTCCGCGAGGAGAATGTCCCACTACAAACCGATGACGAGAAACTCGGGCAGCAGTACCAGAAGCTGTGCGGGGCGATGACCGTCGAGTACGACGGCCGCGAGCAGACCATGCAACAGATGGGCCGCTACCTGGAGGAGCCCAATCGCCAAGTGCGACAGGAGGCATGGGAACTCGTCGCTCGCCGGCGGCTTCAGGACGCGGAGGCCTGCGACACGATCTTCGACAAGATGGTGAAGCTGCGCGGCCGGATCGCCGCCCAGGCGGGCTTCGAGAGCTTTCGCGATTATCAGTTCCGGGCCTACGAGCGATTCGACTATGGCCCAGCGGAATGCCTTCGGTTCCACGACGCCATCGCCGCGACGGCGGTACCCGCCAAGAGGCTCATTCAGGAACACCGCCGCGAGACGCTGGGCGTGGCCCCGCTTCGCCCCTGGGATCTTGCGGTGGACCCGCTGAACCGCCCGCCGCTCAAGCCTTTCTCGAAGGCGGCGGAACTCTGCGAGAAATGCTCGGCCATTTTCCACCGGCTCGACCCGGTGCTCGGCGGGCAGTTCGACGCCATGGTCGAGGCCGGTTGGCTCGATCTCGACAGCCGTAAGGGCAAAGCCCCCGGCGGCTACCAGGCGACCTTCGAGGAGACTCGCCGCCCGTTCATCTTCATGAATGCCGTCGGCCTGCACACCGACGTGCAAACCCTCATCCACGAAGCCGGGCACGCATTCCACGCGGTCGCCTGCCGCGACGAACCTCTCATCGCCTACCGCCACTGCGGCATGGAGATGGCCGAGGTCGCCTCCATGGGCATGGAAATGATCGCCCAGGACTGCCTCGACCTGTTCTACCAGGGTGAAGATCTCGCCAGGGCCCGACGCGAGCACCTCGAAAGCGTCATCGGCATCTTCCCGTGGATCGCCGTCATCGACGCCTTCCAGCACTGGATCTACACCCACCCGAGCCACACGCGCCAGCAGCGCACCGCCCAATGGCTCGAACTACTGGGACGATTTGGCGGGATCGAGGACTGGAGCGGATATGAAGAGCCACGGGCCGCCCTGTGGCACAGGCAACTGCACCTCTTCGAGGTACCCTTCTACTACATCGAGTACGGCATCGCCCAGGTCGGGGCCCTGCAGCTCTGGCTGAACGCCCGACACGACCCAGCCGAGGCCCTACGCAAATACCGAGCAGCTTTGGCCCTGGGCGGAAGCCGGCCCCTGCCCGAGCTCTGGGCCGCCGCCGGCCTGAACTTCGATTTCAGCGAGCAAACGCTTCGGCCGCTCATCGAGGCGGTCATGGCCCAACTGCCCTGACCCGCAAACGCCCCCCCCTGCGTTCGTCCGAGGAGCCGCGGCGTTGATCCCGGCGATTCCAAAGCGAGCCGGCAACTTAGTCGCGGCGTTTTCCAGGCAGACCACGGATCGCGCAGCTCCCCAAGCGAGCCGCCGGGTTTATCCCGGCGCTCTTCGCTCCGCGAGACACGTCCGCAACCCGCGTCCATCCCTCGACAAGCACATCACCCCGAATCACCTTCCCGAGCGGTTACGCGAACTGAGGATTCCACAACTCCCCGCATCAGGCGGGGATAAACCCCGCCGCTCGCCTCACCCTCCCGAGCGGTCACGCGAACCGCGGATTCCACGACTCCCCAAGCGAGCCGCCGGGTTTATCCCGGCGCTCTTCGCTCCGCGAGACACGTCCGCAACCCGCGTCCATTCCTCGACAAGCATATAAACCACAACCCTCTTCCCGAGCGGTCACGCGGACCACGGATTCCACGACTCCGAGCACCAGGCGGGGATAAACCCCGCCGCTCGCCTCACCCTCCCGAGCGGTCACGCGAACTGCGGATGCCACGACTCCCCAAGCGAGCCGCCGGGTTTATCCCGGCGCTCTTCGCTCCGCGGGTGGCAACCGCGGGACGGGGACGGTGTCCGTAAAGAATCACTGAATGTTGTTTTTCTGCAACACTCGGGGTTGACGTTGGCCGATACTGTGGTTGAATGGGTGAGATGATGATGCTCTGCCGCATCACCGCATCGGACGACGAGCATCCAATGGGACCGTAAGAAGCCCGATCTGTTGGACAAGGTGACGACATAACGCCACATGGCCCCGACCCAGCAATCACGGGACGACCGGCCCCCTGGGAGGCGGCGAAGACCTGAGCGGCTCAGCGAAATGGGCCAGCGGGTCTTTGAATGCCTCTCACTGGGGCTGGTGGTGTTTGATGAGCAGTTGGAAATCGTGCAGCACAACGCGGCGGCGGAATTCCTGGTCGGCGGGCATCGCTCTCTGGCTGACGCCTTGGCGGCGGGGACCGTGGACGCGTCCTATCAGGACTGGCCGCGAGCCCTCCGCGAAGTCATCAGCGAAGGTCGGCAGCGACGGTTCAATCAGGTCGTGCACCGCAGCGCGGAAGGCGGTGAGCAGTTGCTCAATCTCCTTTGCATTCCGATGACCAACGACAACGAATCGGAGATCACCGGCGGCACGTTGGTCATCGAGGATGTGACCGCGGCGGCGAGCATGGAGAAGCGGCTAGCGGTCTCGGAACGTATGGCTGCGGTGGGCAAGCTGGCCGCCCGCGTCGCCCACGAGCTCAACAACCCCCTCGACGGCATCCTGCGTTACCTGAACCTGGCTTTGCGGGCCGTCGAGACCGACGCCGGGGACAAGCTCACCGACTACCTGCAACGGGCCCGCGGCGGGCTGATCCGCATGGCCCAAATCGTTCGCGAGCTGGTGGAGTTCTCGCGCAGCGCCCACTCAGCCTTCGATGACTCGGGCATCAACGCCATCGTCGAGGAAGCGGTCAAGGTCATGTCCGACAAGGCAGTGCAGGTGGGCGTGTCCATCATCTGCACACTGCAAGACGGCATACCCGCCATTCGCGGCACCAACCTGTTCCAGGTCTTCTGCAATTTGATCAAGAACGCGATCGACGCCATGCCGGAGGGCGGCACGCTGACCATCGCGACGCAGCTCGCCGACCGCGACGTGCTCATCCGCTTCGAGGATACGGGTACTGGATTGCCGGACGAGATCGACCGGCTGTTCGAGCCGTTCTTCACCACCAAGGAGGCGGGCAAAGGCACGGGATTGGGGCTGGCGATCTGCAAAGACATCATCGAGAAGTACGGCGGCCGGATCGTCCCGGAGCGGCGGACGGGCGGAGGGACCATCTTCAACCTGCACATCCCGCTGACCAGTTGTGTGCCCACGCGACCGCCCGCGGGATCGCACGCCGCTCACCCGATTTCCGCGGCAAGCCCGCCAACCAAGGAGACGCCATGACCGAGGCGAAGAAGCGTATTCTGATTGTCGATGACGACCGGATCATCACCGAGTCGCTGGCGGAGTTCCTGGCCCTCGAGGGCTACGAAGCCGACGAGGCAGCCACCTACACCACCGCGGTCGCCTCCCTGCAACGCCGTTCGTACAACCTGGTCCTCTCCGACATCAACATGCCGGACGCCAACGGTTTTGAACTGCTTCGGCTCATCCGGCAGCGACATCCGGAGACGGTGGTCATCATGATCACCGGGTACGGAACGATCGAGAGCGCGGTCGAGGCCATCAAGATGGGGGCCTACGACTACCTCACCAAGCCGATCATCGACGACGAGATCAAGCTGACCATCGAGCGGGCCCTGCAACAGCAGTCGCTGATCCGCGAGAACCAGTCGCTGCGCGAGGCTCTCGATCTGCGTTACGGGCTCGATAACATCGTCGGTCACGACTACAAGATGCTGAAGATCTTCGACCTGATCGAGACGGTCGCGGACTCGCCCACGACCATCCTCGTGCAGGGTGCCTCTGGGACCGGCAAGTCGCTGATCGCTCGGGCTATTCACCACCGCAGCAGTCGGCGGGAGAAGCCGTTTGTCGAGGTAAGCTGTGGGGCGCTGCCCGAGTCGCTGCTGGAGAGCGAGCTGTTCGGACACATCAAGGGGGCGTTCACCGGGGCGATCAACGACAAGCAAGGCAAGTTCAAGGCCGCCGACGGCGGGACGATCTTCCTCGATGAGATTTCCTCGGCCACACCGGCGATGCAGGTCAAACTGCTGCGGGTGCTCCAGGAACGGCAGTTCGAGCCGGTGGGCTCCAACAAGACCGAGCGGGTAGATGTGCGCGTGATCCTGGCGAGCAACGAGGATCTCGCCCAGGTGGTCAAGGCCGGGCGGTTCCGGCAGGATCTGTTCTATCGCGTCAACGTGGTCACGATTCAGCTTTCCCCGCTGGCCGAGCGAATCACCGACATCCCCCTGCTGGCCAACCACTTTCTGAAGCGTTACGCGGCCGAGCTGCACCGCGACGTGAGCGGCTTCAGTGAGGCGGCGTTGCAGTGCCTTCAGCGATACCATTGGCCTGGCAACGTGCGCGAGCTGGAGAACGTCGTGCACCGGGCGGTGGTACTCAGCAAACGGCGGCAGCTCGACGTCGACGATCTACCCGAGGAACTCGCGGAGGATCCGCCGGAACCGTCTGGCGAGGGCGTCTACCGGCCGCAATCGCTTAAGAAGGCGTTGGAATCGCCGGAGAAGAAGATCATCGAGCTGGCCCTGCGGGCCAACAACTGGAATCGGCAGGTAACCGCCCAAGTGCTAGAGATCAACCGCACGACCCTCTACAAGAAGATGAAGCGGTACGGTCTGGAGTCTGACCCGCTCCGTGCCCGGTAACCCTCGTGATCGAGCGCCAACGAGCGCAAGCGAGCGGGTAGGCTACGAGCCCCGAGCGCGAGCGAGCGGGTAGGCTACGAGCCCCGAGCGCGAGCGAGTGGGTGGGCTACGAGCCCCGAGCGCGAGCGAGTGGGTGACGCCGGGGATACGAGGGTACGTCGCTGACGCTCCACCATCCCGTCGCTCGCGCTCCGGGCTCGTTGGCGTTGCCCGGCGTCTGAACCCCGGGCTCGTTAGCGTTGCCCAGCGTTTGGACCCCGGGCTCGTTAGCGTTGCCCAGCGTTTGAACCCCGGGCCCATTGGCGCTCAACGCACCTTAGAGTGCCCCGAGCGCGAGCGAGCGGGTAGGCAACGAGCCCCGAGCGCGAGCGAGCGGGTGACGCCGGGGATACGAGGGTACGTCGCTGACGCTCCACCATCCCGTCGCTCGCGCTCCGGGCTCGTTGGCGTTGCCCAGCGTTTGGACCCCGGGCTCGTTGGCGTTGCCTGGCGTCTACCGTTCGGGCTGGTTGACGCTCCGGGTGAAGCGACTTGTTGCCGCTTGTGCGAGAAGGGATAATGCTCGCAATAATCGCCGTCGGGGGGCGTTTTCATTGCTGGGGGACTCGGTGGTGGCGCGCGCCCTGCGACCAATCGCAGCCCAAACGGCTGGTTCAGATGAGAGGAGACCTGCAATGCCCCTGAGACGAATCTGTTTGGCCATCGTTCTGGCCGTATGCGGACTCGCCGCGGCGGCTCAAGCTCAGGACGGACCTGGCCGTGGGCGTGGGCCTGGCGGACCAGGTGGGCCGTTTGGACCGGACGGACCGGGTGGGCCACCGGGTCGAGGGTGGGACCGGGGCCCGGGCGGTCCCCAAAACCGGGAGGATTTCCGCAACCAGATGTTCGCACGGTTCATGGACCGGCTGAGCGAGTTGTACGAGTTGCAGCCGGACCAGCGGGAACAGGTCGAGAAACGGATGGAGGAACTGCGTCAGGAGCACCGCCAAGCCATCGAGCCGCAAATACGTGAAGCGGAAGCCATGCGAGAGCAGTGGCGTGAAGCCCGAGAACGGGGCGAGGAGTTGGACCCCGAGCAGGAGCGAGAAATGCGTGAACGGATGAGGAATCTGTTCCGCAGGTCACCGTTGATGGACCGTGAACGGGTCGCGGATGAGTTGGGCAAGCTGTTGCCGGCAGAGCAGGCGGAGCAGGGGCGACAGAGGTTCGAGGAGGAAGCCGCCGAGTGGGAGCGCCGTCGGGAAGAAGGCCGGCAACGATGGGAAGCGGAGCGGGCCCGGCGCGAGGCGGCGGGCGAGTCCTGGCCTCCTCCACCGCCTGAGGATGATCCTCGGTTTGGCGACAGGGAACGCCCAGAGGATGGTGGGCGGAATCGGTTTGGCGGCCGGGATCGCGGTCGGGGCCGGAACCGGGACCGTACCGAGGGCACAGACGAGGAGATTACGGCCCAGGCTATCGAGGAACCCGAGGGCGACGAAAGCCAAGACCGGTTCAGAGACGAAGGGCGGAATCGTTGGGACCGGAGGCGGCGTGGTGAAGACGAAGGCGAGATGCTGCGGGCTGAACCCAACCCGCTGGGCTCATGGGAGCGCTACGTTCGCGACTTCATCCGGCGATATGAGCTGGACGACTCTCAACAGGCGTCGGCGCTGTCGGTACTCCGCGATCTTCTGGCTGAGCGCAGGGCCTTTGAGCAGACCCGGCGTGAGGAACTGCAGGCAGCCCGGCACATCGAGGATGCAGACGTTCGGCGACGACAGGTGGACGCGACAACCCAGGAGATTGACCGCGAAGTGACGAGTCTGTTCGCCGAGCTTCGTTCGCGCCTGGATCGGATCCCGACGTCCGCGCAGAAGCAGCGGGTGGAGAGGCAGTCGCCGGTCTCGACGACTCGGCCGGCCCGCACCGCGGAGACTCAGCCCGCCGGTGCGGCGACCAGCCAGCCGGCCGCTGACGCCACCGCACAACCCGCTGAGCGGCAACGCGATCCAGACCGCGAGCGGCAGCGCGATCCCGGCCGCGAGCGCGGCCGCCGAACCCGCGAGGCCGATTCCCGCTGAGGCCGCGTGCCTCAAGCCCGCACGATACTCACTCCCCATCCGCCGGGTCCGGACAGGGGCTTAGCCGTCCGGCAAACGGATCGAAACGATTCGCGCGCATCGGCGGTTCGTTAACCTCTTGAAGGCAAGGGAAGAGACGAACCGGCCCACAAATCACCCAGATTGACGCAGATGAATGCTACAGAACCTCTGTTCAATCTGTGTTCACTTGTGTCATCTGTAGGCAGGAGCCTCTTCCACTACCTCCAGCATGGAATCTCAAGAGACATGGCGGATACAATAGACGAGTGCTCCCACGGACGGGCTCCGTGGGTGGGACTTCGGGAGACAGGATCCGCCAATGCCATCCACCCTTGAACAGGTTGACCGGCTTGAAGCGGCCCTGGAGTCCGCCAAACGCAAGTTACGTGCGGTGACTGTGGGTATGGGGGTGCTGGGCTGGACGGCGGCGGC
>Ga0123328_1001342_pt1 | contig 24224 bp, 12 predicted proteins | sample BioC12SIPDNA_2_FD_89702 | JGI IMG/M metagenome (GOLD analysis project Ga0123328, IMG submission 89702) | Anaerobic biogas reactor microbial communites from Washington, USA - Biogas_R1_A C12 SIP DNA | ecosystem: Engineered > Bioreactor > Anaerobic > Unclassified | place: Washington, USA...
CCGCCGAGGTAGGGCTCGATCAGCGCGGGCTGGCGGAAGCGCGCGACGAGGTCGTCGCAGACGGCCGACAGGGTGTCGCGGTCGTGCACGATCGAACGCGCCGTGCAGCCCTTGCCGGTGCCTTCGGCCACGGGCTTGACAAAGAACGGCGGCCCGAAATGCAGCGCCGCGAGGTCGGCGGGCTCTTCATACACGCAGAAGTCGCTGGTCGGCACACCGGCGTCGCGCACGATGCGCTTGGTCATGCCCTTGTGCAGCGTGAGGGCCAGCACAAGCGGGTCCGAGAAGACGTACGGCACGCCGTAGAGGTCGAGGATTGCGGGGACCTGCGCCTCGCGCGCCACGCCGGCCAGTCCCTCGCAGATGTTGAAAACGAGATCCCAGCGGTCGCCGTCTTCGAGGCGTCGGATCAGGGCCTTGGCGTGGCCGATGCGGTCGGTCGTGTAGCCGAGCGCGCGCAGTGCCGCCTCGATGCCGGCGACGGTCTCGTCTTTGTCAAACTCGGCGGTTTCCTCCATGGAGAGCCCCATGGCGAGATAGTCCGAGCGGAGGTCGTAGGTCAGTCCGATGCGCATCATTCGATGTAGTCCGGGTACCGGTAGCTCCCGCCCTCGTAATTGGTCAGGCTGAGGTTGCCGGCGGCATCCTTGCCCGCCACGTAGTCGGGGGCGACGGGAATCTTGCCGCCGCCGCCGGGGGCATCGATCACATAGGTGGGCACGGCGTAGCCGCTGGTGTGGCCGCGCAGACTCCGGATGATCTCGACGCCGCGCGCGACCGGCGTGCGGAAGTGTTCCGAGCCGGTGATCGGATCGCACTGATAGATGTAATAGGGTTTAACCCGCATCTTCATCAGGCTGTGCATCAGGCGGCGCATCACCTCGGGCTCGTCGTTCATGCCGCGCAACAGGACCGTCTGCGAGCCGAGCGGAATGCCGGCGTCGGCCAGCATGCCGCACGCCCGGACTGTTTCGTGGCAGCATTCGTCGGGGTGCGTGACATGCAGGCTCATCCAGAGCGGATGGTATTTACGGAGCATCCGGGTGAGGTGCTGGGTGATGCGTTGCGGCAGCACGACCGGCACCTTGGTGCCGATGCGGAGGATCTCGACGTGCGGGATCGCCCGGAGGTTGGAGAGGATGAATTCCAGCCGTTCATCGCTCAGCGTCAGCGGGTCGCCGCCAGAGATCAGCACGTCGCGGATCAGCGGATGGCTGCGAATGTAGTCGAAGATCATCTGCAGACGCCGCGTGTTGGGGGTGATCGCGCCGTGGCCGACCATACGCGAGCGCGTGCAGTAGCGGCAGTAGGCCGAGCAGAAGTCGGTTGCCAGCAGCAGCACGCGGTCCGGATATCGGTGGACCAGCCCCGGGATCGGGCTCTGGTGCTCCTCGCCGAGCGGGTCGTCGGCTTCGCCGGGGCAGCGCCGCAGCTCATAGACCGTGGGGATCATGGAGCGGCGCAAGGCCTGGTCGGGGTCCTCCGGCGCGATCAATCCCATGTAGTGCGGGGTGACGGCCATCGGCAGCATATTGCCGCCCAGTTCGAGCGCCTTCTCCTCCTCGGCGGTAAGGCGGATCATGCGGCGGACCGTCTCGAGGTCATGGACACGGTGCTGGACCTGCCAGCGCCAGTCACTCCATTCGGCATCGGTCGCGGCGGGGAAGAAACGGTTGCGAAACACGCGGCAAGACGGCGTCATCCGGAGACCGCGGCTGCGGGCCGGGGCTGCGGGCGGGGCGTTCAGGCGCGGTTTTCCGTCCAGCGACGGGACGGATAAAGTGTAAAGAGTCGGCGCTCCTTGTGGAGGCTCCTCTTCCTGGTCTTCCAGGCGCAAGCTCAACTGCATCGCGTGCTCAGGCACACCGTACACAGCAAAACTCCTAGCAAAAACGGGCGTCAAACCCTCACCGCGTCACAGCGCGGCACAAGGCACCCTATTTGCGGCACCCTATTACGCCTGTTTGGGTGACTTGTCAAGCATGGACGTCGTTTTGACGGCCCTGAGGATGGCATCGGCCATGACACGGTCGATTCCGGGGACGGCCTGGATCTCGTCGACGGCGGCGCGGGCGAGGCGGTAGACCGAGCCGAAGCGTTTGAGCAGCGCGGCTTTTTTGGCGGGGCCGATGCCGGGTATCTCATCGAGCGCGGACTCGCGGATGAGGCGGTTACGCAGACGGCGGTGGTAGTCGATCGCGAAACGGTGCGCTTCATCGCGTAAGCGGGTGAGGACGTGCAGCGCGTCTGAATCGCGGGGCAGCATGAGCGGCGGGCGGCCGTCATCGAGCACGATCTCCTCCATCTCTTTGGCGAGGCCGACGGCGGGTATCTGGCCGAGGCCGAGGCGGGCGAGTGCTTCGCGCGCGGCGCGGAGCTGGGTGACGCCGCCGTCAATCAGGATCAAGCCGGGCAGCGGCCTGCCTTCGTCGCGCACGCGGGCATAGCGGCGGTCGATGACCTCCGCGATGGAGCGCGGGTCATCTGCGCCTTGAACGGTGCGGATACGGAAACGGCGGTAGAGGCGGCGGTCGGGTTGGCCGTCGACCGCCGCAACCATGCTGGCGACCGAGTGGGTGCCGAAAAGATTGGAAATGTCGAAGCCCTCGATCAGCGCGGGCGTCGCAGGGAGGCCGATCTGCCGTTGCAAGTCGCGGATGCCGGCGCGCGCCTCCGCGGCGTGCATCTCGGGGGTGGCGTTGACGCGCACGCGTTGCTTGACCATCTCGCGCAGGGCGATCCACGTGTCGCGCAGGACGGCGGCTTTTTCAAAATCATGCGCGTCGGCCGCTTCCTGCATGCGTGCCTTGACCTCTTCGATCACCGAGAGCCGCTCGCCGCGCAGGAAGGCGCACGCATCGTCAAAACGGGCACGGTATTCTGCGGGGGAGGTCCGGCCGATACAGGGCGCGGAACAGAAACGGATGATGTCGTTGATGCAATGGCGGAAGGTCTCGGCATCTGGCTGAAGCGGCGTGCATTTGCGCAGGCCATAACGTTTCTCGGTGAAGTCGAGAACCGTGCGGACGACTGTGGCGGAGGGGAAGGGGCCGAAATAGAACGCGCCGTCATCCCGCAGGATACGGCAGGTGGTCAGGCGCGGGACGGGATCGAGCGGGTCGGCGCGCAACGCGAGGTAGCGTTTGTCGTCGCGCAAGACAATGTTGAAGCGCGGGCGGTACTGTTTGATCAGGTTGCTTTCCATCAGCAACGCCTCGGCCTCGTTGCGCACGGTGACGGTTTCGAGATCCGCCACGCTATGGAGCATGCTACGCAGTTTGGGGGCGGCGTCACGCAGCGTCGAAGGCCGGAAATAGCTCTGCACACGCCGGCGCAGAGAAACGGCCTTGCCGACGTAAATGATCGTGCCCTTGCGGTCGCGCATCAGATAGCACCCCGGTTTGTCGGGGAGGGCGGCGAGTTTCTCGCGTAAAGCGTCTGAGGGTGGCCTCATCACAGTTTAAGCATCGCGCGTGCGCGTTCGAAAGCCGGCGACAGATCGATCTTGCGGGCTGCGCTGCCGAGCGTGCCGTCAAAGAGGTGGACCGCCCCTTCCTGCTCCAGGTTGCGGAGGAATCGGCTGAACTTGGAGGTGCTGCTTTTGAGAGTCATCAGCACTTCGACGGCTGCCGTGCCGCGCGTGACGGCCTCGCTGATCATGCCGGTCGAATCGGCGGTGACGAAGAGCCGCTCGCAGAGCGTGACGAAGGCCGGAATCGGATTGAAGGTGTCGCGGCTGAAAAGAAGGGTGTAGTCGAAGGGATAGTCCGCGATCAGGGCTTCGATCTCCGGCGGTGTGCGGCGCGAGGTGGTCACCCAGCGCTCGCGCCCCTCGGTCAACGCGAAGAGGCGGTCGAGATCACGCTTGAGATCGTCCGGGGTGAGCGTGGCGACGGCGTTGGGCCCGCCGATGATCACACCGACTGCCGGGCGGGCAGGCATGTGGCGTTCACGGAACGCGGCAGTGGCGGTTTCGTAAAAGGCGGCGCTGGTGGAGGTCAGGTTGACCGGGATCGGAATGATGTTGGGGAATGCGGGCGGACGGTCGAAGACCGGAGCCAGGATGCAGTCGAAGTTGAGTTTTTTGTAGCCGCTCGGGAACAGGATCGCCGCAACCGGGATGCCGCGGCGTCGCGCGGCGATCTTGCCGGGGTAGAAGGCGGTCGAACCGGTACAGACCACGGCGGCATAGTAGCCGTCGGTTTTTTCAATGGCGAAGGGGAAATCGAGGAGCAGCCCCAGTCGGTCGACCAGATAGGAGAGGGCTTTGTGGAGGCGGGTGGGGTAATTCGCGCGCACGCAGTCGTAGTCGTAACCCAACGCCGTACAAAAGGCTTTGGACTGGTTTTCATGCCCGGCCTTGCCATCGGTAACGATCAGCAGTTTTTTTGTCATGACGCCACCCGGTTAGAGGATCAGCGAACGCCATTCCGCGATCGCGCGGCGGCGCTGAGCGGCCCAAGACTCGCAATCGGTCTCGGGCGGCAGCGTGTTGGGGATCCGAGCGCCGCCGCACGCCGGGCAACAGGCGCCGGCCGTCGTTACTGCGGCTCCGCAGTGCGGGCAGCGGCGCTCCAGCAGCTCGCCGCAGACCGCGCAGTGCGCGGCCGCCGCATGGCTGTCCGCCTGCGCCCGCGGCCAGAAGAGCAGCTCGCCGTCCACCACGTACGGCACGTTGGAAAAACAGTCGGCATGCGGACAATACGCGTGGGCGTTCACGGCGCTCGGACCGGAGGGCAGAGCGTGCGCTGTGGCGGCCGACGTTTCCAGCGGGACATCCAGAAGCACGGCAATCTTTTCAACCGTTTCTTGCGAGACCTTGGCGGCGTGTCCGGCTTCCAGCATGCTCAGGGCCGACTGCTTGCACCCCGCCGCCTCGGCCAACGCACTCTGGGTGAGGCCCTTGGCGCGTCGCGCCCGTGCAAGCTGTCGGCAATAAGCTATGGAAAGGTTGGCCATCTTGTTGATCGGATCCTGTTGATAACAACCGCCGTGTAGTATGCCGTAAAATCGGGGTTGTCGACAAGGGGAAGATATCAACAACTTATTATAACCTTTAATCTGTTGCAGAAGAATGATTTATGGCTTATCAACAGAGTTATTATCACCTGTTTATAACCTTGGCAATGCCTTCACGTTGGGGCGTTTTAATCAAGGCTGACGTTTTGACCTTGCACCCAGCGCGGATGTCGTGTCAAACTTCTGGCGACGACAGGGACGTGAGGGCGATACGGGAGGGTGCTGCTATGCATGCAAGGGGTGTTCACCGGAGCAGAGGTGTAAGCAAGGGGGTGGCGCGGCGGTTTGCGATCTGGACGGTGTTCACGCTGACCGGCTTGGTCTGCGGCGCGGTGCGGCAAACGCTGGCCGCCACTCCGCCCAATCTCCTGATCATTCTGGCCGACGATCTCGGGTTCTCCGATCTCGGCTGTTACGGCTCCGAGATCGCCACCCCGCATCTCGACAGCCTCGCAGGCAACGGTTTGCGTTTCACCCAGTGCTACAACACCGCCCGCTGCTGGCCCACGCGGTGCGCGTTGGTCACCGGTTACTACCCGCAGCAACTCCACCAAGACCCGCGAAACGGGCGCTTCCCGGCCTGGACGCGCACGCTGGCCCACTTGCTCAAGCCGCTTGGCTACCGCGCCTACCACTCTGGCAAATGGCATGTGACCGGCGCACCCAAACCGGTGGCTGACGGCGGGTTCGACCGCTCGTATGACCTTGAGGACCACGACCGTAATTTTTATCCCAAGCGTCACCTTGAGGATGATCGGCCGTTGCCGCCTGTCGCCACGGGCGGCGGTTATTACAGTTCCACCGCGTTTGCCGACCATGCCATCCGCTGCCTCAAAGAGCACGCCGCGGATCATCCCGGACGCCCCTTCTTCTCTTTCCTCGCCTTCACAGTGCCGCACTTTCCGCTGCATGCGCCTGCCGAAGACATCGCGCGCTACCGCATGCGCTACCTGCAGGGCTGGGAAACGATCCGTGCCGAGCGCCTGCGGCGCATGCAGGCGTTGGGGCTCGTGCGTTGCGGACTCTCTGCGCCGGAACGCGAACTGGGGCCGCCGTACGATTTTCCCGACCACCTGAAACGGCTTGGCACGAACGAGGTCAACCGGCCTCTGCCTTGGGATTCCCTGACGCAGGCACAGCGCGCCTTTCAGGCGGACAAGATGGCGGTACACGCCGCAATGGTTGATCGCATGGACCGCGAAATCGGCCGTGTCCTGGCGCAACTCCACGAGATGGGCGCATTCGAGAACACGCTCATCCTGTTCGCTTCGGACAACGGCGCCAGCGCCGAGATCATGGTGCGGGGCGACGGTCACGACCCGCAGGCCGCGCCCGGATCGGCGGCCAGTTATCTCTGCCTGGGGCCGGGCTGGTCTAACGCCGCCAACACGCCGTTCCGCCGCCATAAGACCTGGGTGCACGAAGGCGGCATCGCCACGCCGCTGGTGGTGCACTGGCCGGCCGGTATCGCGGAGCGCGGCGCATGGCGAAACGATCTCTGCCACGTCATCGACTTCGTGCCGACCGCGCTGGCTGCGGCTGGCGCGCCGACTGCGCCGCCGTCCGGTGCGCCCCCTTTTCCCGGGTTGAGCCTGCTGCCGGCCTTCGCGCAAGACGGTGCGCTCCGGCGTGAGGCGCTCTACTTCAGCCACGAGGGCAACCGTGCGTTGCGCAGCGGCGATTACAAGCTGGTCTCCGCGAAGCGCGACGGCGGCGCGTGGGAACTCTACGACCTCGCGCAGGATCGCGGCGAACAGCGCGACCTTGCGTCAGAACAACCCGGGCGTGTGCGCACGATGGCGGCGCGCTGGCAGGCGCTCGACGAGACTTTCGCGCGCGACGCGGGCGAAGCGGTGCCCATGGCGAAGGGCGGCAAGCGGTAAAGGTCATCGCGCGTTTAACAGGTGCGACGTCCGCATATGAAAGCGGGTTACGCGCAAAATGGGCTTCCTCTGAATTATTCAACGTGAATGCGATAGAAGACCGGCGGAGGCGGAGGCGCGGGATCGGTCAGCGTCGTGGCCCCGGCCCCGGCTTGCCCGGGCACGCCGCTGGTGACCGGCATGAATCCGCTGCCCTCCAGCAGCAGATTGGTTGACCGATCCAGGCGGTAGAAACGGTCCGGCACGCTGCGCCAGGTGATCGACACGCTCTGCCCTTCGACCGCGAACGGAACGAGACCGTCGATTATCAGCAGCGACGCCGCGTTCGTCGGATTCGTGCCGGCCCGGAACTCCGACAGATCGGAGAAGCCGTCGCCATCGGCATCCGAGGACGCCGTGGCCACGTTCAGGCCGCCCCAGTGTGCGCGCTCCCAAGCGTCTTCCAGACCGTCACTGTCCGCGTCGTACGCGAGAACGGAAACCAAGGCATAGGCCCACTCGGACACCCGGTTTGTGCCGCCGTTCATTACGCCGTTGTCCCAGACGCGAAGTGCGACCGTGCGGTCCCCCGGCACGGTGAAGAGCAGGTTGGTTGCCGGCTGCGGCGAGATGATCTCAGGGGCACCGTCCAGATCCAGATCCCACTCGTAGAGCGTGATGAAGTCCGAAGGATCAATGTCATACGAACCGGCGCCGCTCACCGCGCAAGGTTCGTTGACGGTGCAGATGTACGGGCCGCCCGCCTCGGCATAAGGCGCATGCGGCGGCTCCGCCACCGTCAGCATGAACGTGCTCGCCGCCGTCTGGGGCGGCAGGCTGTCATCCGTCACCCGCAGACGGAGGGTGATCGCGGCGGGCGGATCGCCTTCAACGCCGGGATGCGGGTCCGGATAAGTCCACTGCGCGGCCGAATCACGGGGGTCGGCGGTCTGATAGTCATAGGTGCCGTCGCCGTCGAAATCCCACTCGTAACTGACGATGCGACGGGAGGAATCGATGTGAAACGAGTTTTCGGCGTTCACGGTCAAGGGCGTTCCGTAGCCCCACACCGGTGGTGCGGTGATCACCGGCACGGGGGCCTGGCTGAAGAGTGTCGGCGTGAGCATCATGACGGCCCACGCCGTCGACAGGTCGGAGTTGAGTCCCGAGCCGTTGTCACGGTACCAGGCCGACCATGAACCGTCCGCCGCCTGATGCGACAGAACCTTTTGCCGCACGCCGCAGGTGTCGTCGTTGTACCAGTCGAGGAACGTCTTCTCCAGATAGGTCACCGGGCGGGGCCGTGCCAGCCGCATGGCTTTGGTCGCTGCGTAGAGCGCGTAGTAATTACGGTTGGCGGCGTTGCCGTAGACGCTGTCCCAGTTTTCGGCGAGGGTTGTTTCAGCCGTACGCCACACGGTGTTAGTCACGTAGATGTTGTTGACGGCCATCTGGATGAGCGCCGAGGGCTGGGTGGCGTGCCAGGCGGTTTCGCCCCACGGGTACTGTTCGCTGGGCCGGTAGCAGTAGTAGCCGTTGACAAAGCTGGCGGCGAGCCAGCGCTTGTTTTCTTCCATGACCCACGCCGGTGTCTTGATGCCGAAATGGTTGTCCGCAGCCAGCAGCGAGATCGCGCCCCATTGGGAGATCGAGTTGTCAGAGCTGCCGTAATTCCAGTCATAGCGCCAGCCGCCGCGGTCTGTGCCGTCGCTCTGTCCGAAAATCAGCGCGTCGACCAAGTCGGTCACGATGTCGAAATAGAAGGCGCCCTTGACCCCGGCGATCCCGGTGCGCGCCATGCCGAGCAAATGCTGTGTGGAAGCGATCGCGTCGATGACCATGCCCTGCTGGTAACCCCTGTTCGCGTTGACTTCAAGGCCGAGGCCGTTGCCATTGGTGTCTGGATCGCCGTAGGTCTGAGGCGTCACCGTGCGCGTCTGGAGCGTCGAGAACAGATAGTCGAACCCGCGGTTGACGGTTTCGACGTAAGGGTCCTCCGTCGGGTCGCCTTCGGGACGGTGCCCGTTCGTCAGCAGCGCCCGCACCGCGCCCGCGGCAGCGGCCGGCCGGTAACCCGCGTTCCCTTCGGTCGGGTTGTTCCAATACCCGGAGTCGCGGTTCTGGTTCTTATGCAGCCACCAGAGCGCCTCGTCCACCGCGATATCGGCGCGGGTGCTCGCCGTGTCAGGCCGCATCACCAGCCGGTATTCGTCGCTGCCGGAAAGCCCCTGCGCATCCCACACGGACAGGCGCGCGATGAAGGGCCGGTCCGGCGGCCCGCTGTAGGTGTGCGTCGCCTGGATGACGTACCGGTCCGCCACCGACGCCACCGTCGAAGTCGTGCCGTCGCCGTCGCTGTCAACGGTCGTGTCGATGTCCCAGACATATTTCGCCACGCCCTGCACGATCCCGGGATCAAGATCATCGGACGACGCACTGCCGTCGAAGTAGGCGGGCGGTCCGCCGGCACCCGCCGTGTAAGGACCGCCGGCCTCCGCCTTCGGTGTCGTGCCGGTCACCACGCTGACCTGTGCGGTGCAGGGCGCGCTGGCCTGTTCGGCTGTGTCATACACCGTGAGCACGACGGTGTAGTTCGTCGGCGACGCCGAGCGGTAGATGTGGCGCGGTCGCGGCCCGGTGCCTGAAGTTCCGTCGCCGAAGTCCCATGCATAACGCGATACGCCGGTGTCGTCCGAAGAACCCGTCCCGTCGAAATCCAGCGGCCAGCCGGTTTCGACCGTGCGGCCAGGACCGATGTCGGCGACCGGCGGCTGCCCCATGGCCAGCACCACTTGGCAGGAATCGATGTGCGTCTGCAGGACGTGATCGGTCACGCGCACGGCAACCGTGTTGGTGCCGAGGCGCGAGACCGGAAAACCGTGTTGCACCCGGGCGTCGGTATCGCCGGACGGTTCAAATGTGCCGTCGTAGTCCCAGTCCCATTCGTACGTGTAGATGCCGTGATCATCCGTGCTGCCGGCGGCGTCAAACGTGAAGAACCAGACGCCCTGCGTGCAGTTGGTTTCAGAGCCCAAACGGTCCGGGCCGGCCTCAGCGACTGGCGGATCGTTCTTCAGGCAGGCCAGCGTGGTGGACACGGTGTTCGTCTGCAGGGCTTGATCGAGGGCCGACAGCGTCACAATGTTGGTGCCTGCCGTAAAGACGCGATTGGCTGGCGCGACGCCTGCGGCGTACTCCTGGTAACTGTCGGCCTCGAAAGAGCCGTGATAATTGTGGTAGCCGCGCCGGAACCAGGTGTCTGCGCTGTAGGTCGAATCACGGACCAGCGTCCACGCCGACTCGTCCGCACGTTTGATGTAGTAGAGCGCACCGCTGCCCGCCTTGAGTTCGATGCGCCAGTCATACCAGACGTTGGCGGCGATGGCGAGGCCGAGACTGGTGTGGGTGCTTCCCTCGACGTAGTGGAGCGTGCCGTGGTGGTTGTGGAGTCCGTAGACCCACTGGTTCCAGTGCGTGTTACTCTCGTTGTCGTTCTTAAAACCGAAGACGATCTCTTGGTCGGTATTGATAAAACGGATGCGCGTTTCGGCGCGCAGGCCGCGTGCGCGCTGGAAGCGGTCGCGGTGAACGTGTTGGTTCCGTAGAAGCGCCAGGGCGCGACCTGGCCGGGCGCGCACTCGCGCAGATCGTCCATGAGCACCGTGCCGGAGTGGACATCCATGCCGCGCAGGAACTCGCTTCCCGTCCCGTAGGCAGAGTCGTAGACGAGCTGCCATGAGTCCGCCCCCGAAGGCCGCATGAAGTAACGGGCGCCGGCCGATGCCTTGAGATCGATGCGAACGTCATACGCGACGCCCGGCGTGTAGAGCGCGACACGACCCCGGCTACTGTTACCTTCAACAATCTCGACATAGTCGGAGTCGTGGAAGTAGAAGGCGTACGGCATCTCGCTGTACGAATAAGAGGTTGAGGTGTTCTTGAGTCCTACCATCAGATGACACGTCGCGGGCGGCGTCACCGTGGCCTCGAAAGCGGTACCTGCGGCACGCTGCACAGGTGCGCGGGTAAAGGCGTAGCGCGTGCCCCATGAGCCCGAGCCCGCGACGGCCAGCGCATCGCTTTGGCTGACGCCGGACGCACTCACAATCCACTTTCCGGGCATCATGACAGTCCCGTCGAAACGCTCCCGCCCCATGTCCCACAGATACGAAAGCCGGTTTGTCGGCGAGGTCGGGTCCGATGATCCGCTACCGTCCAGCGAGACCCGCCAGCCGTTGTAGTCGACCTGCCCGCTGAACTCGTCCGCGCTGTAGGGTCCGCCCGCGTCTGCAGTCGGCGTGTCACCCGGTTGCATCACGAGTGTCACGGCACCTGTGGCGGCTTGTCCGTCGGTGTCGTAGGCCGTGAGTGTCACAAGATTGGTGCCGAGACCGAACGTGTGCGTCAGCGAAGGTCTGCCGACGAGCGGCTCGATGCTGACGTTGTCGAAGATCGCGGCGGTCCGGTAGGTGCAGAGCCCGAACAGGCCGTCTGAAAGGCCGGCCGAGACCGTGAACGAGCCGGCCCGGATCAGGTCGTTGGTGCCGATCCAGAATGTGACGGTGTTGTTTTCCCATTCCGCGCGGATACGATAGGTTGAGTTCAAGTCGAAGGAGATGGGCAGCGGCAGGGAACCGGTCCAAGCATCGCTCCCGTCGACGCGCCGGTTGCATAGGATGTCGTCATAACCGCGGCCGCGGAAGATGCATTCCAGGCGCGTGTCGGTGGAGCGCGAGGCGAAGTGGAAGTGGATCTCCTCCCCTGAACCGCCGGTCATGCGGACGTCAGCGGAGGCGGCGACGTTCATGGGCAGGATGCGGCGGTGCCGAGATGCACATCACGTTGTTGGGCGTGGCGCCGACGGTGACGGCTGCCGCGAAGTTGGTGCCCGTTCCGTCGTTTCGGAAGAAGAGGATGGATTTCGCGTCATAGGTGGTGGTCACGATGTCGAGATCGCCGTCGCCATCAAAGTCATAGGCGTCGAAGGCGCTGTGGCGGTTGATGTCGAGCGTGGGCACGGCGGTGCCGGCCGCGAAGGTGCCGTCGCCAAGGCCCTTGAGGAACGTGATATTACCGCTGGAACCCGCGTTGGCCATGACGTCGGAATGACCGTCGCGGTCGAAATCGCCGGCGGTCACGGCATAAGGATCGTCGCCCACGTCGGCAATCTGCGCGTAGCCCGCGAAGGTTCCGTCGCCGAGGCCTTTGTAATAACGCAGATTCCCTGACGAGTACGCCGCGCGCACGAGGTCGTTAGTGCCGTCGTGATCGAAGTCGGCGGTGTCGAGGCCACGCGAACGCCACTCAAAGCCGTCCTGCACTTGGGCTTTGAAGTGTCCGGCGCCGTCGCCTTGGAAGAACGTGAGGCTGCCGGTGTCGCCGTGCGCCAGCAAGTCGACATGCCCGTCGCGGTCGAGGTCTGCCGCAGTCATCTCCTGCAGCCAATCCTCCGCCATCACGCTGAGCATCGCCGCTTCCTGACGGACGAACCCGTTGGTGCCGTCGTTGAGGAACAGCGTGAATCCGCCGCTCTGGTAAAATTGGCTGCGCCCGACCGCGATATCGTCATGCCCGTCCTCATTGAAGTCCGCGATGGCACATGCGCGTGTGTTGGCGGCCCGGCCTTCGCTTTGACGCCAGGCCCCGACAAACCGATAGTTCACGAAGGCGTTGCTGGCCGCATTCCAATCGGCGACATAGAGCTGCGCGTTCTCGTCAAGCGCCGCGAGAAACGCCGGATCGTGAATCTCGGACCGAGCCGACTGCGGCACAGTGACAAGCGCCGCAAAAAGAGCCATCAAAACGGACGAAACGGTTCGCGTCATCATATCGCCCTCCATGTATACCCTTGTGCGAAACGTCGTGTAATTTGATTTATACCGGAAACATTTTAAAATCTACCAAGAACCAGCGTCAAGCGTTTCTATAAGAAAAAACACGGGCAGACAGGTTCAGCATCATTTGGGGCCAGCCACGTTCAACGAACACGTTGACAAGGCCGCGGTCAGGGTCTCAAGGACTTGGGTCAAGGCGCGGCCGAACGCTTCGGAAGCGGCGGACGGGGCACCGGGCGTGTAAGCGACGCGGGCCTGCGCCTCGTACGTCGCCAGGACTGTGAACGAGGGCGAACGCTCATCCAGCACCAGCAGGCGCAGCGCCACGACTGCGGCGGGCGTGTCACCGGAATGGTCGAGATACAGTTCAGTGACCAACCCCTCCAGCCCCAGCGGAGCAACCGTACCGCTGGCGCTGTCATACACCGCCGCGAACAGCCCCGAGGCCTCGAGGTAACGCATGGCCTGCACGCGGATCAACTCATGCGGTGCGGCCAGCCAGCCGTTGTAGTAGTCGGCCGCAAACTCGCCGCCGGGACGCCGCACAATAAAAGTACGCACGTCAAACGGCGGCAGCGCACGAAAGGCGCGCACCTTGACGGCGGCCGCACGCGGCGCGGGCGAGATCGGCTTTGCGAGGCCAGCCAGCGGCACGAACGTGCGTTTTTGCGCCAGCGCCTGTCGCTGCGCGTGGCGACCGCTTAGGCACCCCACCAGCAGCATACCTATCGTGAGAACGATCGTGGAGACACGCAATGCAGACATGAGATTCCTCCTTTTCCTATTTCGTCTCCGGCAACGGCGGCGGCGGCTGGCCGAACAGCAGTGCGGAGGGATTTGCGCTTATCTCGCCCACCAGACGCTCCAAGCCTGCGGCGGCCGCTCGCAGGCTCTGGACCAGCTCGCCCAGCGCTCCCTGCTGAGCGAGCGCGGTGCGATTCAGCGTCTGGGCGGTCTGGTTGAGCGCACCGACCATCTGTCCGATCACCGCGCCGTTGGTAGTGAACAGGCTGTCCGCGTTGTCGACAAGGCCGCCGGCGCTGTCAAGCAACTCGTCGGCGCGACCTGCCATCTGGCGCAGGCTCGCGCTCAGCGGCAAGATATTGGTCTCGATTCCGGCGGCGGCGCGGCGCGCACTGCCTACGGTCGCGGCGAGATCGGCCGGCAACGCTGCGAGTTCAGGCGCATCGACCAGCTTTTTGACCGACTGGTTGGTGGCCCGCAGTTCACTCAGCAACTGCGTCGCCTCGGTGCTCAACGCCGCGACATCCGCTTTGCTGAGGGTGCTTTGCAGCAGGTAGAGCGTGGCGAGCAGCTCGTCGCCGAGAGCCCGCAGATCGACGGCGCTCAACTTGACGAAAACGTCGTCGACCGCTTTCTTGAGGTTGGTCATGGTGCTCGGCGTGGCCGGGATGAAGGGATGTGCGGGACGCCACGCCAACGGGAAGGCCTGTGCGACGTCACTGGGCTGCGCAAAGTAGTCCAGTTCGAGAAACGAGAGCCCGGTCACGCCCGAAGAGGCGATCTTCACGCGCAAACCCTGCTGTACCATCGCGCGCAGTATCTGGTCGGCCGCTTGGTTGCCGAGCAGGCCGAAACGTTCCGGGTCAAGCGCCATCACCACGAGAATCTGGCGTGCGCTGGCTTGGGTCAACAGGTCATCGTTTTGTTTGCCGTACTCGCTATAGACAAATCCAATGCGCTTGACCTCGCCGACCGGCACGCCGCGGTATTTGACGGGTGAGCCCAGATCCAGGCCTGTCACGGACTCGGCGAAGTAGGTCTCGGCGTCTATCACTTTTTTGTTGAAGGTGCGCGCGCCGGCAATCCCGATCACCAGCACGATCAGGGCCGCGCCGGCCAAGACAAAGAAGCCGATTTTTGCAAAGTTGGCCTTGTTCTCATTCATGACGGTTTCTTATCCTTCGCGGTTGAAAAAAGCGCGCACGGATGGCAGCTCGGCATGCGCGCGCAGCTCGGCGGGCGTGCCGGTTGCGATCAGCCGTTGCGCCTGCTTGTCCAGCATGACGCAGCGGTCGGCGACGGCAAAAATGCTGGCCAGCTCGTGCGTCACCATCACGACCGTCACGCCCTGCGTGTCGCGCAGCCGCAGGATTAGGCGGTCCAGCTCGGCCGAGGTCACCGGATCAAGTCCAGCCGAGGGTTCGTCGAGAAAGAGGATGCGGGGGTCCAGCGCCATAGCCCGCGCGATCGCCGCGCGCTTTTTCATGCCGCCGCTGATATCCGACGGGAAATATCCGGCGTACGCTTTCAACCCGACCAGCTCCAGCTTCATTTCCGCCACCAGGTATCGCGCCTCGCGCGGCAGGTCGGTGAATGACTCCAGCGGCAGGCAGACGTTCTCCAGCAGCGTCATCGAGCCGAAAAGCGCGCCGCTCTGATAGGTCACGCCGAAACGCCGCAGCGCGCGCAGCCGTTCCTCTTGCGAGCCGCCGAACAGGCGGTCACCCATCAGCCGGATTTCGCCGGCCAGCGGCGGGTTGAGGCCGATCATGTGCTTGAGCAGCGTGCTCTTGCCGCAGCCGGAGCCGCCCAAAATGACAAAAACCTCGCCCGCGCGCACTTCGAACGAAATTCCGCGGATCACCGGGCTTTCGTATCCGGCATCCACATTCTCGACTGTAATGACCGTATCCTTCATGCGCGTTAGATCCCCAGCACATAGAACAGGACAGCGAAGAGGCCGTCAAACACCGTAATCAAGATCAGGCTGCCGACGACGGCGGCGGTGGCGGCGCGTCCCACAGCGTCGGCGGTGCGTCCGGTCTGCAAGCCGTGCGCGCAGCCCACCAGTCCCACCAGCAGGCCGAAGACCGCCGCCTTGAAAAGCCCCAGCAGGATGTTGCAGAGCGTGGTGGCCTTGATCACATGCTGCCAATAGGTCGTGGCTGGCACGCCGATCGAGGTCACCACCAGCGCGCCGCCGAGCAGCCCGGCCACGATGGCGAACACCGTGAGCAGCGGCATCACCAGCGTGGCGGCGACCACGCGCGGCAGGGCCAGGAACACGACCGGCGGCAGCCCGAAGGTTTCCAGAGCGTCGATCTCCTCGTTAACTTTCATGGTGCCGATCTCCGCCGCAAAGGCGGATCCCGAACGCCCCGCCAGAATGATAGCGGTGATCAGCGCCCCCAACTCGCGGAACAGGCCTATGGCAATCAGGTCCGCTACATAGACCTCGACGCCGAACTGGCGCATCGAGGTGGCCGACATGAAAGCCAGGATCAGACCGAGCAGGAAGCCGATCAGCAGCGTGATCGGCAGCGCGTCGATCCCGGCCCGCTCGAAATGCAGTAGCGTGTCGCGCAGCCGCAGCCGACCGGGACGCAGCAGCAGGGTGAAGGCCGCAACCGTCGCCTCGCCCAGAAAGGCCATCTGGCCGCAGGCATCCTGCCAGATGCGCACCGCAGACTCGCCGAGCTGCACGGCGGTCGACGTTTTGCGCGCCGGATTTACGGCGGCCGGATCTTCGACGAAGCGCTCGACCGCGAATATCCCCAATGTGCGCGCCACCACCTCGCGCCCGTCGCGGCACGCGATGGCGAAGCCCTGGCGCACCGACCGCCGGTACAATTCTACGATCAGCGCCTCGCCCGCCCCGTCGCATGCCGCGACCGCTCCGGCATCCAGCGCCAGCGTGTCGCCCTCGCCCAGCCGCGCGACTGCCGGCAGCATCGACCGCCACAACTCGGCCACCGCTTCGGCCGAACAGGTCTCTGGCAGCACTATTTCCATGGTTGGTGAGGCGGCAGATCGGGCGAGACGTAGACTTGCGTCGAGAGCTGGAAGTCGCGTCCGTCTTCGGAGAAGGAGAGTTCGGCCATGTAGGCGGCGAAGCCTTCCGCGGGTGCCGGCAGGGGGGCGGTTGCGCGCTGTCCCTGAGCGTCGAGCGCGAGCGGCGCACTCGTCCAGACGGCCTTGCGGAAATCGCGGGTCGGCGCGTGCGCCTGCCAGAGACGCGCACCGCGCGCGCGGCGGTCGGCTTCAACGTGCAGCGCGTCCGCCGCGCCGTCCTGCCGCCGCCAGCTCACCTGCGGCGGCGGCTTGCCCTGCGCGATCATCTGCAGAAAGGCGGCGCGGGCGCGCGCGGCGCCTTCGGTGCCGCCGGCGCCGTGGCCGGCGTTGGGGGCCTGGTAGACCAGCTTCGGCCCAGGCAGGTCGTTCCAGTAATGGCGCAGGGCATCCACGGTCCAGTAAGGATCGTTCGTACCGAGCAGCAGCAGCTTGGGCATGGTGAAGGCGGCGCGATAGCTGAAGGGATCCACGATCTCCAGCAGGCGGGCGGCCTCCGGCTGATCCAGCCGCTCCATCAGGCCGATGTCGGTGTAGTCGCTGATCTTCTCGCTCTGACGTCCGTACACGCGCTGCGCCCACTGGGTCTGCGCCTTCATGTTGAGCATGTCGATCACCACCGGCACGAGGGCGCAGACGCGCGGGTCCACCGCGCCGGCGAGCCAGGTGGTCCAGCCGCGCTTCGAGGCGCCGGACACCACGAAGCGCTCGACCTGCTGCCCGTGCGCGGCGCGCGCCCAGGCCTGCACCGCGTCCATGGCGCGCACGGCGCTCTTGGCCATCGGCAGCAGCAGCGGCCAGGAGCCGTCGCCGCTGCGCAGATACTGGTCGAAGGTGTACGCGATCAGGGCGTCCTCGTACCGGTTGTCATACAGCGGCTGGTTCGGTACGTCGGTGAGCACCGCGACCAGCGTGCCGCCGGCCTCGGCCAGGCGCTTGACCGCAGGCAGATTCTTGCGGCCCGCGCTGTGGGTGATCTCGAGGAAGGCGGTCGCGGGGAAGCGCACCGTGCCGGGGCGCGCGATGTAGAGCGTGTGCGTCCAGCGGCCGCCGCGCCACGTTTGCGAGGTCAGCTCCAGCGTGGCGACCTCGATCCCGTCGAGCGTCTGCGTGTCGCGCAGCCGCCACGCGAAAGAAGCGTCCGCCTGACGCACATAAGTCTCCAGCGCACCCGCGTCCGCGCGCGCCGCCACACAGAGGCACAGCGCAAGGAACGCGAGCCGGTTGCGCCAGCCAGATCGTTTCGCCATACGTTCCGCCTTCTCTTTACGCCGGACGCTATTTCAGCCACAGCAGGGAGCCGCGCGTCGATTCGTACTCCAGCACCACCTCGCCGTTCTCGGCTTTGATCACGGCATTGTAGCCTTTTCCGCCGGCATTCACGAGCGTCCATCCTGAGAGGTGCTCGGCGCCGGTGAGCGTGTCGTAGGTCATCAGCACCGCGCGGAACGAGCCGTTGATCAGCTCGCCCTCGGCCCGTCCGAGGTCCAGCGTGCCGGCGCCGCCGATCACGAGATCGCCGGCCAGCAGCATGTCGTGGGCGGAGGGCGACCACGACCAGGCGTAGACCGCGTCAGGCGCGAGCGTCAACTGCTCGGCCATCAGCGTCGCGCCGGCCGGGGTGCCGGCGTCATCGCCGGCCGACACCCGGTCGCGCACCGTCAGCGCGCCGCTCACATACCCTTCGCCGGAGAGCGTGCGCACGGTGTTCGTCGCGCCCTGCGCCGCGAGCGTCGCGCCGCCGGCCACGCGCAGGTCAGGCAGCGCGTCAGCGGTGTCGATCACCTGCTGGACTTCGGCCTGCGACAGCGCGCGCCCGTAGACGCGCACGTCATCCAGGCGGCCCGTGAACTGTCCGGTCTGCGGCGTGGCCAGATGGTAGTGGCCGAAACCGAAGCCGAAATCGCCGAGCGGCCGGTCCGGCGGCGTGAGCAGCGTGGTCTTCATGGCGGCTGCCGTCGAGGTGCCGGCGGGCTGGCCGTTGATGTAGGCTGTCACGCCGGCCGGCGAGACCACATACGCCACATGGAACCACTGGTTGGGGCCCGGGACCGTACCCGTGGTGTCAAATGAGGACCAAGCACTGACGCCCATGCTGCTACCCGTCGACATGATGCGCACCTTGTTGGTGTTCATGCGCAGCATCATTTCGTACGGTCCGTTCGTGCCGTTGGTCGCGCGCGTGGTGAAGAAGGTTGTGGGGGTGGCCGCACCGGCCGTGACGTTGTTGACCCACAGCCACAGGGCGACCGTGAACGACGAGAGCCCGCGGCACTCGGCGTCGAGCGGCGTGCAGACCGACGAGATCCCGGTGGCGAAACGCACACCTGTCAGGCCGTTGGTGCCGGCCACATAATCCAGCGCACCCCGCTGCACGGCGTGGCGGCCGTTGCCCGAGCTGTCGTACAGGCTGCCGTTCTCCATGCTGTAGCGCGCCAGCAGATCGGGGACCTCGGTTTGGCGGACCGACGCCGTGCCGAGCGCCGCATTCAGCACGCCGCCCTGCACGTCGATCAGACCGTCCCAGCGCAGCGGCTCCGTCAGCGCCAGCGTGCCGGTGCCGGCTTTGGCGAACGTGCCGCCCGGCGCGTCGGCACCGACCGGCAGCGCGAGCGCGATCGCCTGTCCGGCCGTGTCGAAGGTGCCGCCGGCCGGACCGACATAGAACTGCTTCAGGCCGTAGAGGTAGTTGCCGCCGACCGGGGTGCCGAGGCCCTGTCCGGTGGTCACCAGCGTGCCGCCGTTCAGAGCCAGCGTGGACCAGCCGTCCGCGCGCGTCTGAACCGTGGGCGGCAGGCGCAGGGTCGCGCCGGCCGGCGAGCCGTCGCCGACAAACACGCTGTTGACGCGGCCGAGGTTGTTGCTCTCGCCCATCCAGTTCCAGCGCCCGGTCACATCCAGCATGCCGCCGCCGGTGACAAACACGCGGCCGTAGGCGCCGCCGTAATATTCGGGCCGCTGCTGGTAACCGAGACTGACGCTGCCGATCTGCGCCGTGCCGCCTTCGATGCTCAGCGCGCCCGGGCCGCGCACACCGATATTGAACCACGCGCCGGGCAGGCAGGAGAGCACGCCGCCCGTGCGCACGGTGACGCGGTCTTCCACTGTGCTGCCCTGAATGCGCAGGCAGACTGCGTCATTATTCCCGCTGAAGGCGAGTTGGCCGTCCACCACCACCGCGTTGGTGCCGCTGGCCATGTAGAGGCCGGCCAGCGTGACCTGCGCGCCGGCATCGACGGCCAGCGTGCGTGCGCGGTCGTTGTTCGTGTCCATACGGAAGGCCTGACGGTCCACATCGCCGATGCGGCTGACGGAGCCTGCGGCGAAGCGCACCTGGCCCTCCTCCATGCTGAGGCGGGCGTTGTCTGTCGCAGCCTCCGTCACGCCGGCCAGCACCAGCTCGCCTGCGCCCCGCTTGATCAGGGTGGCCGCGCCGGCATGCTCATAGGCCAAGCCGCCGGCCAGCACCGCGCCGGCCTGCGGCGCGACCTCGACCACCGGCTGCGCGACGCGCACCGACAGCGGGCCGCCCAGCTCGCTGGGGCCGGTGCCCGCGACGCGCAGCGGGGCATAGTCATTTTCCAGACTCAAAGGCCCGGTGCCGGCATTCGCGCCGTTGGTGAGCGTCAGGGTGCCGCTCACCAGACGAAGGCCGCCGGTGAAGGTGTTGGCCGCACCGAGGATCAGCTCGCCCGCGTTGCGTTTGACGAGGCTGCCGATTCCGCCCACCGGCGCGTTCAGACTGAGCGCGGTTCCGGCGATCGGCTTGATGTCGGTCTCGCCCAGCAGCGCGATCGGCGCGGAGAGCGTGTGACGGCCCTGTTCGATCTGGATCGCGCCGGGCGTTGTGCCGCCGTTGTCTAGGCTCAACGCGTTCATGCCGTTGCCCGAGAGCGTGTAAGCGTTGGTGCTGTTGAAGAAGAGCAGGCCCGCCGTCGCGTTCTGGTCCAGCAGCACGGAGGCGTCGGCCGCGAGCGAATCATCGAACCGCACTGTCGCGCCTGCCGCGCCGGCACCGGGCGCGAGCGCCCATTTGCCCGCGTCGCTCCACGTGCCGCCGTCCGCTGCGGTCCAGACATGCGCACCGCTGGAGGCGCCGTCGACCTCCAGCCAGAGGGTGTTGTCTTCGACCGTAAACACGTAGGCCTTGCCCGGCTGCGGGTTGGCCACGCTGAAGGCGTCGGCGGTGGAGGGCCCGCTGCCGCTCCAGCGCAGCAGCGCGTAGCGGCCGTTGGCCACGATGTTCTCCGTCGCGCTGCTCTGCCAGAAGAGGTGGAAGACGGCGTGGTGTGCCGTTACGTCGCCGCTGACCGCGATCTGATCGTTGGTGGCGTTGGGCGTATCGATGCCGAACACCAGCTCCGCCGGCGTTGTGTCGAGCGCGTCACCGAGCGTCAGCGCGCTGGCCGTGACGGTTTGGGCTGCCGACTGGTTGAGATGCAGCCGCGCGCCCGGCGCGATCATCAGCGCCGAGGCTGCGGGCAGGCTGCCCTGCACGCGCAGCACGCCGGCCGAGACGACGGTCGGTCCGGTATACGCCTGCGCTGACGTCACCGCGAGCGTGCCGGTGCCGGCCTTGACCAGGCCGCCGTCACTCGTGTCGGCTCCGGTCAGGACGGCCGACAGGGTGAAGAGGCCGTCTTGGGCGAGCGTGGTGTCGATGATCGCGGGCGCCGCGCCGATCTTCACCTCGTCAAAGGCGTTGTTCAAGCTCGTGCCGGTCGGCTGGAACACGCCGCCGTTGAAGAGCACGCGGCTGTAGCCGGTGTCGGGCGAGGTCCACGCATACAGGTTGTAGCAGGAGAGGGTGCCGCCCGCCAGCTCGACGGTGCCCGTGCACCCGGCGTCCATGGCGAGAATGATATCCTTCGCGAATTCGGCGCGTCCGCCCGTCATGCGCAGGATCCCTTCGCCGCCGCCGTTGCCTAAGCGGCAGGAGGTGTCGGAGAACAGCACCTCATGGCGCAGGGTTCCGCCGCTGACCCAGACGGTCGAGATGCCGCCCGCGCCTTCGCCGACGTAGAAGAGGTCCTGCACGGTGCAGGTGCCGTCTTGGATCTCGAGGACCGGGCGTCCGGTGTATCCGGCGAGGCCCGCGACCGTACCGAGCGCGAGGTTGCGCGTTGTGAAGGCGCCGCCCTGAAGCAGCAGGCGCGAGGCCAGGCCGGCCGGCGCGGTCACGGCGGAGCCGTTGTTGCGGCCGATGTGGGTCCAGTCGCTGCAGACGGTCGCGCCGGCGGTCACCGCCAGCTCGCCGGCGGTTTCGCTGTCCGCGGCGGCGGTGGTTGCCAGGCCCACGAAGAGCGGTCCGCCGATGGTGGTGAGCTGATCGACGCCGCCCAGCGTGACGCGCCCCTGCGCGATGTTGAAGGCGCCGAAGCCGGCTGCGGGGCCGTCGCCGTCCACACCCGACGACGCGAGGCCGTTCGGGTTGGCGGCACCCGTGAGGCCGAGCGTGTTGGTGGTCGGTCCGGCAAGCGTCAGGGTGCCGGCGCCGTTCTTGAGCAGCGCGCCCGAGAGCGTTGCGAGTCCGCCGCTGAGGGTGAGGTCGCTCGCGGTGTGCAAGACGGCGGCGTTGGTGCCGGAGTCGATCGTGACCGGCTGCGCGGAAGAGGCCGCCGCGCCGGTGTAGGCAAGCGTGCCGCGGCCGAGCACCCATTCGCCGGGGGGCAGCGCGGTGAGGCTCAGCGTGCCGCCGTCGGCGACGGTCGCGCCGGTGTAGCCGCCCGCCGCGGCGCCGAGCGTGACGGTGCCGTGGCCGTTCTTGATCAGGCTGCCGCTGCCGCTGACGGCGGCCTCGAGCTGCAAGGTCTGGCCGGTGCCGGAGCTGAAGGCCCCGCCGGCCGCGCCGAGGAGCACCGTGCCGCCGAGGGTGTCAGAGGCGGAGACCCGCAGGCTACCGCCGTCCAGCGTCACGCCGACCGCGCCGAGCGAGTCGACGGTCGGGACCTGGACGGTCGCGGCACCGCGCACCGTCAGCGGCGTGGTGTTGGTGCCGTCAAGGGCCAGCAGGCCGCCGCCGTCCACCGTCAGGGAGCCGGCTCCCGAGATCTGGTCGGCGAGTGTCAAGGCGGCGTCCGGCGCGATCGCGGCGAGCGTGCCGGCGTTCAGCGTGAGCGGTCCGGCCAGCGTGTGTGCGCCGCGCGCGACGGTGAGGGAGGCGTCGCCGGCGGCGGGCGCGAACGTGACGGCCGCGCCGTCGAGCGTGTAGCGGTAGGTGTGGTCGAAGAGCATGCCGGCGACCGACACCGGGCTGTCGACGTTCACGGTGGCGTCGGCGGTCAGCGCTGAGCCGAAGCGCGTGACGGCACCCGCGGCGGCCGGGGGCAGCGGCGTCCAGTTGCCGGAGAGACTCCAGTCGCCGCCGGCGGCGTTCGCCCAGGAGACTTGGGTGTCCGTGTAGGCGAGCTGCGCGTCGATGGTCTGGGCGCCGGTGTTAACCACGAAGGTGCACGCGACGCCAAAGCAGTCGGGCGCGAGCGTGAGACCCGTGATGTCCGGCGGCGTGCCGGTGTAGGCGAAGAGCGGATAGGTTTCGGCGCGCGCGGCCGGCGTGTCGCTGCCGAGCGTGTAGAGGCCGATCTCGAGAGCGCCGAGCGTGGCGCCCTCTGGCAGCGCGAGCTGGTCGCAGGCCGCGCTGTCGGCGGAGACATCGAGGTCCAGGCGCGTGCCGCCCGCGAAGAGGGCGGCGGCGAGCGTCAGCGCGTCGTACGTGCCGTTGCGCAGGCTGAGCGCGGTGCCGGCGGAGAGGGTCAGGCCGCCAGTCGTGACCGGTGCGGCGAAGTGCAGGCTGCCGGCTTCGACAGCGGTGGTTCCGACATAGTCGCACGGGCCGGAGAGGGTCAGCGTACCGGCGCCGCGTTTGGTGAGGCCGCCGGTGGCGGTACCGACGCGCTGCACCTGCTGCGTGATGACGGTGTCGTGGCCGCAGGTGTCGATCACGCCGCCGCCTTGGTCGATGAAGAGGTCGGTCAGGCCGTTCAGATAGTTGTTGAGCGAGAGGCTGCCCCAGTTCGCTTGAGGCATCACTTCCAGCGTGCCGCCGTTGAAGGTGAACGCGCTGCCGCTGGCCACCGAGAGCGCGACCGAGCGGAAGGTGGGGGGTAGGCGCAGCGTGCCGCCGTTCAGGAAGAGGCGGTTGGTGCGGCCTGACGTGACATCAGCCAGCCAGTTCAGGACGCCGGCGACTGTCATGACGCCGCCGTTCACGAAGATGTTGGCGTAGGTGGGGAGGCCGGAGGAGGCGAAAGAGGTGTCGCCGCGCACGCCCAGCGAGAGGCGGCCGAAGGTGGCGGTGCCGCCGTTGACGATGATCTCCGCGCCGCCGCCGCGCACGCCCGTGCTGAGCCAGTCGTCATCGGAGAAGGTCAGGTCACCGGCATCCACGATGATGCGGTCGGCGCCGGCCACGTCGGTGACGGTGCGGATCAGGCCGGACTCGCCGCCGACCCCGCTGCCGGTCAGCGTCAGGCTGCCGCCGTTCACATGCACGGTATTCGACGGCCCCGAACCGGTATAGATGCCGCCGGCGACTACGACCGCACCGGTCTCGACCGTGAGGGTGCGGGCCTCTGAGGTGGCTGCCGACAGATAAATCGTGTCGCGGGCGTTCGCGTTGGTGATGACGATGCGGGCGCCCTCCGCCACGCGGAGGGTCGCGGTGCGGTGGTTGATCTGATAGTTGCCGGACTCCTCG
>Ga0123328_1001347_pt1 | contig 24171 bp, 15 predicted proteins | sample BioC12SIPDNA_2_FD_89702 | JGI IMG/M metagenome (GOLD analysis project Ga0123328, IMG submission 89702) | Anaerobic biogas reactor microbial communites from Washington, USA - Biogas_R1_A C12 SIP DNA | ecosystem: Engineered > Bioreactor > Anaerobic > Unclassified | place: Washington, USA...
CGCACGCTGACGATCGGGGCTTGGATCGCCGCGGGCCGGACGCCGTCCGGCCCTACAGAGGCGTCCATGCCGCCGCTGTAGGGCGCGCACGCTGTGCGCGCCGGCTGTCAAAGTCGGGAACGCCGCACAGGCGGGAAACCCCCTTCACCGCAGAGAGCACAGAGACCACAGAGAAGGAGTAACAGCTCCTATCTCTGTGGTCTCTGCGCTCTGCGTTCTCTGCGGTTACATCTTTTGCTTATCGCCCTTGAAGAGCGCCTTGCCGGGCCACACGGCCGCCCGCCCCAACTCCGCCTCGATGCTCAGCAGCCGGTTATAGTCCACCGCCCGCACCTGGCCGGCGTTCAGGGCCACGGCAAAGTCGGCGATGCTGTCCTGGTCGCCGCGGCTGCCGCAGGGGTGCACGTTGTAGCCGTGGCGCAGGGCAAAGTTGGCGGCGTCCAACGCCTCGCTCACCGAGCCCACCTGGGTAATCTTGAGCACCATAGAGTTGGCCGCGCCGATGACGGCGGCGCGCTCCAGGCGCTCGATGTTGGTGGTAAAGAAATCGTCCCCCACGATCTCGATCCCCAGCTCCTGGGTGATCATGGCGTGCCCCTCGAGGTCGTCCTCGTGGAGGGGGTCCTCGATGGACACCAGGGGATAGTTGGCGACGAACTCTTTGTACTGAGCGATCATCTGGTCGCGGGTCTTTTCCCCCTCGGTAAAGATCCCCACGTACCGATCGATGTCCTTCTCATAGTAGCAGTCGGCGGCGGCGTCAAAGTAGAGGCCGATCTTGCCCTCGTGCCCCGCCTTGACGATCGCCTCCGTCATGACCTCCAGCAGTTCGGCATCGTGCTTGAGCACGTTCCCCAAGTCGTTGAGGCGCGAGTAGCCCGTGATGCGCGGCCCAAAGCGCTCCTGCATGATGCGCCCTATCGCCTGGCGCACCTCCCAGCACATCTCCATCGCCTGCGAGCAGTTGGCAGCGCCGTAGGCGATGAACTCGTAGCTCGGCTTGAACCAGCGCGTCTTGCCCGGGTCGCGGTAGCGCCCGCCGGTGCCGATCCCCACGATGGGCATGGGCAGCGTGCAGGCGTTGGGCCCGCCCAGGTACTGGTAGAGGGGCAGCCCCGCATCGACGGCGGCGGCCTTGGCGGCGGCGATAGAGACGCCCACGATGGCGTTCGCGCCCAACCGCGACTTGTCGGCCGTTCCGTCCAACTCGCGCATGATGGCGTCGATGTCGCGCTGGCGCGACACCTCCACCCCGATCAGCGCCGGGGCGATCACCTTGACGTTCTCGGCGGCGCGACGCACCCCCATGCCGCCGTAGCGCGGCCCGCCATCGAGTACCATGGTGGCCTCGTAGGTGCCCGTGGAGACGCCCGCCTCGGGCGTCGAGCGGCCCACTGCGCCGCTGTCGGTGGTCACCGTGACCTCGAGGCACAGGTTGCCGCGGTTGGCGAGAATCTCTCGAGCCGAAACACTCTGAATCTTGGCGCTCACGAATACATTCCTCCGATGTAGTGGTGCGTCACTCCCGCAGTGCCAGCCGCGGGCGCCCCGTAGCCGTGACGGTGAGGAGGCTTTGTAGATAGACCTCATCGCCCCAGCCGTAGGCCACCGGTGCACTCTGGTCGTGACGTTCGACGGTAACGGTGATCTCTTGGGCGCCGGCGCGCCGTGCCGCCTCGGACACCGCAGCCCGGCCGCGCCGCTCGGCCAGCGCCAGGGCATCCGGGAGCGCCTCGACGTCGGCCACGCCATCGGGCAGGTGGATGCGATAGCCGTCCTCGTCCTGCCGCGGCGCCACGAGGATGTGCGCCCGGCACACCACGCTCCCCACCACGGCGCCGACGGCGTTGGCCACCTCGGTGTAGCGAGGAATGCGCAGCCGGCCGTGGAGCAGCGCGGCGACGCGTGGAAAGTAGGTGGCCACCGGCGCACCGATGGCGACCAGCGACGGCGCCAGTGTCAGCGTGCAGCCCAGCGCGCCCCCCGAGGCGGGCCGCAGGGCCTGGGCGATGAGGTGGGCGTCCAGCGCGCCGACGGCGCGCTCACCGCCGTCACGCCCACCTTGCGCCGCTCCCCGCGAGACCTCGTCGTGCACGCACTTGGCCACCACCTCGGCGGCAATCCCTTCGCTGGTGCGGGCCAGGATCTCGCGACAGAGCGCCTCGACGCTCGGGACTGAAGCACCCCGCGCCGTCGCGTCGCGCCCAGTGCGGCGCACCACGAGTTCCGCCGCCAGGCGCGCCGCCTCCACGTCCCACCCCCGATAGAGGCCCAACACGTGGGCAGCGTCGGTGGGGGTGAGGCCGGCACGCGCCACGACGCCGCTACGCTCCAGGGCGTCGAGGTAGCGGGCGTACAGCCTCGGGTGCTGCACGATCTCGCGGATGCCGGCCAGCGGCAGCGGCCCCCGCGCCAGGCGCTCCATGAGGGCGCGCTCAAAGGGGGGATGCTCGCCGTCGTGGCGCCAGTCCTCCCGCTGGAGCAACAGGAACTGCCCCAACGCCTCGTCACGGGGGTCGACCTCGGCCTGCTCGCGGAGCACGTCCCGCACCTCGGGGTGGTCGTCGGCCAGCAGGGCGATGGGCACCACGCGCCGCGGGCCGATGCGCAACGCGCGCTCCTCGTCGAACCAGACGCGGCTGTCGCCTCCCAGCCCAGCGGTGTGCACGTCGATCGCCTCCACCATGGTGCGCCAGCGCCCAACCCGCGCGCCGGCGGGGTTCAGGCGCGGCCGCCCGCCGCTCAGCACGGCGATGTCGGTGGTCGTGCCTCCCATGTCGACCACCACGGCGTCGCCCGTCAGGTGGCCGTTCCCGCCACCCACGCCCGTCGCCAGGTGCTGGGCGCCCACGACGCTCGCCGCGGGGCCCGAGAGGATCGTTTCGATGGGGCGCTCCCGCGCCATCTCGGCCCGCATCAACGAGCCGTCCCCCTTGACGACCATGAGCGGCGCATCGATGCCGTGGGCCGCCATGGCCGCCTCCACCGCCTGGATGAGGTCGCACAGCAGCGGGATGAGGCGGGCGTTGAGCGCCACGGTGGTGGCGCGCCGCAGCGCGTCGAGCCGGTGGGTCAGCTCGTGGCCGCAGGTCACCGGCAGGCCCGCCATGGCGCCAGCCAGCTCCTTGACGGCGATTTCGTGGGAGGGGTTGCGCGTCCCGAAATACCCCGAGACGGCGAGCCCGGCCACGTGGGGCGCCTGTGCCGCGATAAAGGCGCGGGCGGCCTCCAGGTCGAGTGGCGCCGCCTCCTCCCCGTCGGCATGGTGGCCGCCGGCGATGAGCGTGTAGCGGCGCGTGCCCAGGTGTCGCTCGAGATCCACATCGGAGAAGAGGTCGCCGTAGCCGATGAGGATGGCCGCCACGGGCGCGCCCTGATCCTCCACGATGGCGTTGGTGGCCAGGGTGGTGGAGAGGGACACGAGGCACACATCCGCGGCGCCCGGCGTGTCATCCGTGCGGGGCACCGACAACGCCCGCTCCATCGCCTCGCGGATGCCGACGGCCAGGTTGTGGCGCGTCGTGAGGGCCTTGGCGTGCGCCAGGACGCGGCCGGTCTCGTACTCGACCAGGGCGGCGTCGGTGTAGGTACCGCCGGTATCGATCCCTAACGCTATCGACATGCCTGTCTTCCGATCTACTCGGCGCCGGCCGCCTTGCGCGCCTGCTGCCGGTGGTAGCGCACGTAGCGCATGGCGTATTCATCCTTGCCCAGGAGCAGGTCGCTGATGAGGATCGCCTTGCGCGACTGGCCCGGGTTGACGATGGGTGCGTTGACGCCCTCGGCCAGGGCCATGGCCAAAAAGATGTCGTTGATCGCCTCGCGGTCGGGCAGCCCGAAGGAGATGTTGCTGGCACCCAGGGTCATGTTGACGCCCAGGGTAGCGCGCACGCCGCGGATGGCCGCCAGCGTGGTGCGGCCGGCGTTGCCGTCGGTGCATACGCTCAGCGCCAGGCAGTCGATGAGCACGTCCTCGCGTGGGATGCCCATCGCCTCGGCGCGCTCGACAATCTTGGACGCGATGGCGATGCGGCCCTCCGCCTCGGCGGGGATGCCATCCTCGTCCATCGTCAGGGCGATCACGGCGGCGCCATGCTCCTTGACCAGCGGCAGGACTCGATCCATGGAGGCCTGCTCGCCGTTCACCGAGTTGATGAGCGCCTTGCCGGGATACACCGCCAGCGCCGCCCGCAGCGCCTCGGCGTTGGCCGAATCGAGGCACAGGGGCAGGTCGGTGACCTCCATCACGGCCTTGACCGCCATGGGCAGCACCTCGACTTCATCGATGCCCGCGGCGCCCACGTTCACGTCCAGCACGTCGGCGCCGTTCTCCACCTGGGAGAGCGCCAGCCGCTGCACGCGCCCCATGTTGCGTTCGGCCAGCGATGCGGCCAACAGCTTTTTGCCCGTCGGGTTGATGCGTTCGCCGATGATGATGGTGGGCCCATCGGGGCGAATGGTAGCCTCACGGCCGGCGCTGCGCAGGATCGTCTCCATCGGGTGCTACTCCCTTTCTCGTGGTGTGCTATCAGAGGCCGGTATCCGAGTCAGAACGATGGTACGCAGATTCCGCTGATACCACGCGGATTCTCGCAGATCTCGGACGTGGCACGCTCGTCCGCCACGCCCCTGGAGGGGTCCGTCGGCGACACCTCCCCCGGATTCCTGGACACTTCTGCGATCTCTGCGTCCTCCCCGGTAAAGGCCCTACTGCCGCAGCAGGTCGTGGTCGCCGAGGAAGCGCTTGGCGACCGCCTCGGGCTTTTCTCCATCCACGACAACGTCACGCAACATACCCGTCATCGCCTCGCGCGTCAATACGGCGCTGAGCGGCGCCAGATCCTCCTCGAGGCCCGGCAACGCCTCGAGCACGGGCGTCCGCACCGCCACCGCCAGGTTCGAGGCCTGGAAAAAGCCGCGGTCGTCGGCCAGCGCCACCAGGTCGTGGGTGATCAGGCCGGCATCCAGCGAGTACCCCATGGCGCAGAGGCACTCGCCGCGGGCCGCGCGGGCGTATCCCTCCTCGATGGAGCCATGTACCAGGTGCTTGGGGCTGAAGCGCGTGCCGTACACCCGCTCGATACCCCGCACGCCCCCCGCCAGGCCATACAATCCCTCGGGCGTGCAGAGGCTCGTGAAGGGATCCACCCTCGCCACGTGGCCTGCCAGGTCGCCGATGCTGCCGATACCGAGGGAACCCGCCTCCTGGCGCGCCATGACCAGCCCCATGGTGCGCAGGCACGGCGCCGGCGGCAGCCAGGTGATCCCCCGGGCGGCATCCTCCTCGCGCACGCGCTCGTACACCTCAGCAGGATCCGAGATGGGGCGATCGTGGGCCAGGTGCACCGTCCACGTGTCGCCGGTGTACTCCCACCAGAGGTCGACGTTGCCCGCCTCCAGCGCACGGCGCACGACCCAGGGGCTGCCCAGCGACGTCTTGTCTACCACGCGGTACCGGGCCGCCTTGAGGGCCTGCACCGTGAGGCTGCCCAGGAGCACCTGCTCGGGGGAGTCGGCGCTTGCCACGACGACGGCCGCCCCATCGGCTCTCCCGCTCGAGCAACTCGTGAGGGCGGCGCCTAGCATCAGCGCGACCAGCAACAGGCAATAGGCCCGGCGTCCATCGCGCGTCACCATGGCGCACCGGCCGCAGGTGTCACGATGCGCGCTCCAAGGAAACGACGTCATACCGCTCGCCCACCCGACAGCGCTCCAGGTCGATGTCGCCGTTGGTCAGCTCGCTCAGCCGCCGCGCCACGGCATCCCAGCGGTCATAGGGCACGGCCAGCAGCATGGAGACCCGCTCGGCGAACGCGGGGTCCTCCATGATAACCCCGTCTCTCGGGAGGAGATACTGGAGGTTGCCATAGAGGCCATAGTCCACGGTGATGCGGGCGAGCCGATGGAGCACGCGCACCTCGACCGCCAGCTCGGCCAGCGCCTCGCGCACCGCCCCGCTGTAGGCGCGCACCAGCCCGCCGGTGCCCAGCTTGGTGCCACCAAAGTAGCGGGTGCCCACGGCGACGATCTCCAGCAGGCCGCTCCCCTCCAGGACGGCCAGCATGGGCCGGCCGGCGGTGCCGCCCGGCTCGCCGTCGTCCGAGGAGCCGATGAGGCCCTGGGGGCCTCCGGTGATGCGATAGGCCCAGGCGTTGTGGCTGGCGTCGGGGAACTCGGCGCGCACCCGCTCGACAAAAGCCTCGGCGGCGGCGACATCCTCGGCGCGCCCGATGGTGCCGATAAAGGTCGAGTTCTTGATCACACTCTCGCTGCGCGCGACGCCCGCGGGGACGCGATAGCGCTCCGGGCCGACGGGCCCGCCTTCCTTTGTCATCGCCGATCATCCAGGGGTACTGGCACGATTGAGAAACGCGCGTTATTCTAGGGTGCGAGGCGGGACCTGTCAATGTTGGCGGTCGGCGCTCAGCTTTCGGCGGTCGGCCATTGGCTGCTGGCCTTAGCGCTTGGCCATCGGGATGTGGTCATCCGAGCGGTCGCTCGGATACAGCCCGCGTCAGCCAAACGCCGATCGCGGTCCGCCGAGAGCCAACGACGCAGAGCCATGGACGGGGTGCCCGGCGCTGTGGGTCGGGCGCGCGAGGCACTGGTGCGCGGGGCGGATCGTGCCGTAGATATGCATAGTAGTCAGCGATCAGTTGTCAGTGGTGAATAGGGGCCTTTGGCCGTTGGCTATTGGCCATTGGCGGCCGGCCGTCCAATATCCACAGGTCAGGGCCTACAGGTACTACTGACAACTGATGACTGATAACTGACAACTTTTTGTCATAACGGAAACCAAAAGACAACACCATGCCAACCATCCGCATCCTCATCGTCGACGATCACACCCTCTTTCGCCAGGGAATCCGCAAAGTGTTGGATGCCGAAGGCGACATCGAGGTGGTGGGCGAGGCAAGCGATGGGTCCCAGGCCGTCGCCCTGGTCTCCGAGTGGGCGCCCGACGTGGTGCTCATGGACATCGCCATGCCCGGCATGGACGGGCTCGAGGCGACGCGTCGCATCATCGAGGGCGCGCCGGGCACCCGCGTGCTGGTCCTGACGGCGTTCGACGAGGGTGAGTACGTTCTCGGCGCGCTGCGGGCCGGGGCGCGCGGCTACCTCCTCAAGGACACCGACTGGCGCGATCTGGCCGCGGCGATTCGCACCATCCACCGCGGCGGCGCCCTGCTCAGCCCCACCGTCACCGAGCACGTGCTGGACGCCTTTCGCCGCGCCGGCCCGCCCGTCGCCGCCTCCCCCGTCGCCGCAGGGCTCACCGAGGGGGAGCGGGATGTGCTGCTCCTCGTGGCACGCGGGCTCGAGAACGAGCAGGTCGCCGAGCGGCTCTCCCTCTCCCCCAAGACGGTGGGCAATCGCCTCACCGAGATCTATCGCAAGCTGGGCGTCACGAATCGCACCCAGGCGGCCCTCTATGCCCTGCGGCGCGGCTGGACGCGCCTCGAATAGCCCCCTCGTCCCCCACCCTCCGCGGGAGGGACATTTTCCCCTGCCAACAAGTGACATTCGCCCCTGCTAGGCGCGCGTTCGGCGCCGAATCGTACAGTACAGCATTGGGTTGGCGCGTTCCGGGGGGTTCCCAGCCGTTTCATGCCCTTTGAGCGGCGGGCGTGGTCGCATGTCCCGGCGCACGGGGGACGCGCGAGCCGGGGCGGCCCAGAGCACCCTCCCGATGAGGCATCCTCCCGCCCACCACACCATGCTCATCCGATTGCAGGAGGCACACGATGACCGTCATGTCCGCAGCGACGCGCCCAAAGGGGGGCGGCCGGATCACCTTCATGCAGTCCCTCAAGGGAAAGCTGCTGCTCTACTTTCTCCTCCTCTCGCTAATCCCAATGATCGCCATCGGCGTCCTGGCCTTTGTCCAGAGCCAGACCGCGCTACAAGAGGACGCGCAAGAACAGCTCGAGAGAATGGTCCAGGTACAGGGGCAAGTCGTCGAGCAGTGGTTCACGGATCGCTCCAGGGACATGGCCGTGGTCGCGGGAGCGGAACGCGTTGCCGCGATGAACCCAGAGAGCGTTCTCTCGGCGCTCAAGCTATACGATAGGGAGTGGGGCATCTGGGAGACGCTCCTCGTCACCGGGCCCGACGGCTCAACGATCGCCACCAGCGACGGCAGTGAGGCCGATCTCTCCGCCCGCCCCTACTTTCAGGAGGCGATCAAGGGCAATCCGGCCGTCTCGGACGCCCTCGTCTCGATGGTCACGGGCAACGTCGTGGTGGTGTTTGCCTCGCCGGTGATCTCGAACGGTGAGGTCGTGGGCGTGGCCGCCGGCACGGTGCCCATGGACACCCTCGCCAACCTGATGGCCTCTGCCCAGGTCGGTGAGACGGGGGAGGTCTACCTGGTCAACGGCTCGAGCATGGTGGTGACCAAGTTGCGCTTCGAGGAGGAGCTAAAGCGGCAGGGCCGCATCAAGGAGCGTTCCGAACTCGAATTCCGAGCCGATACCGACGCCGTGCGCGCCGCGCTGGCCGGCAACGCGGGTGCCGACGAGTACGTGGACTATCGCGACCGCCAGGTGGTGGGCGCCTACGCACCCGTCCAGGCCGGCGCCATGCGCTGGGCGATCGTGGCCAAGCTCGATGGTGACGAGGCCTATGCCGCCGCCACGCGTCTGCGCAACGTCACCATCGTCATCGTCCTCGTGGCCGCGGCCGTCGTCGCCGTGCTGGCCTTCCTCATCGCCAACTCGCTTGCCCGGCCGATGATCGAGATCGCCAGTGTGGCCGCCGCCCTCAGCATCGGCGATGTCACCCAGCACGTCACCATCGACCGCAGGGATGAGATCGGCGCCATGGCCGATGCCTTCCGCCAGATGATCGGCTATCAGCAAGAGATGGCCGAAGCCGCCGGCCGCATCGCGGAGGGCGATCTCACCGCCGACGTCGCCCCCCTCTCCCAGGTCGATGCCTTGGGCAGCGCCTTTGCGCGGATGCTGGCCAATCTGCGCGACCTCATCGGCGAGGTCCAGGACGGCTCCACAGAGGTCGCCGGTGCGAGCGAGCAGATCAACGCCGCCGCCGAACAGACGGCCCAGGCCAGCCAGCAGGTGGCCAGTACCATCCAGCAGGTCGCGCAGGGCACGGCCGAGCAGACCAACAGCATCACACAGGCCACGTCGCAGGTGGAGCAGATGGCCGGCGCCATCGACGGCATCGCCAAGGGCGCCCAGGAGCAGGCTCGCGCCGTGGAGCGCGCCTCCGCCTCCGTCGCCCAGATGACGTCCGCCATCGATCGGGTGGCCGGCAGCGCCCAGTCCTCCGCTGCGGCGAGCCAGCAGGCCGCGGCGCGCGCCGATGAGGGCGCCGGCACGGTGAACCGCACCGTCCAGGCGATGACGACCATCAAGGGCACCGTCGCTGATGTGGGGCAGAAGGTGTTGCAGATGCAGCAGCACTCGGCCCAGATCGGCGCCATCGTCGAGACCATCGACGACATCGCCGAGCAGACCAACCTCCTGGCCCTCAACGCCGCCATCGAGGCCGCGCGGGCCGGCGAGCAGGGGCGCGGCTTTGCCGTCGTGGCCGACGAGGTGCGCAAGCTCGCGGAGCGTTCCGGCCAGGCGACGAAAGAGATCGCCACCCTCATCCAGACGGTGCAGAACGGCATCGAGGAATCGGTGGCCGCCATGGATGCCAGCCTCAAGCAGGTCGAGTCTGGCTCGGCCCTCGCCGGCGAGGCGGGCCAGGCGCTGGCCGAGATCCTCGCCGCATCGCGCCAAGTAAGCGATCAGGTCGCCGAGATCGCCTCGGTGGCGCAAGAGATGTCCGCCGCCTCCAGCGACCTGGTGGGCGCCATGGACAGCGTCTCCGCCGTGGTGGAAGAGAACACCGCCGCCGCCGAGGAATCGGCCGCCGCCAGCGGCGAAATCTCGGCCGCTATGGAGAGCGTGGTGAGCGTCTCGGAAGAGAACTCGGCCGCCGCCGAGGAGGTGGGCGCCATGACCGAGGAGATGAGCGCCCAGGCGGAAGAAATGACCGCCAGCGCCCAGTCACTGTCCGAGATGGCCCAGAGGCTGCAGCAGTTGGTGGCGCAGTTCCGCATCCCCACCAACGGGCGCCACGCCGACGATGAGGGCGCGCACATGCCGCACGCGACGGCGCTGCCCCCCGCCCCTCGGCAGCACACCGCCGCGAGGCCGGCGCGCGCCCTGGAGCCCGCGGTGTCGGGCAACGGGAACGGCCGACACTAGCGGCGCTGATGGGTGTACGGGTAGTCACGAGATAGGTAACCGCGGAGAACGCCGAGGGCGCAGACGTACGGGGTACATCCCCCACAATCGCTCTCGGCGTTCTCGCCGTTCAGCTTTGGTTGACGTTATATCCGTTCGGTGCTAGAATCACGATGAAAGACGGCGAGCAGGAGGAGTAGGCGGACGCGCGCTGCTAGAGATGAGGGGTCACCGGCTGCAAGCCCCTCTCAGTAGTGGCCGCCCAAGGTCGCCTGGGAGTCGATCGGTCGAAATCAGCAGTAGGCCGATACGGGTGCGCCCGTTACCGCGCTAGAGAGCGGCGTTGCGCCTCGGATGGGGCCCAGCGCCGAAGCGGAGTGGTACCGCGGAAGGCGCCCCCTTTCGTCTCCAGACGAAAGGGGGTTTTTGCGTTCGCGGGCGACAACCACAGTGGACACAGAGAACGCAGAGAACACGGGGAGAAGGAGAATCACTCTTTCCTTTCTGTGCCCTCTGCTCTCTGCGGTCTCTGTGGTTAGTCTCCTCTCGTCGCGCGCACTCACGAGGAGTGACGATCATGGAGAGCGCACGAACAACGGAGGCGACGACGTGGCGCACCGGCAGGTACGATGCGCCCACCATCGAGGAGCGCTGGCAGCGTTTCTGGGACGACGAGCAGGTCTATGCCTTTGACCGGCGCGGCGTGGGGCCGGTCTATGCCATCGACTCGCCGCCGCCCACGGTCTCGGGCGAGCTACACCTGGGGCACTGCTACTCCTACGCCCAGACCGATTTCATCGCCCGCTACCGGCGCATGCGCGGCGACAACGTGTTCTACCCCATGGGGTGGGACGACAACGGCCTCCCCACCGAGCGCCTCGTGGAGCAGCGCCTGGGGATCGCGCCGCGCAACGTGAGCCGCGAGAGCTTTATCGACGCCATCCGCGACGTGAGCGCCCGCCTCGAGAAGGGGTACGAGCGCCTGTGGCGGCGGCTGGGGCTGAGCGTCGACTGGCGCCACACCTACACCACCGTCTCGGCGGAGGCGCAGCGCGCCTCCCAGTACTCGTTCATCGACCTGTACCGCCAGGGGCTGGTCTACCGCCGCTCTGCGCCCACCATCTGGTGCCCGACGTGCGGCACGGCCATCGCCCAGGCCGAGGTAGACGACCTGGAGCGCGACACGACCATGGTGACGCTGGCGTTCGGCCTGGAGGCCGGGGGCTCGCTGCCCATCGCCACCACGCGGCCGGAACTGCTCCCCGCCTGCGTGGCGGTGTTCGTCCATCCCGACGACGCGCGCTACCGGGATCTGGTGGGCCGGCGCGCCATCACGCCACTCTTTGGGCAGCATATCCCGATCCTGACGGACTATCGCGTCGACCCGGAAAAGGGCACCGGCGCGGTGATGAGCTGCACCTTTGGCGACGCCACCGACGTGGAGTGGTGGTACACGCACCGCCTGCCCCTCATCGCCGTGCTGGACCGTGAGGGGCGCCTCACGGCCCCCGCCGGCCCCTACGCCGGGCTGACGGTGGCCCAGGCGCGGGCGCGCATCATCGCTGACCTGGAGCGCGAGGGGCTGGTCCTCGAGCGGCGGGCCATGCGTCAAACGGTGCGCGTCCACGACCGCTGCGACACGCCCATCGAGCACATCGAGACGCGCCAGTGGTTCGTGCGCCTGCTTGACCACAAGGAGGAGCTGTTGGAGGCGGGGCGCCGCATCGCCTGGCATCCCGCGTCGATGCACGCCCGCTACGAGACGTGGGTGCAGAACCTGAGCTGGGACTGGATCATCTCCCGCCAACGCACCTATGGCGTGCCCTTTCCCGTGTGGCACTGCCGCCAGTGTGACGCCGTGGTGCTGGCCGACGAGGGGAGCCTGCCCATCGACCCACGCACGGCCGCCCCGCCGCGTCGCTGCGACTGCGGTAGCGGGGACCTGGAGCCCGAACCGGACGTGATGGACACCTGGGCGACGTCGTCGGTGAGCCCGCAGATCGCCGGCGGCTGGCTGGAGGATCCCGAGCTGTTCGCACGGGTGTTCCCCATGGCGCTGCGGCCCCAGGCGCACGACATCATCCGCACCTGGGCATTCTACACCGTGGCCAAGTCGTGGTACCATCACGGCCAGGTGCCCTGGGCGCACGTGGCCATCTCCGGGCACGGGCTGTCGCCCGAGGGGGGCAAGATCAGCAAGTCGCGCGGCGGCGCCAGCCTGGCGCCCGACGACGTCATGGCGCGCTATTCCGCCGACGCGGTGCGCTACTGGGCGGCGGGCACCGGCCTGGGGCGCGACGCCATAGTGCACGAGCCGACCTTTGCCGTGGGGCAGAGGCTGGTGACCAAGCTGTGGAACGTGGCGCGCTTTGCCGCGCGCTTCCTGGAGAATTTCGATCCCGGCGGGCACGAAACGTCCCGGGAGCCCGCCGATCGCTGGCTCCTGTCGCGATTGGCGCGCACCGTCACGGCGGCCACGGCAGCGTACGAGGCGTACGACCACGTGGCGGCCAAGGAAGAGACCGAGGCGTTCTTTTGGAATGCCCTCGCCGACAACTATGTCGAGATGGTCAAGCAGCGGCTGTACGAGCTGGAGGAGGGCGACCCGCGACGCGAGGGCGCGCGCTGGACGCTATACCAGGCGCTCCTGACGGTGCTCCAGCTCTTGGCGCCCATCATGCCCTACATCACCGAGGAGCTGTACCAGGCGCTGTTCGCCGCCACGCAGCCGGCGCGCTCGGTCCACCGCGGCGCCTGGCCGGAGACAAGGGCAGAGTGGGGCGACGAGTCGGCCGAGACGACGGGCGAGGCCCTCGTCGGCATCGCCACAGCCGTGCGCCGGAGCAAGTCGGAGCGTCGGGCGCGCCTCAGCACCCCGCTGCGCGCACTGACGCTCGGCACAGCGGACGACGGCCTGCGCGCAGCGCTGTCCGCCGCCGCCTTGGACATCCGCAGCGTCACGCGCGCCGAGGCCGTGCACCTCATCGAGGCAGCGGACGGTCTCGACATCGAGATTCCCGAGGCGCCGGGACTGCGAATGCATATTGTTGAGTGAGAGTGGTGGAACGCGGATGAACGCGGATATCGCGGATTGCCACGGATACAAACCTATGTAGTGATGAATTCATTCGTTTCCTCTCTATAGCAGCAAAGAACGAATAACTTCGTCACTACATAGTCGGAAAAAGATCCGCGGAATCCGCGTTTCATGAATCAACCGGGAGAATGCCTCTATGAAAGCACCGTTGCCCGCCGAGATGCCGCGCACCTTTGATGGCGCCGAGATGGAAAAGGCGCTGTACGACTGGTGGGAGGCGCAGGGCTATTTCAAGCCGCGCATCGAGCCGGGGGTCAAGCCGTTCGTCATCTCCATGCCCCCCCCCAACGTCACCGGCGCCCTGCACCTGGGGCACGCCATCACGGCGGCGGTGGAGGATGCCCTCATCCGCCACCACCGCATGACGGGGCGCCCCACCCTGTGGGTGCCCGGCACCGACCACGCCGGCATCGCCACCCAGAACGTGGTGGAGCGCGAACTCGCCAAGGAAGGGCTCACGCGCCACGACCTGGGGCGCGAGCGCTTTATCGAGCGCGTGTGGGAGTGGAAACGCGTCTACCACGAGCGCATCAGCACCCAGCACCGCCGCCTCGGCGTGTCGTGCGACTGGGACCGCGAGCGCTTTACCATGGACGAGGGGCTCTCCCGTGCCGTGCGCGAGGCGTTCGTGCGCCTCTACCGGCAGGGCCTCATCTATCGCGGCGCCTACCTGGTGAACTGGTGCCCGCGCTGCGGCACAGCCGTGTCGGACCTGGAGGTGGAGCACGAGGAGGAGGATTCGCACCTCTGGCACGTGCGCTACTGGGATGACGCCCACGAGCACTCCATCACCGTGGCCACCACGCGCCCCGAGACGATCCTGGGCGACACCGCCGTGGCGGTGCATCCCGACGACGCCCGCTACCGCGACCTCATCGGGATGACGGTGCGCCTGCCCATCATCGGCCGCGCCATACCCATCATCGCCGACGAGGCGGTAGACCCCGCCTTTGGCACCGGCGCCGTCAAGGTGACGCCCGCCCACGACCCGGTGGACTATGAGATCGGGCAGCGGCACAACCTCGAGGCGATCAACGTGATGAACGAGGACTCGACAATGAATGCGGCGGCCGGGCCCTTCGAGGGGCAGGACCGCTTCGAGTGCCGCAAGAACCTGGTGGCCGCCATCGAGGAGATGGGCGACCTCGTCAAAGTCGAGCCGTACCGCCACTCCGTGGGGCACTGCCAGCGCTGCAACACCATCGTCGAGCCGCGCATCTCGACCCAGTGGTTCGTGCGCATGAAGCCTCTCGCCGAGCCGGCCATCGAGGCGGTGCGGGATGAGGGAACGGGGTCCGTTCCCCGCGTCCGCATCGTGCCAGAGCGCTTTACCAAGATATACAACGACTGGCTGGAGAACATCCGCGATTGGTGCATCTCGCGGCAGCTCTGGTGGGGACACCGCATCCCGGTCTGGTATTGCCAGAGCTGCGGTGAACAGATCTGCAGCGTCGAGGACCCCACGGGCTGCACGAAATGCGGCAGCGGCGACATCCATCAGGACGAGGACGTGCTCGATACCTGGTTCTCGTCGGGGCTGTGGCCCTTCTCCACGCTCGGCTGGCCGGAAGAGACGGAGGACCTGGCCTACTTTTACCCCACGTCGGTGCTCGAGACGGGGTACGACATCCTTTTTTTCTGGGTGGCGCGCATGATCATGATGGGCCTCGCCATGACGGACGAGGTGCCGTTCGACACCGTCTACCTCCACGGGCTGATCCGTAACGAAGAGGGAAAAAAGATCAGCAAGTCGATGCCCGATGCCTGGCGCTACGACCCGCTCTATATGATCGACGAGTACGGCCAGGACGCGCTACGGTTCACCCTGCTCACCGGCTCGACGCCGGGCAACGACATGAGGCTGGCGCCCAGCCGCGTGGAGGCCAACCGCAACTTTGGCAACAAGATCTGGCAGGCGGCGCGTTACGTGTTGGGGAACCTGGGAAGTAGCCCGGAGCGCTACACTCCGCCGACCGACGGGATCGCCCCAAGGGCCGATATGGACGCCGCCGATCGCTGGATCCTCAGCCGCTACCATCGCCTGGTGGGCGAGGTGCAGCGCCTCATCGACGGCTATCAGCTCGGCGAGGCGGGGCGCCAGATCTATGATTTCGTCTGGAGCGAATACTGCGACTGGTACATCGAGATGACCAAGGTGCGCCTCCGCGACGATGCACAGGCCACCGAGGCGGAGGATGCGCGCCGAGTGCTCGTCTATGTGCTGGACGGCTGCCTGCGGTTGCTGCACCCCTACATGCCGTTCATCACCGAGGCGATCTGGCAGTACCTGCCCCACGGCGCGACGGACGGCCAGGCGGAGCCGGCGCTCATCGTGGCCGCCTGGCCCCAGGCGGGCGCGCTGGACGAGGCCGCCGAGGACCAGATGGACGACCTCATGGAGTTGGTCCGCGCCGTCCGCAACGCGCGCAGCGAGTACGACGTGGAGCCGGGCCGGCGCATCGCGGCGATCATCGCCGCGGGGGAGCGGCTCCCCTTCTTGCGGGCGCAGGCGCGGGCCCTGGCGGCCCTGGCGCGCATCGACGAGGGACGCCTCGAGCTACACGCCTCCCTCGACGCCCCGCCGGAAAAGGCGCTGACGCTGGTGGTGGGCGGCGCGACCTGCTACCTGCCCATGGCGGCGCTGGTCGACCTCGATCGCGAGCGGGCCCGGCTGGAGGGCGAGATCGATCAGGTGAACCAGGAGATCGCCCACTCGGAGCGCTTGCTGTCGAACCAGGGGTTCGTGAACAAGGCGCCCGAGGCGGTGGTGCAGAAGGAGCGCGACAAGCTGGCCGAGAGCCGCGAACGCCGTACCCGGCTCCAGGAGCGCCTGGCTGGCCTCGCCTAGCGGACGGGGAGAGGAACCACAGAGGCCACAGAGGGTCCACAGAGACCACGGAGGAAGGAGATGTATCTATCCTCCGCGGTCTCGGCATCTTTTACCGCCTCGTTCTACGCGCATGCGCCCATTCCTTCCACGTCCAGATGGACGATCCGCGTCGGCACGCTCTATAATGGAGGTGTAGTGTGTGCCGCGCGCCTCGCGCGCGTACTGAGGGGTGAAAGGGAGAGAACATGGGCAGTCGATCCGCCTTTGTGATCGGGTTCATCGTGGGCGTCATCGTGGGATGGATGCTGGGGATCCTGTCGGCGCCCCAGTCGGGGCAGGAGATGCGGGAGGCCCTCGGCGAGCGCGCCGTGGAGCTACGGGAGCGCGCCGAGGGGGTAGCGGCCCGCGCGCGGCGTGAGGCGATGGATGCCAAGCGCGAGGTCGAGGACGAGATCGTCGGCTAGCACGCCGCCATACGCCCATCGCGCCATCGTGGCGGATTCGTGCGTTCTCCTGCCCCGTGGGACCACCGGTGACAGGTTGCAGGTTCCAGGTTACAGGCTCCAGCGTGCGACCACGCTAGAGCCTGTAACCGCGTTGTACCCAACGCACAACCTGTGACAACTGCAATGCATGCGCGTGTCAGCCGGTCGCCGCGCTCGGCTTGCGCCCGCGACGCAGGGCCCGCACCACGAGCCACACGATCACGGCGGGGATGATGAACACCGGCGAGAAGATGAGCAGGTAGATCCCCACATCGATCACCACCTGCGCAAAGGAGAGCAGGGAGCGCAGCGCATCGGACGCCGTCACCAGTGGGCTCCAGCGGTACGAGTCGACCACGGCCCCGGGCGTTGCCTTGGGGCGAATCTCCATCGTGATGGTCGCCAGGGCCGTCATGCGCTCCAGGTACTGGGAGCGTCCCTTGAGCGACTCGATCTGGCCGCGGATGCTGGTGAGTTCGCGGTGAATGGCCAGGATCTCTTCCGCCTTACCACGGTTCTCGCGCACCTCGGTGAGGAGCGCCAGCAACTCGGTCTCGGTGGCCTCCAGGTTGCGCAGCCGCGCCTGGATGTCGGTGTACTCCTCGGTCACGTCCTGGCCCGATGACGTCTCGCGCTCCACCTTGAGCGCCATGCCGCGCAGCGCCTCGAGCGCCGCGTCCAGCGATTCGGCTGGCACGCGGATGGTGACCTGGGCCATGGCCTGGGTGTCGTTGATCATCCAGCGGTTCGAGTCGGCGATGTACCCCTCATAGCTGGCGACCAGCGAGCGCACCTCGTTCAGCGCCGCGTCGGTGTCCTCCACCAGCACCGTCATGTTCACCGTGCGGATGATCATGCGCTGCTGGAGGGCGGCGTCGCTGGCGGCATAGCCCCGGCTCCCCTCCTCCCCGTACGACGCCGGCGCCTCGGCGGGCTGGGCCGGCGCCACCGCACCGGCGCCGGCCATGGACTGCTTCTCCGCCTCCACGGCCACCTCGTAGGCCGCCTCGTCGCGGGACATCTGGGCGGGCTTGCCGGCGCAGCCACCAACCAGCACCATCACCAGTATCAGGGCGAAAACGGCGATCCACCTGCTCGTCCTCATGGGTTCCTCCTCGGTGCGACTATGCAAGGCTTACAGGTCTGAGACGTACTTCTGGTACCGGTGGTTCCCCCCCATTCATCAGCCCGGCTTGGGGCGCGCGGACGCGACCGACTCGATGCATAGGGCGGGAGCGGGCGGACACGCAGGTCCGCCCCTACGGCATCGTGTGTCCGCTCACGCTCGCGGGAACTGCGGTCATGGTAGGGGCGGACCTGCGTGTCCGCCCTGCCTTGACCTATGTTTCTACCCGCGGTGCCCGCCGTTAGCGCGCTACCAGCCCAGTTCGAGGCGGGCGCTGTTGCGGGTGGGCAGGTTGGCCGCGCGAATGCGGCGCTGCGCCTCGGCGATGTCGTACTCGACGCGGCGATGCTCGATGGTCGCCGCGTCCGTGTCCAGCAGCATATAGGCGGCGCGGGGGTCGCCGTCACGGGGTTGGCCGACGCTGCCGGGGTTGACGATGTAGCGCCCCTCGGTAAGGGGGAAGGGGCTCCCCTCCTCGGGCTGCATCGCCAGGCAATCGCGCCGGTCGGGCATGTCGCGAAAGATCACCGGCACGTGGGTGTGACCCACCAGGCAGAACGAGGTGTCGAAATGACCAAAGCTCTGCTTCGCCACGCTAGTATAGATGAGGTACTCCCAGATAGGATATCGCGGGCTGCCGTGAGCCAGCGTCCACTCCCCCTCCACGAGGACCTGAGGCAGGGCATCGACGTAGCTCCACGACTGGGGCGCGAGGACCTCGCGCGTCCAGAGGTTGGAGCGACGGGCGTCGATGTTGAAATCCTCCAGGTTCAGCTTGCCCAGCGCGCCCCAGTCGTGGTTGCCGGCGATCGCCTTGTGTTCGAGCCCGTTGAGCCGGGCGATGCATTCATTGGGCTCGGCGCCGTACCCCACCACGTCCCCCAGCGACCAGAGCATATCGAACGCCCCGGCGTCCTTCAGGACGGCCTCCAGGGCGGGGAGGTTGCTGTGAATATCGGAAACCACCAGCACGCGCATCGATCACCTCGAGGCAACACGCAACGTGAACGTCGCGAGTGTATCACCCGCGCGGGTCGGGCGCAAGCGAACGAGAAGGTTGTGTGTTGTGCGTTGTGGGTTGTGGGTTGTGGGTTGCGCCTGTTCCAGGTTACAGGTGGCAGGTTACAGGCTAACGTGAGACCATGCGCGAGGGCCTGGCAACCTGCCACCTGCGACCTGTGACCGCCCGCGGGCAACACACAACGCACAACCGGGAACCAGGAACCCGCAACTCGGAACCCGCAACCCGAAATCGGTGCCGCTATAGCATCTCCAGAAGCAGCCGCACGCCACGCTCGACGACGGGGCCGCAGCGCTTGTCTATCTCGGGCATGGTGTTGCGCACCGCCTCGCACTGCGCACTGCCAAACTCCTCGATGAAACGCTCGCGGTAGCGACAGACCAGCTCGTAGAACGCCTTGTCGTCCTCCGTCGGCTCGAGGCGGCCGCGCGTGGCGCCCAGGATGAGCGCCGCGCCTGCCAGGACGCCGCACAGCTCCTGGCGACATCCCCCAAGCCCGCCGCCAAAGGGGTTGCTGGCGCGGATGAGGACCTCGGGCGTCTTGCCCATGAGGTGATCGCCCACGGCGATCACGGTGGCCTCGCTGCAATGGTGCCCCGCCAGGTAGAGCGTACGGGCGTGGGCCAGGACGGCATCGGTAGCGTTGGACATTATCATCTCCTGTATGGAATCGAGCGCTATGGCCCGGGCAGTCGGCGTTGATATTCCCCGGGCGGGCAGGCGGTGGGTGTCAGTCCCCCAGGAACTCGAACACCCAGACGCGATCCTCTTGGTAGACGGCGCGGAAATGCGGGCTATCCGCGAGTTCCGCCGGATCCAGCACGTCGGGGCCGGCATAGTTGACGCGCCCCTGGTGCTGGCCGATGTAGACGTGGGTCACACCGTGCTCCCGCAGCGCCACCAGCGCCCCCTCGTCGTCGAGACGCGCACCCTGCAGCGCGGCGGTGAGGCCGTTCACCCACAGGCGGTACTCCGGCCGCGGTCCCGTCTCGGCGACATACGTCAGCGGCGGCAGCGTCGTGGCGCGCCCCGCCAGCAGCGGCAGCCACCAGCCCGCGTCCGAGCCTACCACCGATGACCCCTCGTAGGCAAAGAAGGCGTTCACGAGAAAGCGGGCGTCGTCCGGCGTGTGCGTCGCGATCCACCCCGCCGCCCGCACGTCGGGGCGCGTGACGAGCGCGTGGGCGCCGGGGTCGGGCTCCGCGAGACGCTCCGTCGCCCCCCACGCACCGATCATGAGGACCGCGGCCGTCAGGGCGACGGGCGCCATGCGTGACCTCCACATCGTCGCGAACCACCCCAGCGCCGCGCCAAGGAACACGGCGGCGGGGATGTACGCGGCGATGAACAGGGCAAAGTTGGTGATCATGCCCGCCCCAGGGAGGCCCAGCAGCTGCGGATTGACGAGTAGAAAGGCGCCCAGCCACCACAGCGCTACCAGAGCGGCCGTGCGCTCCCGCCTCCAGAGGCTCCACCCGACGGCGAGGGGCAGCGCCAACCACACCCAGACGGGGAGGTAGGTGGACATGTTGCCGGCGACAGCGGCCAAGTCACCGGGCGCCGCGTCGGGCGCCGCCGAAGCCACCACCTGCCCCCAGACGAGGCGCGAGATCGCACCTGTCAGCACGTTCAGGTACCACGGCAGCGCCAGCAGCAGCGCGCCGCCCCCCAGCAGCGCCGTCCTGCCGAGGGCGCGCCCCCTCAGCGCCCCGCCCGACAGCGCCAGCGCCATCAGGAACAGGGGCGCGGCGAGGAGCAGGACGCGATAGTGGGTCAGGGAGAGGCCCGCCAGGGTCAGGATCGCCGGCACGAGGACACGCCAACCGCCCTTGAGCACACCATCAGGGGCTTCCAGCGCCTCGAGGCAGAGGCAGGCCATCGCCGGCAGGATCACCTGCCCGGCGAGCTGCGTGTAGCGCCCCCAGTTCAGGTAGGCCATGGGCATGGGCGAGAGCAACCCGGCGACCAGCACGGCGCCCACCCCCGCCCAGCGACTGCTGCCGACCCGCGCCGCCAGCGGGTAGAGAGCCAGCGCCGCTAGGACGTTCAGGACCTGCCCCATCCACAGCGTGGCGTCCGCCGCACCCAGCCCCGTCAGCCAGTGGAGCGCCGCCGCCAGGGCGTGGAAGCCATAGTGATAGGAAAAGCTGAGCAGGTCGGCGTAGGGGCGCCAATCGTCGAACAGCCCCCCGCGATCGATGAGCAGGCGCGCGATCATGGTGTGCTGGAAAGCGTCGCCCCACATGGGCGCCTCCAGCGACCCGATAGGGAGGAAGCGGGTGACGACGATGAGCGCCACCACGCCGGCCAGCGCCACGTGCGGCCAGAACGCCTCGTGGCCCCGGAGGTCGGATAACCGCGGACGCACCAGGGGCCGGCCTTGGCGCCACCAACGCGCCAGCAGCACCCCCAGGGAGACGATGCCGATCACCCAGGGATAGGCGCGCCCCAGCCGCAAGCCGACGAGGTCGGCGAGGAGAAACAGGATCGGGTGGAGCGCCGCGCCGAGCCCCGCCGCCAGCCCCAGACGCTCCGGCGAGCCATACCAGTCGCGAGAGCTGCGCAAGAGCGCCAGGAGCGCCAGCCCGGGCACGACGAGCAAGAACACGGCGGCCAAGCCGATGGGCAGCCAGGTGGTCAGCACCTGCGCCGCCAGGCCCACGAGCATCGTCCGGCGATCGAACGCCAACCGAAAGGCGAGCTGCGCGTCCTGGGACGCGCCGTCGATAGCGAGCGCGCCATGCAGGTAGGCGCCCCCCGGCGCCGTGGCCAGGCGCACCCTCCCGGGGCCAGAGTACGAGAGTTCGGCGCGATAGTAGCGCTGGCGCGCGTCACGTCGCGGCGGGAAGGCGAGGCGCACCCAGCCCCCCTCCTCGGGCACGGCGACGCGCGCCTCGGCCACGGGAGCGGCAGCCGCGGACTCGTCGGCGCCGTCCGGCTCGTAGAGGCGCAGGGCGACCTCGCCGCCGGCTCCCTCCGGCGTCACGTGGATCTCGAACCCCTCCAACCCCTCGTGGTGGGCAACGAACGTCTGGCCGACGGTCCCGCTCGACTCCAGCCACACCTCGGCAGCCATGACCGGTGCCTGCTCGCGCACCACCGACGAGCAGCCGGTGACGCCCACGAGCGCCAACAGCGCCAGGGCCAGGAGCACGAGGCGCGCGCCCGCCAGGGACGCGAGCAGCCGCCGGCCGGGTGGGTTGGGAGGGACGATCACGGCATCACGCTCCAGGCATCGGGTTCAGGCGCGCGTGTGCAGCACGAGGCCGGCCCCCGGCCCAGGCACGCAGTGGAACACGCGGGCGGTACCGCCCGTCTGGCGATGATAGGCCTCGGCCACCGACGCGCCAAAGGACGATGCCTCCTCGCGCTCCACCAGCGCCACGATACAGCCGCCCCAGCCGGCGCCGGTGAGGCGGGCACCGAGGGTCCCGGGGTGTGCGCGGGCGGCCTCCACCAGCACCTCGATCTCGGGGATGCTGATCTCGTAATCGTCGCGGGCGCTGGCGTGCGCCTCGTCCATGAGCCGCCCCAGGGTGGTCATATCTCCCGCCTCCATGGCGGCGACGGCTCGCAGGACGCGCTGGTTCTCCGTCACCACATGCCGGCAGCGGCGGCGGACCAGGTACTCGGCGCTCTGGGGGAGGACCCCGCCGTTCAGCAGGCGAGCCAGGTCGATCCCCAGGGCCGGCAGGTCCGCGGCGGCGATGCGCTCGGGCAACACGGGCTCCAACTCCTCCCACGGCAGCGCCGAGACGTCGCGCAGGTGGGTGATGCCCGGGTACCTCGCACCAAGAAGGTGGATGCCGATGCGCCCCTCGGCCACGCGTTGGTTAAAGTGGGGGCCCGTGTTGCGGTGGCGCACGCCACTATCCACCACCATCACGGCATGGCTCGCTGGCAGCGGCACGCGACTGTAGGCATAGCCATCCGGGCCGGGCCGGCAGTCGAGAAAGAGGGCGTGGCCGCGCTGTGAGAGCAGCGAGGCGAAATGGTCCATCACCCCGCCGCGCGTGCCCACGTACCACTCGGCGCGGCTGCAGCGTTCGGCCAGCGCGGGCCCCTCCAGTGAGAGACAATTCAGACCGGCGAGGGCCACGGCCGCCGCCACGGTGAGGGCCGACGAGGACGACACGCCCGCCCCGCGGGGCACTCCGTAGGGAGGTGCGCCGTCCACCACCACGTCCATGCCGCGCAACCCCGGGCCGCACTCGCGCTCCAGGAGTTGCGCCGCGCCCTGAACATAGTTCGCCCAGTCGCCCACGGGCCGCGGCGGCACGTCGGGGGAGATGGGGAAGGAGCGTTCGGTGAACTCGGCCTCGACGTTCGCCAAGTGGACGGCCGCGTCGGGCCGCTGCCGGGCAAAGAGGAGGACGTCCCGATCGAGCGCCACGGGCAGCACGTAGCCATGGTGGTAATCCGTGTGCTCTCCGATCACGTTGACGCGGCCGGGCGCGCGGAACACGGCCACCTCGCCGGGGCCGTAGCGCGCGCCAAAGGCGGTCAGCCCACGGCGATAGCGCTCGACTTGGGCGTCGAGCACCTCTCGATCCTGACCATACACGCGTTCCAGAGCATCACGCAGCAGCCCACTCGTCATGTTCTTCGCCTCCCGTCGTGAGGCGGGAGTATAGCATCGAGGCGCGCCCCCGGCAATGTGGCCCGAGACCCCGCCGGCGCACGATTTGCGCCCCCTCCCCTGCGCCGCTATAATCGCCAGGCACGTACGGGCGCCCGGCATCCCGCCGGAGCCCGGTAAGCAACGGAGCCCAGCGAGGAGATCATCCACCCCCATGTCCAGCAACGAGGTCCTCGTCAGCGTCGTCATCCCCACCTACAACGAGGAAGAAGCGATCCGGGTCGTGCTCGATGACGTGACGTGCGCCTGCGAGTCGCTGGATTGTGGTTGGGAGATCCTCGTGGTGAACGACGGCTCCACCGACCGCACCTGTGCCATCTGTGAGACCTATCCCCACGTGCGCGTGGTGGGGCACCGGCGCAACCTGGGCAACGGCGCCGCCCGCACCACGGGGATCAAGGCCGCCCGGGGCGAGTATGTGGTGATGATCGACGCCGATGCCACCTATCCGGCGGACGAGATCCCGCGCATGGTGAAGGAACTCGAGACCTGCGACATGGTCATCGGCGCGCGCGAGAAGGAGATGGGCACGCTCAAGTGGCTGCGCTCGGCCGCCAAGGAGTTCATCCGGCTGCTGGCGTCGTACCTCACCGAGACGCGCATCCCCGACCTGAACTCAGGCCTGCGCGCCATGAAGCGCGACCTGGTGCCCCAGTTCTTTGGCATCCTGCCGACCACCCACTCGTGGGTGAGCACCATCACCATGGCGTTCCTGAGCAGCGGCTACGAGGTGCGCTGGGTGGCGATCCCCTACTACCGGCGCATCGGGCGCTC
>Ga0123328_1001348_pt1 | contig 24144 bp, 16 predicted proteins | sample BioC12SIPDNA_2_FD_89702 | JGI IMG/M metagenome (GOLD analysis project Ga0123328, IMG submission 89702) | Anaerobic biogas reactor microbial communites from Washington, USA - Biogas_R1_A C12 SIP DNA | ecosystem: Engineered > Bioreactor > Anaerobic > Unclassified | place: Washington, USA...
ATCAGGTGATGGTGCACCGCCGAGGCTGCTAACAAAGCTGGAATGCCCGCGTACATCGAGTCCGCAGTGCGATCCGACAGAATCAGGATCGTCGCCCCGTCCGTGATCGCCTGCGAGGCCGACGCACAGAGTTCCTCCAATGCCTGGCTCAAAGCCTCCTCGCCCTCAGTGACCCGGAAAACCGTCGGCAAAGTCACGGACCGCAACCCTTCCACATCCAGTTGACGCAGCTTCTGCAATTCCTGATTACTCAAGATCGGCTGCTCCAGCCGCAACTGCTGGCAATGCCCCGGCGTCTCCTGAAACAGATCGCCTTCCGCTCCAAGGTTCGTGATGTTCGAGGTGACGATCTCCTCTCGGATGGCATCGAGCGGCGGGTTGGTCACCTGGGCGAAAAGCTGCTTGAAGTAGCTGTAGAGCAGTGGAGCCCGGTCGCTGAGCACTGCCAGGGGAGTATCCGTCCCCATCGAGCCGATCGGCTCCTCGCCCTGGTTGGCCATCGGGCCCATGATGATTCGCAGATCTTCCAGCGTATAGCCAAATGCCCGCTGCCGGATGTGCAAGGTCTTGAAGTCGTACTCCGGCCAGTGCTCCGGCTCCGGTAAATCCGCCAGCTTGACCAGTCGCTCATCCAGCCACACCCGGTAAGGACGCCGCCTCGCGAGCCCTTCCTTGATCTCCTCGTCAGGTACAATCCGCGCCGCGTCCGTATCCACCAGGAACATGCGACCCGGCTCCAGCCTGCCCTTGCTGGCTATCATCTCCGGAGACACTTCGACCACGCCGGTCTCCGAGGCCATGATCACGTACCCGTCCTTGGTCACCATATACCGCGACGGACGCAACCCGTTACGATCGAGCACCGCACCAATCACCTTGCCATCGGTGAAGGCGATCGAGGCCGGCCCATCCCACGGCTCCATCAGGCACGAGTGGTATTCATAGAACGCTCGCTTCGCGTCGCTCATCGTCGCGTGATGCTGCCATGCCTCAGGGATCAGCATGGCCACGCAGTGCGGCAGAGGCCGGCCGGTGTGGTAGAGCAACTCAACCGCGTTATCCAGAATGGCCGAATCACTGGCGTTCGGCGTCATGGTCGGCAGGATCTTGGCCATGTCGTCGCCGAACAACGGGGAAGCAAAAAGCTTCTCGCGAGCGTGCATCCAGTTGATGTTACCCCGCAGGGTATTGATCTCGCCGTTGTGACACATGAAACGGAAGGGCTGCGCCAAATCCCAGGTCGGGAAGGTGTTCGTGCTGTAACGCTGATGCACCAAGGCCAACCCCGACTTCAAGCTCGGGTCCGCCAAATCAGGAAAATACTGCCGAATCTGCGGCGCCAACAACAGTCCTTTGTAAGTCAGCGTGCGGTGCGAAAGACTGGGCATGTAGAAGAAGCTCGCCTGCTCCAAACCGGACTCACGAGCCCAGCGCTCCGCCAGCTTGCGGATCACGAATAGCTTCCGCTCAAACGCCCCATCGTCCGCAACGCCCGCACCACGACCAATGAAGATCTGCCGAACCACGGGCTCGACCGCCCGGGCCACCCGCCCGATCACCTCGCTGTTCCGCGGCACGTCGCGCCAGCCAAGGCACTCCTGTCCCTCCTCGCGTACGATCGCCCGCAGAATCTCTTCACACCGCTGCCGCTCGTCGGACTCATTCGGCAAAAACACCAAGCCCGTGCCATACTCGTGCAGTCCGGGCAGCCGAATGCCGGCCTCCGAGGATGCGTTGACCAGAAACTCATGCGGAATCTGAATCAGTACCCCGGCCCCGTCACCCGTGTTCGCGTCGCAACCGCAGGCACCCCGGTGCTCCAAGTTGACCAGAATCTCCAGGGCTTTGTGCACAATATCGTGCGACTTGATGCCCTTCAGGCTCGTGATGAAACCCACCCCACAGGCCGAATGCTCGGTAAACGGGTCGTACAGCCCCTGCCTGCTCAATGACTGAAACCACTCCATGGGTCAAACCGTCGCTTTCGCGGCTGAGCGTCGGTCACCAGTGTGCCCCCCCTGGGAGCCTTCCGGCCGACGCCGATATGAAGATTCGCTTTGCTCCGGCCGTTCCACCGACCGGCTCTCGTCCAAGCTATGCAGTCCTCGGATCACGCCAATGTAAGCCTGCTCGGTCGGCGTACGGGGTCGGCGGCGATGGATGATCCCCAGCGGGCGACTCATCCGGGGATGGTCCAGGGCAACAGTCACTAGGGTTCCCGCCGCCACCATGGGCTCCTCGCACCACGGCACAACCGCCAGTCCACGACCACCCTTCGGATACGACAGCAAGCCCAAATCCGCTTCCTCGGTCAGGACTCGCTCGACCACCTCGTCCGGATGCAGGTAGGCGAGGCAGACCCGGGCGTTCGGATACAGCCGGGCAAACTGCTGCACATAACGGCTCATGCCGCTCAGTCCCACCGAGTAGATCGCCGCCACGCTCACCACGCCCGACACCGCGTTCCGCAGTGATCGCACCTGAGCCTCAACCGCCCCGTACTGCTCGACCAGCAATTTGCATCCGTCGTAGTACACCTGCCCCTCCGGGGTCAGGGTGAACGGCCGCTTTGAGCGATCCAGCAACCGCACCACAAGGCTTCGTTCCAGCTGCAAGACATTCTGGCTCGCCGCCGACTGCGAAACCCGATTCATGGCTGCCGCACGCGAGAACCTGCGTTGCCGGACCACGTCACAGAAGATCTTGATGGCCTCCAAGTACATTGCATCTCCATGCTAGCATCACGCAGACTAATGTCAAGTCGATTCTTCTATTGATATTGCTGATATTTATGATCTCGCTCCGAAGAGGCCACCCGAATGTGTGTAAGTCATTGAGTGACAATATGATATGCGAACTTCACAAGCGACGACCCGGCGGTCGGCGAGGTGCGCCAATGCCCCAAAGAACATGCTCTCGACCGCGTTGCTGTTGTGGGACGGTCCGCTGGAGCATGCGTTTGCCTCCAGCGCAGGCATGTGGGCGGGTTTGCGGGATAGCCAGGAGCGGCTATAGTGCCCATCTTTGGGCCGGTGCCCCGTTTGGCCAACCGGCGCGCCGGCTAGCCATGGCCAGTTGGCGCGATTTACTGGCATGCCAAGGGCGTCCTGGCAGGAGTGAAATCAGTCAATGCGGAGGGCACCACATGCCGCTGCTCGTGACCGGCAGTATCGGAATCGATGACCTCAAGACGCCGCACGGCGAAGCCCGAGGCGTAATCGGCGGTTCCGCTGTGCACTTCGCTTTGGCCGCCAAGCTCTTCACCGAGGTCCGGCTCGTCGGCGTGGTGGGCGAGGATTTCCCGCCGGACTTCCAGGCATTTCTGGAGGGGCAGGGTTTTGACCTCAGTGGTCTGGAAGTCCGCAAGGGCAGCAAGACCTTCCGGTGGTCCGGTGTCTACGACAAGGTGACCAGCGATGCCCAAACCTTGGCGGTCGATTTGAACGTGCTGGCGGAAGCTGGCCCCCAGATCCCGGGCAAGTTCGCGGCTAGTGACTGCGTTTTTCTCGCCGCGACGCATCCCGGCCTCCAGCAGGATTTCATTCGTCAGCTCGACAAACCGCGTCTGATCGTCGCGGATACGCGGGATTTGTGGATTAACACGCAGCGTGAAGCTTTGCTCAAGACGCTGGGCCAAGTGACGGGTGCGATCCTGAACGACGCGGAGGCCCGACTCTTCACCGGAAAGGACAACTTGGTCATCGCCGGTCGGCAGATCATCGAATGGGGTCCGCGTTTCGTGGTCATCAAGAAAGGCGAACACGGCGTCATGCTGGTGACCCCCGAGGAGGTTGTGGTCCTGCCTGCCTATCCGACGACGCATGTGGTGGACCCAACGGGCGCGGGGGACAGCTTTGCCGGGGGCATGATGGGCTACCTCAGCCAGCAGGAGTCGCTGGATATCGACTCGCTCCGCAACGCTCTGGCTCGCGGCACCATCACGGCGTCGTTCACGATCGAAGGGTTCAGCAAAGAGGTCATTGAGGGCGTGACGCCGGCCGACGTGAAGCGGCGCCTCGTCGGCTACGCGGAGATGCTCCGCGTCGCACCGTGACATTCGCAGGTGCCGCAGGTGAAATGCGGTCCCACTGATAAGTGCAAATTCGGGACTCCACCCCAGAACACGAGGAGCAACAGACCATGGCAGAATATGGCGATCAGACTCGGCGAAGTTTCCTGGCGACCTCCGCGCGAATCGCGGCGGTGGCGGGCCTGATGACGACGGCCGGCCGGGCACGGGCCGATGCCCAGGCCGACCGCGGTCCCGCCCTGAAGGTGACAGGCGGCCCGAAACCGAAAGCGATTGACCCCAGCAAGCCCATCCGGTTGGGGATTGTCGGGGCGGGCGGACGAGCAGGCTACGTGCTGCGACAGATGTTCGAGGTCGAGCCGAACATGGTGGTGGTCGCGATCGCCGACCCGCAGCAGGGCAACATCGACCGCATGGTCAACGATCATCCGGAGCGGATCAAGGACAGGCCGGCCACCTATACGGGTCCGGACGACTATAGGACCAAGTTGCTGGCCCGGGAGGATGTGGACGCTGTGCTCTTGGCCACGCCCTGCCACCTGCACGCCCCGATGTACCTGGACTGCTTCGCGGCGGGCAAGCATTTTTACGGGGAGAAGCCCATGGCCATTACGGTGAACGAGGCCCGGGCGATGCGGGAGGCTCAGGCGAAGAACCCGGAAGTGATCGGTCACATCGGGTTCCAGCGTCGTGCGACGGAGTTGTACCACAAGGGTATTGGGATGGTTCGGGACGACGTGACCGGCGGGTTGCTTGATTGCCGGGCGGCCTGGAACAACTCCTGGGGTCCATTGGGCAAGCCTGGGGACGGGCCGCGCATCTGGTTCGGCCGGCGGGCGATGAGCGGCGACTGGATGCTCGAACAGGCCTGCCACACCTGGGATGTGCTCAACTGGGTGGCCGGGAAGCTCCCCGTCGCGGTCAGCGGTTTTGGGTACAAGGACACGTTCAAGGAGATGGACCCGGACCGGGACGTAACCGATTTGTACTACGCCCACCTGGAGTACCCGGACTTCGTGGTTGACTACGAGCACAGTTGGATCTGCCCGCCCAATGATGAGGGGCGGTTCACGGGTGTTTTCGAGCGATTCAGCGGGCTCAAGGGTGGCATCGCCCTGAACGAGGGCAAGTTCTTCCCTCGCGACGGCAGCAAGCCGGTGGTGGATTATGCGGACGGCCAGGGCGACCCGAAATGGACGCAGGAATCGGTGCGGGCCTTCTTCGCCAGTCTGCGGGAGCGCAAGCCCGCCGCCTGTGGCGTGAACGAAGGGTACGACGCCACGTTGGTGGGTCTGCTGGTTCGCCGCGCGGTCGACGAGCGTCGCCGGGTCACGATGAAGGAGCTGCTGGGCTGATAACGGGCCAGCCCGGGCAGCACAAGTTTTGAACCTGGGCTGTTGTCGGCCATCCTGACATGGGCAGCGGTTCTCGGGCTTGGGCACGGAATCGGTATCCGGCATCAGCGGCGGGCCCGCCCTGGTCGGGGTGGTCCGCCGCCGATACCGGAGTTGGCGGCCGTCACGGTGGCGGCGGGAGTTGCATGGCTGGGGGGCAGTCTCTATACTGTGTTGCTCGCTCCGAAGAGGGCTGGCGCGGATGGTCTGCGCGGCGGAGCGAGGGCATTCTTACTGCGTAGCTCGCTGCCCTGTTCTCTGGGTGGCCATCGGTCCTTCGGGGCCCCCGCCGTGGAGTCGCAGCCAAGATCACAGAAGGTTACGAATGGTAGACTACAATCTGATCAACAGTCTGGAGATGGATGACAAGTCACTCGAGGGGCAGCTTGCCGACGTGTTCGGCGTGGACACCTCGAATCATGAGGCGATCGCCTCGGCCGTCGAAGAAACGATCGGCAGTTTCCAGGCGGGGACTATCCTCAAGGGTCGCATCATCGGTCGGGCCGGCGACGACGTCGTGGTGGACGTCGGGCTCAAGAGTGAAGGCGTTGTCCCGGTAAGCGAGTGGGATGATCGTTCGTCGATCGACATTGGCGATGAGATTGACGTTTGGCTCGAGACGGTGGAGTCCGATAGCGGGCTGGTGGTGATCAGCAAGCGGAAGGCGGACCGGCTTCTGAACTGGCAGCGTCTGGTTGAGACGGCCAAGGAGGGAGACGACGTCAAGGGCAAGGTGATGCGGAAGATCAAGGGCGGGTTGCTGGTGGACATCGGCGTGCCGGTGTTCTTGCCCGCTTCACAGGTGGACATCCGTCGGCCCGGCGACATCGGCGAGTTCATTGGCCGGGAGATCGACGCCAAGATTCTCAAGATCGACACCGAGCGACGCAACATCGTGATCAGCCGGCGTCGCTTCATCGAGGAGCAGCGGAAGGCCGCCAAAGAGCGAGTCTTCAATGAGATCGAGGTTGGCCACATCCGCAAGGGCATCGTTAAGAACCTGGCGGACTTTGGCGCGTTTGTCGACCTGGGCGGAATCGACGGTCTGCTGCACATCACGGACATGAGTTGGGACCGGGTGAATCATCCTTCCGATCTGCTGAAGATCGACCAGGAGATCGAGGTCAAGATTCTGAACGTGGACCGGGATCGCGAGAAGATTGCGTTGGGGCTCAAGCAGCTCTGCGAGAACCCGTGGGAGCACATCGAGGATCGCTACCCGATGATGTCGCGGCAGAAAGGCGAGGTGGTGAACATCACGAATTACGGTGCGTTCGTGAAGCTGGAGCCGGGCGTCGAGGGTCTGGTGCACATTTCGGAGATGAGCTGGACTCGGCGGATCAACCATCCGTCGGAGTTGGTGAGTCTCGGGGACCAGGTGGAGGTTGTGGTCCTGGAGATCAACAAGGACAAGCAGGAAATCAGCCTGGGCATGAAGCAGATCGAGTCGAATCCGTGGATGCGGGTGGCGGAGAAGTACCCGCCGAACACGATCATCGAGGGCAAGGTTCGCAACCTGGCGAACTACGGCGCGTTCATCGAGATCGAGGAGGGGATCGACGGTTTGTTGCACGTGTCGGACATGAGTTGGACGAAGAAGATCAGCCATCCGTCGGAGGTGCTCAAGAAAGGCGATACGGTACGGTGCGTGGTTCTGAGCGTGGACCAGGAGAAGATGCGTGTCGCTCTGGGCACGAAGCAGTTGACGGAGGATCCGTGGATTCACGCGATTCCTTCGACGTACATCCCGGGCCAGATTGTTCGGGGGAAGGTGACGAAGATCACGAACTTTGGCGTATTCGTGGAGTTGGAGCCGGACCTCGAAGGTCTGCTGCACGTCAGCGAGTTGGCGGACCACAAGGTTGAAGATCCGCACGACGAAGTGAAGGTTGGCGCGGAGATCGAGGTGAAGATTCTTCGGGTCGACCCGCAGGACCGCAAGATTGGGTTGAGCAAGAAGCGGGCCGAATGGGCGGTTGAAGAAGGCAGCCGGCCGGCTGGTGAGCCGCGAGCTCGTCGTGGCGGATTGCACGGACCGGGCGAGGCGTCCACGGATGTGATCACTCACTTCCCCTTCCGGCCGGCGGGCCAGCTGGAGGCGGATAGCGAGGTATCGGGTGACGTTGAGCCTGCCACGGATGAGGCGGCTTCGCCGCAGGACACGGATCCGGAGGCAACCGCCTGACAAGGAGGGCCAGGCCATCGCTCTCGAAGCGGGATTACAGCACTATCTGAAGCAGATTGATGAAGCCCCCCTGCTGAGCGCGGAGGAGGAGCGGGAGTTGGGGGAGGCGATTCAACATGCGGGCAAGGTCCAGGAACTCTTTCGGGAAGGACAGATCAGTCTTTCAGAGAAAGAGGAGGTCGAGACCAAGGCTTCGCATGCGCGGGATCGCATGATCCTGTCCAATCTGCGGCTGGTGGTCAACATCGCGAAGAACTACCTGAATCGCGGGATGGCTCTGGCCGACCTGATCGAGGAAGGTAATATCGGCCTACTGCGCGGGGTGGAGGGTTATGACCCCGCGATGGAGACGCGTTTCAGCACGTATGCCTCCTGGTGGATCAAGCAAGCCATCAAGCGGGCGTTGATCAACGCGGTTCAGCCGGTGCACATTCCCGCGTACATGGTGGCGATGATCGCGGACTGGAAGCGGGCCCAAGGGGAGTTGGAGCACAAGCTCAACCGGCAACCGACGCTTACCGAGATGGCGGAGCATATGAAGCTGTCGGAGCGTAAGGTTCGGATCGTTCGGCGAGCGGTGAAGGCTTTCAATGCCCCAACGCAGTCGGGTGGTACGGATGGGTCGTTTGGGTTGGGCGAGGTGCTGGCGGACCACCGCACGCCCGCGCCGGAGGATGCCGCCTTCAGCAACGCCGACGCGGAAGTCATCGAGCGGCTCTTGAGCCGGATTGACGAACGCGAGGCCACGATCCTCAAGCTCCGGTACGGGTTGTTGGACAAGAAGGAGCCCATGACCCTCAAACAGATCGGGGCGGAGGTGGGGTTGACCCGCGAGCGGGTGCGTCAACTTGAACGCGAAGCGTTGCGTAAGCTGAAGGAGGCCCTTCAGGAGTTGCTCTGATTCGACGCGGCGATGTTCTGTATTGGCGCCGCGAGCTGGCGCTCGCGTTGTGGACACCGACCGCTACGGGTGAGCGTGAGGGCGGCAGTCACGAAGGCACCGCCTCGGTGTTGTGATAACAAGTCCCGCCAGATCGGCTGTTGACCGCTGGCCTTACCGCGTTACAGTGTCCCACACCATGAGCAAGCGACGCAACGTCACCTACAAGGATTCCGGGGTTGATATCACCGCCAACGACAAGCTGGTCGAGCTGATCAAGCCCGTCGTTCGGCGCACGTACGGTCCACGAGTCATGGGCCGGCACGGCGGATTTGCCGGCATGTTCCGGCTTGACTACCGGGAGGATCTATTTCGCCGCAACTACAAGGAACCCGTACTTGTCGGCTGCACGGACGGTGTGGGGACAAAGCTCCTGCTGGCTCGCGATTCCGGCCACTTCGACAGCATCGGCATGGACCTGGTGGCCATGAACGTGAACGACATGCTGACCTGCGGGGCGGAGCCGCTGTTCTTCCTTGACTATGTAGCCGTGCATCGGCTTGATCCGGCGTGGGTTGCCTCGATCGTGGAGAGCATCGCGGCCGGCTGTCGCGAGGCGGAGTGTGCCCTGCTGGGTGGTGAGACGGCGGAGATGCCGGATTTGTATCCCAAGGGCGACTTCGATCTGGCGGGTTTCGCGATTGGCGTGGTCGAGCGGACCAAGGTGATCGACGGATCGGAGATCGCGCCCGGGGATGTCGTGATTGGATTGCCCTCCAGCGGCGTTCATTCCAACGGCCTGACACTGGCCCGCAAGCTGGTGTTCCAGCAGGCGAAGCTCAAGTACGATTCGGTTGTCCCGCAACTTGGGTGCGCGGTCGGGGATGAGTTGCTCAAGCCGACTCGGATCTACGTGCGTTCGGTGCTGAGTCTGCTGCATCGCTACCGGGTGAAGCGGATCATCCGCGGCATGGCCCACATCACCGGCGGTGGCTTGCCGGGCAACCTGGTTCGCGTTTTGCCGGAGGGCGTCTCCGCCGTGCTCGATACCCGAACCTGGGTGGTGCCGCCGGTCTTTCGGTTCCTTCAATCGCTTGGCGTGAAGCGCGACGAGATGTTCCGCGTATTCAACATGGGCATTGGGTACGTCATCGTGGCCCGCGCCGCGTTCGCGAATACCATCATCGGCCACTTCCGCCGCCGTCGGCTTGATGCTCTGGTCATCGGCCGCATTCGCAAAGGCTCGACCGGCGTCGAACTGCGCTGACGGCCGTGTGCCGTTGGGGATCCGTGTCGGGGATCGGGGCCGATCAATGAGCCCCAAACGCCAGCGAAAGGTTTCGCACGGAGCAACCGGCAGTGGAGCCACTGAGAGACACATCCGGCCGCCCGTGCACCACTGCTTTCCGATAGCCGCTCACGGAACAGTGCCATACGAACACTGTCTCGCAACCCGCACTGCTCGCAGAGCAGTGCCACGCGGGTGGTTTGCCGCTGCGGCCTAATCTTTCCGCTTTTCCGCTTGCTGCCGCCCGCCCACCTGGTTTGTTTTGAACTTTGCGATCACGGGGTTGTGGTCGGAGCCGAGGGTTTCGCTGCTGCCCTGGGGGATGCGGTAGGATCTGGGCAGGTAGCGTTCGGCCATGGCCGGCGAGGCGAGGATGAAGTCGATCATCGACAGGTACGGTTCCTTGTTGTAGCTGATGCGCTCGTCGGAGGGCAGGTCCTTGATGAAATCATGGAGGGCGAGAGGGCCGGTGCCGATCAGAGTTTTGAGAGGTTCGCTGTCGATCGTGTCATTGAAGTCACCACAAACCACGAAGTGGGTATAGGGATCACGTTCGAGCATCTGGTCGAGCACGCTTCGCACTTGGGCGGCTTCTGCCCGGCGGGTATCAGCCCCGCCCTCTTCCTGTCCCCCTTTGCTCTTGAAGTGAACGACAAAGACATCGAACGGCGTGCCCCCCGGCGGCTCGATGCGAACTTGCAGCAGGTCGCGTCGGAACCTTGTCAGCCGGCCGGCGCCTTCCTCGAAACGCAGATGTCGATGCGAAGTGACCGGTCCGACGGGCAATCGCGACAACAGAGCCACGTCGATACCACGGCGGTCGTTTCCCTCGAACAGTACGGCTTCATAGCCCATATCGGGCAGAAACGCCTTGCAGAACGCGTCCAGGATTCCGCGGTTCTCGACTTCGACCAACGCGAGAACGTCGGCATCGAGCTTGCGGATTTTGTCGGCCACGCTCTTCATCGCGTCCCGAGGTTTGGCGTCTGCCGCGTCATCAGTACGGTAAGGATCGTCGTGGCTGTCAAAGAGATTCTCGACGTTGAAGCTGGCAATGGTGATCTCCTCGCCCGGCACAGCGGTCATGGTCGGCCGGAGGTCCACAGGGATACGTGGAGCAGCGGGTGGCGAGACATCGTCGGATAGAATGGTGATCTGCCCGGGGCCGCTGACGGAGATGTTGGGTCGGCCGTCGAATTCGTAGGGCGAGCCGCGCAGCCGCACCAGCTTATCGCGGTAGAGGGTGTGCGGCGGCTCAGGGAAGTTGTCTACATAGCCGGCGCGGATGAACAACTTGAGCGGCTTGTCCTGGGGCTGATCGAAATCGAGGGCCACATGACCGGTCGGCATGCGGAATCCTTTGACGATCCGCCCGACGACGATGACCTCCTGGTCGATGAAGTCGGCGACGTGAGCGGCGGCAATGGTCGGCAGATACTCACTCGGGCGAATGTTGAGCCGTCGTTCGTCCTCGGTATCGAGCCAGGGTTCCTCTGCCGGTGAGGTCGTCGCTGCGACATGGCCGGGCAAGGGGGTATCGTCCGGGAGGACGGCAATGTTGCCCGGATCGGTGAGGGTCAAGCTGGGGTCATTCTTGAAGAGGACGATCTTTCCACGCACACGGATCATCTTGCCGCGGTAGAAGTCCTGCGGCGGAGCGGAGAATCGGGCGGCGGCCTGGACCGGGATGTGCACCGAAAGTGTGCCGCGATAGTCCTGGGCGAAGTTCAGGAAGACGGTACCCGATCCGGTCCGATTGGCGCGGACAACCCGGCCAACGACGGCCACGTCCTCGCCGACGTGATCTCGGGCATCTTGCCAGGAGATGGTCTTCTCCTCCTCCGCGCGTGCGATCGGTACGCCCCACCCCGCCGTCATGAAGCACACGAGCGGAAGAACCAACCACGCTTTTCGGTTATGTCGCATCATTTTTTCCTTGCACTTGAGCGGTCGCTGCCTGTCGATTGCCGTAAGCCGTCCCTGTCATACCCGCCAGCCGCGGGCGGCGTCAACCGGGCAACGCGCACCAGGACATCCTGGCGGCCCGATATTGCACTCACCCGGCAAGCGCTTATCATATCCTCTGACGTCTAACCAGGATGGCCTGTTCCATGATCCAGGGATGGTAGATTCACCATGACGACGACATCTTCCAGCGACAAGCAACTGTCGCTGCCCTTCGGTGCACCGCAGGCGGGCACGCGCAAGAAGCCTGCGGCCGGCAAGGCCCAATCGCGTTCCAAGCGTTCAGCGATCCGCGAGGCGGCAACCACGGCGGTCCCGGAGCCGGCGCCCGAGGTCGAGCCCGAAGCGTCCGCGGAGCCCGCGCCGCCGCGTAAGGAGCGTTCAGCCGCACCAAGGGCCACTGCTGAATCCATGGCCCGTCAGCAGCGTGATATCTCGGTATCAGAGTTCTTCGCCAAGAACCGGCATCTGCTCGGGTTCGACAACAAGCGCAAGGCCCTACTGATGACGGTGAAGGAGGCGGTCGACAACGCTCTGGACGCTTGTGAAGAGGCTGGGCACACCCCCGATCTGGAGATCACTCTTCGCCAAGTCGGTGAGGATCGCTTCCGGGTCATCATTCGAGACAACGGGCCGGGCATCATCAAGCAACAGATCCCGAACATTTTCGGCAAGCTGCTGTACGGTTCGAAGTTCCACCGACTCAAGATGTCGCGCGGCCAGCAGGGCATCGGCATCAGTGCGGCGGGAATGTACGGTTTACTGACCACCGGCAAGAGTGTCATCATCACCTCGCGAACCTCATCGAAGAAGCAGGCCCACTACTACGAAATCCAGATCGACACGAAGAAGAACGCCCCGAACATCGTCAAGGAAGAGGTTATCGACGTTGACTGGCCGCACGGGACGCAGGTCGAGATCGAGCTGGTCGGCTCGTACAACAAGGGCCGTCAGTCGGTGGATGAGTACCTCGAACAGACCGCGATCGCGAACCCGCACGCCCGGATCGCCTACACGCCGCCGGTCGGCGACCGTGTGGTTTTCGATCGTGGGACCAAGGTCATGCCGGTGCAGACCAGCGAGATCCGCCCGCACCCTTACGGCGTCGAGTTGGGCATGCTCATCAAGCTGCTGCACGAGACGCGATCGCACTGGCTGAGCGGGTTTCTGCAGAGCGAGTTCTGCCGGGTCGGTCCCAAGGTCGCCGAGGAAATCTGCAAGACGGCGCGTTTGAACCCGCGAGCGCAACCCAAGCGAATCGCTCGGCAAGAAGCGGAGAAGCTGTACGAGGCGATCCAGAACACCAAGCTCATGGCTCCTCCGACGAATTGCCTCTCGCCGATCGGGGCGGAGCAGATCCTGACCGGTCTGCTCAAGGGTGTGCGGGCAGAGTTCTTCACCGCGGCGACCCGCCCACCGGGCGTGTATCGCGGCAACCCATTCCAGATCGAGGTTGGCTTGGGCTTTGGCGGTGATCTGGGCCCGGACCCGCGTGGGGACAACGGCCAGGAAGAGGCCGATCCCGCCGAGAACGGCCGTCGTCGCAAAGGCAAGGGCAAAGGCAACGGCAACGGTGCCCGTACCGTGCCAACCGCCCGGGTGATTCGCTTTGCCAACCGCGTGCCTCTGCTCTATCAGCAGTCCGCCTGCTGCATCTTCAAGACGATCCTGGATCTTGACTGGCGGCGTTACGGCCTGTCGCAGAGCAATGGGGCGGTCCCCCAGGCTCCCTTGGTCATCATGGTGCATATGGCCAGCGTGTGGGTACCCTTTACCTCTGAGTCTAAGGAGGCGATCGCCGACTACGACGAGATCCGCCAGGAAATCAAACTGGCCCTCCAGGAATGCGGGCGCAAGCTGTCCGCCTATCTCAACCGCCGTCGCAAGCAGAAGTACGAGGGGCAACGTCGCGGAGTGTTCGAGCGCTACATCAAAGAGGTGGCTGACGCCTGTGCCACGATCAAGCGAATCAATCGCGAGAAGCTGATCCACGACCTGATGGCCATGGCCCAGAAAGTCACCTGTCGCGCCGACGAAACGCTTGACGACCACGGGCGACCGATCAAGGCCAAGCCCGCCGAGAGCGAATTCGGCGAGAACACCGTGGTGGTTGACCGTTCCGCCGCCCCCGAGGAATCCTTCAGCCTGACCTCATAGCTTGAGCGCGCGGTCATCGCCGCGTTGCGGCGGGGCACCGCGGCGAGCTATAATATGGAAGATACTTGAGTTGTAAGAGGTTTCAAGGCCGCGACGTTGATGAAATGAGAATTCCCGACGTTCAGATACCGGTGACCGCCGTACGGATCCCGATGGAGTGGATCATGAGAGCTGAGCGCGCTGTCGAGAAGGTTCGCGAACGATTGCTCAGGACTTGTCGGGCCTTGGAGAGTGCCGGTGTCCCCTACGTGGTGATCGGGGGCAATGCGGTTGCGGTGTGGGTCGGCAGCCGAGATGAGGGGGCCATTCGCAATACCAAGGACGTGGATATTCTGCTGGCCCGTGGCGACCTCGACCGGGCGGCACAGGCCATGTCGGCGGCCGGTTTCGATCTCGCAGAAGTCAATGGGGTGACGGTGTTCCTCGACCGCGACGATCCCATGCCCAGCCGGGGCGTGCACGTCATCTTCGCGGGTGAGCGAATCAAGCAGCACGACATCCACGCCGCACCGCCGGTCGTGAAGGGGCTCCGCAGCCCGGAAGGCGTCGATGCCATCCAGTTGCGCGAGCTGCTGATCCTCAAGTTAATCGCATTCCGCCGGATCGACCAAGTGCATATCGCCGACATGATCCGCGTCGGCCTGATCGACGACCACGTCGCCGAGCAGATCCCGCCGGAGCTGCGGCCAAGGCTGGAAGAGATCCGCGCGAACCCGGATGGGTGATACCAAATCGTCGGGAGTTAGTCAGTGGCCAGAAAGAAGACAAGTACATCCAAGGCTGTGGCGCTTGACACCGGGAAACCTGCCCCGGCGGGGAAGTCCTCGCCCAAGGCAAAAGCCACCGCCGGCAAGATCGAGAAACTGGCGGAGATGGTCGTCAGCACCGCGGCGGCACAGCAGAGCCCGCGGATGGAGATTCCGACACGGGCCCTGTCCAATGTGCGTTTTGACCCGAAGAAAGCCATCATCGAGATGGGGCCGGCCAAGCAGACCCGGCAGTTCTTCGATCTGAGCATGGCCCGCAAGTTCATGCAGACCACGCTCATCGCCGCTCAGTGCAAGCAGCTCATCGACGCGGGCAAGACCGCCTCCATCCGACAACTGTACTACCTCTCCAAGCACGACGTGGCCGGCACACGGGAGAAAACCTTCAACGACCAGGTCGAGTCGGACCCGATCATCGAAGACCTGGAGGTCACGCTCGACGCCTTGCGCGAAGAACTGCACGTTTTCGCCGATCAGCGTGGCAACTTGGCCGGACCGATCACGCTCGTTGATAGCGGAGATGTGCTGGACTGCATGCGTATGGGCTCGGGCGGGTACACCGTGCCGAGCATCGTCGAGCCGGAGGTCGTCCAGTTCAAGAAGTGCTCCGCGAAGTTTATCCTGCATGTCGAAAAAGCCACCATCTGGCGGCGATTCCACGAGGACGGATTCCACGACAAGCATCAGTGCATTCTGACCCACGGGCAAGGCCAGCCCGCGCGGGGTATGCGGCGGTTGCTTCGTCGGATGCACGATGAGCTCAAACTGCCTGTCTTCTGTCTTCTCGACAATGATCCGTGGGGGTACTACATCTACTCGGTCATCAAGCAAGGTTCGATCAGCCTGGCCTACGAGAGTCGTCGCATGGCTGTCCCGAAGGCCCAGTTCATCGGCGTGTCCAGCTTCGACTATGAGCGCTGCGGGCTGAGCGACGATGTCAAGATCGGGCTCGACGACAATGACGTGAAGCGGGCCAAGCAAATCCTGGCATACCCATGGTTCAAGGGCAAGAAACCATGGGAGAAGGAAATCCGCAAGATGATCTCCAATGGTTTCAAGATGGAAGTGGAAGCCATGATCAACAAGCGGCTCACGTACCTCACCGAAGAGTACGTACCGATGAAGCTCCGGGACCGCAAGCAGTGGTTGGATTGATGGAGAGGAGACCTTGGCATGCTCGAGCGAGTGCGCGAATGCATGGCTCGTGCTCTGAAGCTGGACGGGGCGGGGACGGCGGGGATCACCGCCGATACAACCGCCGCCGACCTCCCCGCATGGACGTCGGTCGCTCATCTGGCGTTGGTGTTGGAGCTCGAGCAGTGTTTCGGCGTCCGGTTCGACAACAGCGAGATTGCCGCCCTTGGCAGCGTGCCGGCCATCATCGCCAAGCTGCAAGCGAGACTCTCATCGTGACCCCGCGTGCAGCGGTCTTCTCGAACAGGGGAATTCTCCCAGGTGAGGAACGCTCGGAACGGCTTGCCGCTTGCTTGGTGGGCGGGTAGGATTTCCGCCAGCGTCAAACACAGATCGCGCGATACAGCGAGAATGCCACATGACTACTGGGTCCGCTCAGCACACTCCTTCATCCGAGGCGATAGTTGCCGCGGTTGTGATGCCGCAGGTCAACGTGAACGACCAGGAGGTTACCCTGCTCGGCTGGCTGGTCGAGGACGGCGGGCATGTGCTCAAGGACCAACCGCTTTGTGAGGTGGAGACCAGCAAATCAGTCGGGGAGTTGCCGGCGCCGGGCAGCGGCATTTTTCGCCAAGCGGTGCCCGCGGGCGAGATCGTCGCGATCGGTCAGACCGTCGGCTACCTTGGCCCCACACTGACGGCGATCGAGCAGCATCTCGCCGACGCCGCCCGGTCCACCGGAGACCAAGCGACGGCATGCGCGGCGGGCCCTGCGGCTCTGGAGGCCAGCGCGGGGGCCATCGAGCTGGCCATGCAGTACGGGATCGACCTGGCCGAGGTACCGGCCAAGGGCAGGATCAGGCGAGCCGACGTCGAGCAGTATCTCGCAACGCACCGCGCGCCTACCCGCACCGCGGCATCGCATCGCATGTCCGGCGTGCCGGAAAGCCTTCCGCCGAGTTTGGCCTCGCTTGTGGTGGACGAAGGCGACCTGCCGGATCACGCTTGGGCCATCGCTCGCCACCTTGGGGCGACGCGCGATCGCTTGGTTACCGCCCACGTCATGATGGATGTGACGCTCACGGCAGCCCACACATGGATCGCCAACCAACGTCGTGCCGGACAGATGGTCAGCCTGTTACCTCTCCTGCTGCACGCCGCCGCCGCTGCCGTGCAGGTCTGCCCAAAGCTGGGTTCCTTCCGCCTGGGGCGTCGGGTTTACCGTTACCCGGAGTTGGACATTGCCTACACCGCCCGGAGCGCGGACGGCCGGCTTTTCACCCCGGTTGTGCGAGGGGTCGACCGTCGGCCGCTCGACGACCTGGCCAACGAATGTGCCCGGCTCAACATGGGCGTATTCCGCGGGCAGCTCAACGCCAGCGAATTGGCCGGCGGCTGCCTGACCGTTTCGGCCTTGATGGAACAGCCCGTCCGCTTCCACCTCGGCCTGCAAAACGCCTATCAGTCCGCGCTCATCACCGCCGGCTCGGCTCGCGAGGAGTTGGCCCTCGTTCATGGCAAGGTCACCGCCCGCCCGGTCACAACCCTGGCCCTGTCGTACGACCACGGCCTGCTCGACGGCTGGGAAGCTGCCGCCGCTCTCGAAGCCGTGAAAACCGCCCTGGAAGCCATCAACGTCTCATAACTCGGCTCGTCGCCGGGCCGATACGCTTTTCAACAATCATTTCGCCAGTGCGCCGCTCCGTCGGCCGATAACACGTTGGCGTAGAGAGTCCCCGGTCCAAAGGGCAGACGGCACGACAGACTTATGCTGGATCTCGCAAACGCACCAGAGCTGCGACGTAAGGTCTTCGCAGCCCTTTCCTGGCGGGTTGAGGCCAGGGCGACGGGGATGTCCCCTCGCCGGGGGCAGTCTATTCGCCGCGGCTGTGGCCGGTTCATGGAATGGGCCGGCGCGCACCGCAGCTTGCCGAACATCCCCTATCGAGCCGCCATTCTCTGCTTCCATAACGTCATCGCCCACCGGCGCGACCCCGAGATCGAGGAGGAAGCCCTCGAACTGCCGCAGTTTCGCCGATTGCTCAGGGTGCTCCGCGACGCGTTCCAGGTTATCAGCCTGGCTGAGCTGGTCGCGGCCATCCGGGAACGGCGATCGCCCCCGCCGCGTTCCATCGTCATCAGTTTCGACGACGGCTACGCCACCAACCACACGGTGGTTGCCGAGGAACTGGCCGCCTTGGGGATGCCATGGTCAGCGTTCCTGCCGGCCCAGATCATCGAGACCGGCGCCCGCCAGTGGACGGACGATCTCTATCTGCTCATCCACCGCGGGAGCCTCCGGCATCTTCGCCTCCCATGGAGTGACGGGCCAACCGAGTTTGATCTGCACACCGTCCAGCAGCGTCGCGAGGCCTTACACGCCATCCGCGAATCCTGCCGTTATCTGCCCGAGGGACTTCGGCGTATACGTCTCGATGGAATCTACGGCCTATACTCTCAAGACGAGATCGATGCCCTGCGGGCGCGATACCCGGCCTTTGCGCCGATGACCTGGGAGCAGGCACGGGAGCTCAAGGCCGCCGGGGTTGACGTGGGCAGTCACGGGCTGACACACGTGGCCCTCGCGCCGCAGACGCCCCAGGCCATTCGCCACGAGATCACCGGCGCGCGGGATCTGATCCAGGCTCGGATCGGCGAGCACAGCCGGCACTTTTCGTATCCGTACGGGCGGCAAGCCAGCATTTCGCAGGACACCCGGATCATTCTGACCGCCCTGGGGTATCACTGTGCACTGACGCTGGAACAAAGCACAGTGGACACTCGAACGCAGAACCTGATGGAGTTGCCGCGGCTAATCGCGCCGCCCTCGGCCGGGCGGACCCTGTTCAACCTGTGGCAGCGGTTCATCCGGTGAATCGCCATGTCCTCGGCTACCGACAACCCGAAGTCACCCGCGCCGGCTACGGCGGCACCTGTCGCCGAAGTCACCGCAAGCCTGCACCTGCGTGCGATCGAGCCCGCGGACGGTCCTGAGCTGCATGCTCTGCTGCTGACAAGCCTGCCGGGCGTACCTCGGGATCGTCGTCGTTGGCTGGCTCGCTGGCATTGGCAGACGTGGGACAACCCCTTCCGCGAAAATCGGCCCGCCGGTTGGGTGATCGAGGCCCAGGGACGGCTCATGGGTCATCTGGGGGCGGTGTATCTGCCTTGGCGCGTCGCGGGCGGCCCACGTTTGGGCATGATCGCCACGGATTACGCGGTCGCGCCGGAAGCCCTGGTCCACGGTGGAGCCTTCGCCGGCCTGACCTTGGCCCAGGCTTTCTTCGACGCGACCGCCGGCGCCTTCCCGCTCGCCACCACCGCCAACGAGAAGACCGGGGCCGTCTTCGCACGCTACGGGTGCCGCCCGGTGCCCTGGACTCGTGAGTTCTGGCGAGCACCAACAACCACCGCTCAGCAGGTGCGCACCTGTCGCGGGGCCAACAGTCGCCTCACAAGAAAGGTGCTCGGAGGCCCGAACGGCGGCGCCAGTCTCCGTCTGGCTGGGTGGCTCTACGCCTCGCTTCACCATCGGCCGGCCGTCCCCATCCCCGGGGGATGCCGGGTCGAAACCACCACTCCGCGGTTGGCACTCGATCTCGGACGCATCCGGGGTGATCTCGCGGGCCCACGCACTCGCGACGCGCAACCGGGCGGTTTCACCGGTATCGATCGTTCGCAGCCCTACTTCGATTGGAGGTACGGCCGGCATCCCGAGCAAGATCGCCACCGCGTCATCACCATTCGCGATGCCGACGGCACGGTTCTGGCCGGAGCGGTCATCCTTTTCGAAAGCACCGCGGGCTTCTCGGACGAGGCCGCCACCACAACCGCTTCACCGTTGCGGGCTCTGGTGACGGACCTGATCGCCCCGTCTCATCGCGACGACTTGGTCAAGACACTGTTCTGTGCCGCCCTGCTGCTGGCCGCCGACCACGAGGCGGAGTTCCTGGTCACCACGGCCGGCCAAGACCGCCTCCGCCCGCTGTTCTGGGAACTGGGCTTCGAGCCCCGTGCCCGCAACGCCCCCGCCGTGGTGCTCGGCGGTGACCATCCCACGGATGCCGCGCTGGACTTCTGGTGCGGCGCGATGTTCTGAGGTGCCCTGCCGGCCTGTGGCCGCCCTATCGACTCCCCCCCTACCATGTCGTATCGCCACCTGCCCGGAGGCGGTGGGACAAAGCACAACGCGCCATCGGGAGAAATCGCTCCGGTGGACCGAACATTGCGATCATCACGGCCCCTCGTCGCGGCGGCGGTTGTACTGCTCCTGTCGGCCTGGGGCACGAGGGATCGACGTATGCTTTTCGGACAACCACGCTCCGAAGACTCGCCCCGCGTCGCGGCCCCCGATTTCCACGGCCTCGACGGCTGGCTCAACACCGACAAACCCCTGCGCATGGCCGACCTGCGAGGCCGGGTCGTGCTCCTCGACTTCTGGACCTACTGCTGCATCAACTGCCTGCACGTCATTCCCGACCTCCAGTACCTCGAGGACAAGTATCGCGACGAGCCGTTCGTCGTCATCGGCGTGCATTCGGGCAAGTTCAGCCAGGAAAAGGATCCCGAGAACATTCGCCAAGCCATCCTGCGGCACAACATCGCCCATCCGGTCGCGGTGGACAGTGACTACCAGGTGTGGAATGCCTACGCGGTTCACGCCTGGCCCACGTTGGTGCTCATCGACCCCGAGGGGTACGTCGTCGGTCAGGTGTCCGGCGAAGGGCACCGCGGCCTGCTGGACCGCACCATTGCCCGTCTCCTTGCCCAGCATCGTCTCAAGGGCACACTGGCCGGACCGATGACTTTCCGTGCGGACCGAGAAGCGTTCCAACCTGGCGTCCTGCAGTTCCCCGGCAAGGTGCTCGCCGACGAGGATCGCCCACGCCTCTTCATCAGCGACACCAACCATCACCGCGTGTTGGTCGCGGACCAGGACGGCAAGGTGAACATGGTGATCGGTTCGGGCTCACCGGGTCGGGCGGACGGCCCCTTTGCCGACGCGCGGTTTCATCAGCCACAAGGGCTGGCTCTCTCCAGCGACGGCGACACCCTCTACATCGCCGATACCGGCAACCACCTCATCCGGGCCGCCGATCTGCGCACGGGCAGGGTTACGACTGTTGCCGGCACCGGTGAGCAAACCCGCGACTATGCCGCCAACGGCCCGGCCCAGGAGACCGCGATCAGCTCGCCCTGGGATCTTGCCCGAGTCGACACCCGGCTGTTCATCGCCATGGCGGGCACGCACCAGATATGGGTTCTCGACCTTGCCGGTGGGCGGGTGTCCGCCTTTGCGGGCACTGGGCGCGAGGCACGCATCGACGGCCCCAATCATCGGGCCGCCTTCGCCCAACCCTCCGGGCTCGCCACCAATGGCCGTCGCCTCTTCGTCGCCGACTCCGAGATATCCACCATTCGCTGGGTCGAGGTCGATCGTGCCGGAAGGACCGGTACTCTGGCCGGCAGCGGTGGCCTTTTCGATTTCGGCCACCGTGATGCCGCAGGCGACAAGGCCCTGTTTCAGCACCCGCTCGGCGTGGCCCTGCAAGGCGAGTATCTCTTTGTCGCCGACACGTTCAACCACCTCATTCGTCGCGTGCGTCTCAGCGATGGGCAAACTACCACCTGGCTGGGCACCGGAAAGCCGGATGTGGGGACGCCCGACGACATCGGTCTCTTCGAGCCCGGCGGCATCAGCGTCGCAGGCAACACGTTGTACATTGCCGACACCAACCACCACCGCGTGCTGGCGGCGGACCTCCAGACCCGTGCGGTGCGTGTTCTCGACGTGACCTTCTCCGAGGCGGCCACCCACCCCGCAAGATAACCAGAGGGCCGCTGGTCGATGCCCGATTGGGCCTGCATTGCGTGGATTGGGTTACTTCAGGTGCTTCGCTCAGCGCGGGCCCATCGTCGTCGGGCGGCTTGGCCGCGCCGGGCAACAAGGAAGAAGCTGGGCAGAAGCAGTGGACGAACGAAGAACGTATCCATGAGGATGCCCAGGGCCAAAGCCAGACCGACCTGGCGAAGCAGCGATAGCTGCCCGGCCCAGAGCGAGCCGAGCGTCGCAGCCATAATCAGCCCGCAACTGCTGATCACCGAGCCGGTGCTCACCACCGCCCGTCGGACGGCCTCGCGATCGTCGTTACCCCGCAGTTCGGTCAGCAGCCGGGATACCAGAAACAGGTTGTAGTCCTGCCCGACAGCCACCACGATCACAAAGACGATCAGACCGACCTTCCAGTCAAGCCCCCCCTCCCCCAGCAGGTGCACAAACACCACATGACTCAACGCCAGAGTCGCCCCATAGGTCAGCCAGGTCGCCAGGAGCATAAAGCCCGCCAGGAACACATCGCGAACCAGAAGGAGCACAACCAGACCGATGACCAGGGTCGCGAGAACCATCACGCGGAGTTGATCACTGGCCGAGATCGTTCGTACGTCCATGATGTAGGGCGTCAGCCCGCCGAGCATCACTCGTGGTTTCCATCCGTCAACTCCGGCTTGGGCGGCCACGCGCTCCTCGGCCACGGCTCGCACGCGGTCCGCCAGGGCCATGGCCTCGAGCGTGAACGGCGGGTGGGTGAGCAGCACCTCGAACCGTACCACCGGCTTCACGCTCGACAGGTAGAATCGCTCCGCAACCGGGCGGATAACCCGATCCATCAACACCGACGGTACAGCCTGCGCTGAGTGGCCAAGCGGATCCGCCAGGGAGTAGACGTCCTCGATGCCGTCCAGAGCCAGCAGGGCATCGGACAACTCGCGGCTCAGGCGATCCATCCGGCCCTTGTTCTCAACGGCCCGATCGCCCACCAGCAGCAGTTGCGTGGCAAAGAGCTGGCCGGAGGAATAGTGCTGCTCAAGCAGCTTATAGCCCCGCTCAGACGATGAACCCGGCGGCAGTTCCGACAGCGAATCGAACCGCTGTTGAATGCGTGTAGCCGCCAAGGCGGGAGCCCCCAGAGCGATCAACCCGGCCAGCAAAACGCAACCCGGCCGGGCGGTCACCACACGGGCAAGTGCCGGCCAGATCACCCGTACGCCCCATCGGGCTCGGTCCGTCAATCCCACCGGCCAGAAAAGCGAGCGCCCCAACAGCCGGGCCAGCGCGGGGGCCAGCGTCAAGGCGGCTACCGAGGCCACCACCAGCACCGGGGCAAGAACCTTGCCCGCATTGCGGGACGGAGCCAGATCGGCCACCAGCATCATGCTCAGGCCGCAGATGGTGGTCCCGGCACTGGCCAGGATTGCGGGACTGGTCTCGCAAGCAGCGGTCTTCGCGGCCCATTCGAAGTCGAGCTGGCCCTCGAGCGATTCGCGATACCGGGCGATCCAGAACAGGGCATAATCGACCCCTGCTCCGAACAGCAGCACCACGGCGAAAACTCGCTCAATGTCGGAGACCTGCCAGCCCACGCAAGCCAGCAGACGAAGGAACACAAACGCCACGTAGACACTGACGCCGATGGATACCAGGGGAACAAGGGCTCCAACCGGGGAGCGGTAAACCAGAATCAGAATCACCAGGACGGCGGCGACGGTCACCCAAGTGGTGTGGTCCACCGCCCGGGCGGTCGCGACGGCGTAGTCTCGGCCGATGCCCCCCGTACCGGTGAGCTCGACCGCCAAACCCGCCGGGCGGTTCTCGACGAGCAGTTGCTCCGCTCGTTCGACGGTCGCCGCGGTCGACGCGCTAATGAAGTGGCTGCCGAGATTGGCGACAACCATCGCGGCTTGGCCGTCTGCGCTGCGGAGGCGACGGTCGAAGAACGGCATGGCCGGCGAGAGCACCTCCCCGCCGGTGATCGCGCGCATCTCCATGGCAGCGGAATTGAGCCAGTCGATGTCCTCGATGGTGACGCCCTCGGGTCGGTGGGCGACCACGACGATCTGGCTGCGAGCGGCCATCTCGGGGAACGCTTCGCGCAGCACGAGCATGGCCTGATTGTGCGGGGCGTCTTCGGGCAGGAAGGATCCCAGGTCGCCCGGAGAAGGCGGCGACCACCCCACCGACCACGCCACCGCGCCGACCACAAGGGCCAACCAGACCGAAACAATCCTCCCGGGCTGCCGGGCAATCCATTGCCCCAAGCGGTTCAACATGGCCAGTTTGTAGTCGCTGTCGCGTCCACACACAAGAGCGGCAACACGAGGGAAGGAGGGCGAACTCGCTCCGGCAGTCGCGACGCCGGCGTCGCGTGCGGAGGACCGAGTCAACTTGTTGATGGATGTGCCCAGCCGTATGGCACGAACAACAACAAGCCGCCTCGGTCCTGGCAACGGCCCCCGCCGATTCTGTCACGGACCCGAATGGGCTGTCGGGAATCGCTCCGGCTTG